>Ga0255768_10007582_pt1 | contig 10168 bp, 6 predicted proteins | sample 071ome_33_FD_179983 | JGI IMG/M metagenome (GOLD analysis project Ga0255768, IMG submission 179983) | Coastal salt marsh microbial communities from the Groves Creek Marsh, Skidaway Island, Georgia - 071412AT metaG (version 2) | ecosystem: Environmental > Aquatic > Marine > Intertidal zone > Salt...
TTCGTCGAGATGCGAGCAACTTCGGACAACATGGGCATGGGTCCGCACGCGTACACCACATCCGCGCCCGCCCGTTGCAAGACATTGTCGAGAACATCAGTGACGGTGCCACGAACACCGCTACTTCCGTCATCGGTGGTGATCGTCAGCGCAGACGCCAACCGCTTCAACTCCAACACACCGAACAATCTGTCCTCGGTCGAAGCACCAATGATCATGTCAACGCGGCAGCCGCGCTCGCGGAGAGCTTGAGCCAACATGAACATCGGTGCGCTGCCGTAGCCGCCACCGACCAGAACACAGGAGACCCCCTGCTTGGGAAGGGAGAAGGGTTGACCGAGTGGGCCCACGACGTTGAGAACATCGTGACGCCGCCTGCGGGCCAGCCACTCAGTTCCTGTGCCGGCGACGGAGATCGCAATGTCCAGGGTCCCTCCGTAGACGCCCCGCGAGGCCACCTGGTGAATGGCGAATGCCCGTCGCAGCACCATGCTCGACTCTTCGCCGCCCATGGCGATGGTGACGAAGTGGCCCGGTTGAGCGCTCTCGGCTATCCCCGGCGCGGTGAGGGAAAGAACGTGGTAATCCCCCACTCGACGGTTGTCCAGAACTTCGGATTTGATCTGCTGCACCATCAGATCTCTCCTTGTTCCTGCGATTGCTCTCGCAACTGCTCGCGCAAGTGAGCCAAGTGTGCGCCGTGCTCTTGCAGCGATCGGACATTCGGCTCACCGGAGACAAGCGCATCGATACCTTGAACCGCCGCGCTCAGTCCCTGCACAGTGGTTACGCAGGGAATTCCTTTGGTCACAGCAGCCGTCCGAATCTCATAGCCGTCAACGCGGGGTCCGACTCCGTAGGGAGTGTTCACGATTAGGTCGATATCTCCGGCCATGATTGCATCGACGGCGGTGGGAGTGCCATCCTTTCCGCGACCTTCGTGCTGTTTGCGCAGAACGTCGACGGGCACACCGTTGCGGCGCAGTATCTCCGCGGTGCCTTGAGTGGCGAAGATCGCGAACCCGAGGTCGGCCAGGCGCTTGATGGGAAAGACCGACGCCCGCTTGTCGCGGTTAGCCAGCGAGACGAAGGCGGCGCCACGCGTGGGGAGGCCACCGGCGTAGGCCGCCTGCTGCGACTTCGCGAACGCGACCCCGAAGGAATCGTCGATGCCCATGACTTCTCCCGTCGAGCGCATCTCGGGTCCGAGAACCGCATCGACTCCGTGGAATCGTCCGAAGGGCAGGACGGCTTCTTTGACAGAAATGGCACTGCCCGGGGGCAGGGCACCTCCATCACCCTCACGGGGAAGCAGGCCCTCGTCGCGAAGTTCCTTTATCGACGAACCCGCCATGATTCGAGCCGCTGCCTTCGCCACCGGAACACCGGTGGCTTTGGAGACAAACGGCACCGTTCGAGATGCCCGGGGGTTGGCTTCGAGGACGTAGAGCGTGTCCTGGGTGAGAGCGAACTGCACGTTCAACAGACCCCGCACCCCCACGCCTTGCGCGATGGCACGTGTCGACGTCCGGATGCGGTCGATGTCCGATTCCCCGAGGGTCATGGGTGGTAGAGCACATGCAGAGTCACCCGAGTGGATGCCCGCCTCTTCGATGTGCTCCATGACCCCGGCGAGATACATGTCGTGGCCATCGAAGAGCGCATCAACATCGATTTCTATCGCGTCGTCAAGGAAGCGGTCTACCAGCACCGGGTGCTCACGGGTCACCTCAGTGGACCGCTGCAGGTAACTCTCGAGCATCGCATCGTCGTACACGATTTCCATTCCACGCCCGCCGAGCACATAACTCGGGCGAACGAGCACGGGATAACCGACGCGAGCTGCGATAGCCGCCGCCTCGTCGAACGATCGCGCCGTTCCGTGGTCGGGAGCCGGCAAGCCAGCGTCCGCCAGCACGCGACCGAAGGCTCCTCGCTCTTCGGCGAGATGGATGGCGGCCGGCGAGGTGCCCACAATCGGGACGCCTGCATCTTCGAGGCGTTGCGCTAGTCCGAGTGGTGTTTGGCCACCGAGCTGCACGATGACGCCCACGACGGATCCTTGTCGCTGCTCAGCATTGACAACTTCTAAGACGTCTTCGCACGTCAAGGGTTCGAAATAGAGACGATCGGAGGTGTCGTAGTCCGTGGAGACGGTTTCCGGGTTGCAATTGATCATGATCGTTTCGAAACCAGCGTCGGAGAGCGCCAATGCAGCATGGACGCACGAGTAGTCGAACTCGATGCCTTGACCGATGCGATTAGGGCCGGATCCGAGGATGATCACCTTCTCGCGGCCTGATGGCTGCAACTCATCTTCCTCGTCATAGGAGGAGTAGTGGTAGGGAGTCATCGCTTCGAACTCCGCCGCGCACGTGTCGACCGTCTTGAAGACCGGACGGATCCCCCAGGCATGTCTGATGTCACGGACCTCTTCTTCACTCAGGCCCCGCAATTGCGCGACTTGACCGTCGGAGAATCCCTCCCGCTTGGCCATGACGAGGAGTTCGCGGTCCAGAGATTCAGCGGATGCGAGCGCATCGGCGATCTCGTTGATCTGACATATGTGGTCGAGGAACCACGGATCGATGCCGGTCGCCTCGTACACCGCGTCGATGCTCGCCCCGGCCCACAGCCCCTGCTGCACCAGAGCCAAGCGTCCATCGTGGGGTCGCTGCATTCGTTCCAGGACGTCCGTCACGTCGATTGCGTCGCGCGAGGTTTCCCAGGAAAAGACAGCCGACGGCCGCTCCATCGAACGCAGGGCCTTGTTCAACGCCTCCCCAAAATTACGACCGATGGCCATCGCCTCGCCAACACTCTTCATCGTGGTGGTCAAGGTGGTATCCGCTCCGGGGAATTTCTCGAAGGCAAAGCGTGGGACCTTCACGACGACGTAGTCGAGCGTTGGCTCGAACGATGCCGGTGTCTGCTGCGTGATGTCGTTGGGGATCTCGTCGAGTGTGTAACCGATCGCGAGACGTGCCGCGATCTTGGCGATGGGAAAGCCGGTCGCCTTCGATGCGAGGGCTGACGAGCGCGACACACGAGGGTTCATCTCGATGACGATCATGCGTCCGTCGGCCGGGTTGATGGCGAATTGAATGTTGCATCCGCCGGTGTCCACGCCGACTGCTCGGATGATCTTGATGCCCACGTCTCGCATGTGCTGGTACTCACGATCAGTGAGGGTCAGGCAGGGAGCAACCGTTATCGAGTCTCCGGTGTGCACTCCCATGGGGTCGACGTTCTCGATAGAACAGACCACCACCACGTTGTCGTTCTTGTCGCGCATCAGCTCGAGCTCGTATTCCTTCCAGCCGATGATGGACTCCTCGAGCAGCACCTCGGTTGTCGGGCTGGCCTGCAAGCCGGCGCCGGCAATTCGTTCCAGATCGGCCTCGTCATACGCAATACCCGATCCGGCGCCACCCATCGTGAACGACGGGCGAACGACGACGGGATAACCCAGTTCGCTCGTTGCCTCAACGCACTGCTCCATCGTGTGGCAGATGATGGAGCGGGCACTCGATCCGCCAATGGACTCCACGATCGACCGGAACTTCTCACGATTCTCGCCGCGCTCGATGGCGTCGACGTCCGCACCGATCAACTCCACTCCGTACCGTTCGAGAACACCGGACGCGTGCAGGGCGATGGCGGTATTCAGCGCGGTCTGACCACCGAGGGTGGCCAGCAAGGCATCGGGGCGCTCTTTCGCAATGATGCGCTCGACGTATTCGGGCGTGATGGGCTCAACGTAGGTGGCGTCGGCGAACTCAGGGTCCGTCATGATCGTCGCTGGGTTGGAGTTGACCAGGACCACACGCAGACCCTCGTCCCGAAGCACTCTGCAGGCCTGCGTGCCCGAGTAATCGAATTCGCACGCCTGCCCGATAACGATCGGTCCAGAACCGATAACCATCACGGATTCAATGTCGGATCTGCGTGGCATCAGGCACCACCATCCCGTCGTCGCGCGATGGCTTCCGCGAAGCGATCGAACAGGTATGCGGCATCGTGAGGACCGGCTGCCGCCTCGGGGTGGTACTGCACACTGAAGGCGGATCCATCCACGAGCTCAAGACCCTCGACAACGTTGTCGTTCAAGCACACGTGGGAAACCCGCGCCGGTCCGAAGGGGCTGTCGAATTCCTCCTCCAGCGGCGCTTGCACAGCGAACCCGTGGTTATGTGCGGTGATCTCCACCTTGCCGGAGGTCAGATCCTTCACCGGTTGGTTGATGCCGCGGTGACCGAAGCGCAACTTGTAGGTGCCGAGGCCCAGGGCACGTCCAAAGATCTGATTTCCAAAACAGATCCCGAAAACCGGAAGACCGGCGTCAAGAGCCTTCGACATCAACCCAACAGCGTGGTCAGCGGTCGCGGGATCCCCCGGGCCATTGGAGAAGAAGATTCCATCGGGTGTCCGCGCCACGATGTCCTCCCAGGAGGAACTCGAGGGGACAACATCGACGTTCAGGCCGCGTTCGGACAGGCGACGCGGAGTCATCGACTTGATACCCAAGTCCACGGCGACGACCGTCGCCCATGCATCACCGATGGCCGGCACCGAGTACGCCTGGGCAGTGGTGACGTCGGATGTGAGATCCGCACCGACCATCGACGGGCTCGATCGCACCTGCGACAACAGTTCGTCCACCGGACGGCTTGCCGCGGGCCCGCTGAAGATGCCCACGCGCATCGCCCCGGCGTCACGCAGGTGACGCGTCAACGCCCGAGTATCGATGCCGGAGATTCCCACGACCCCATACGCCTGCAGGTCCTCGTCCAAGGTCCGCTGCGCCCGCCAATTCGACACGATCCGCGACGGATCCCGCACCACGTATCCGGACACCCAGATGCGTTCAGACTCCGGATCTTCGTCATTCATGCCGGTGTTGCCCACGTGCGGAGCGGTCATCACGACCACCTGACGGTGGTAACTCGGATCCGTCAGCGTTTCCTGATAACCGGTCATGCCGGTCGAGAACACTGCTTCCCCGAAGGTCGTCCCGACGGCTCCAAACGATCGACCGTGCATGGCCCGGCCATCTTCCAAGACGAGAACAGCGGGCTCTGTCGCGAGATTTCCGGTGTTACTCACGGCCGTCTCCTGAAGCGTCCAATGAACCGTCTAACGGGCCATCTCCCCGCATAACGTCGAACGCCTCGTGCGCACCGGATTCGGTAACACTCGGTGAGCTCGAAGTCTCCCCACTTCCCGCCTGCTCCGAGTGCTCCGAGTACTCCGGGTCCTCCGCGCGCTCCGAGGTGTCCCTGTGCTCCGCCATGAGCCCATCCAACAACGCGGCGTGATCGGCGCCGTCATCTGCCCGGATCCCGGTATCCAGAACATCTTCGGCCAGCATCCATGTCACGACGATGACGCTGTCCTTCCCGCGCACCGTTCCGGCGACCCCACGATCGGTTCGCACACCGCGCACTGCCGAAGCGGGAATCAGGAAGGATCGAGCACCGTCACGCCGGATGCCCACACCACCGTCGACGAGGTGGAACGAGGCTCGACTCCTGACCCCCAACTCGTGCACGGCAACGCGATCGAGCCAATCGCCAGAGATCGACGTCCCCAGGTACAGGCCCAGAACACCGGACGACGCGGGGGCATCAAAGGCCGACGGTTCAGCCATGGAGGAATGTCGCGCCACTCTGCCTTGCCAGCCCCGTCGCATCCCCCACAAGGCGAGCGCGATCAGACCGGCTATCAGGGCCACCAACGCCAATCGCGCGGGCCAATCGGTCACACTCGCCTGCTCGGTGTACTCCTCGGCGGCCACGACGACGGAGTCGAGTATCGGCATCAGGGTTCCCTGATTCATGCCAGCGCTCCATCGACGACGCTTGGACGTCCACGGAAAAGCACATGCCGAACGGTTCCCGGCATCTGCCGGCCCAGGTACGGGCTGTTGCCGCTCTTGCCCACCAACGCATCGACCTCAAGCGGGCCCTGCGGTGACGGATCCCAGACCGTGATGTTCGCCGCGGATCCGGGTGCAATCGGCATTCCTTGATCCGGCACCTGCCCGATGCGCGCTGGGATAGTCGACATGCGGTCCGCAAGGTCCCGCCACGTCAATAGACCGGACTCAATGAACACCTCGACGGCAATTCCGAGGGCCGTCTCGAGCCCGACCATGCCCATCGCCGCCGCCGCCCACTCGCAGTCCTTGTCTTCACGCGGGTGCGGGGCATGATCGGTCGCAATGATGTCGATCGTGCCTTCAACGACGGCTTCGCGTAACGCGTGGACATCCTCCGCACGCCGGAGCGGAGGGTTGACCTTGTAGATCGGGTCGAAGCTCTCGACGAGTTCCTCGGTCAAGAGGAGATGGTGAGGGGTGACCTCGGCCGTGACGGGAATTCCGCGGGTCTTCGCCCATCGGATGACCTCGACCGAACCGGCTGTCGATACATGGCACACATGCAGCCGTGATCCCACATGCTCGGCCAACAGGACGTCACGAGCGATGATCGCTTCCTCCGCGACTGCAGGCCACCCCGCGAGACCAAGGCGAGCGGACAACGCACCTTCGTTCATTTGGGCCGCCTCGGTGAGCCGAGGGTCTTGCGCGTGTTGAGCGACCACGCCATCGAAAGTCTTGACGTATTCCAATGCCCGACGCATCAGGAGCGGGTCGTGAACACACAAGCCGTCATCGCTGAACACCCGAACAGATGCAGCGCTCGACGCCATGGCGCCGAGTTCGGCCAACTGCTCACCCTTCAACTCGACGGTGACAGCACCCACCGGGCGAACGTCCACGATGCCGGCTTCTACTCCCCGACGCCATACCTGCTCGATCACACCGGCGGTGTCGGCAACCGGCGAGGTGTTCGCCATCGCGTGCACACAGGTGAAGCCGCCCATCGCCGCCGCCTGAGACCCCGTCGCGATCGTCTCTGCGTCCTCGCGGCCTGGTTCCCGAAGGTGGGTGTGCAGATCCACGAGGCCGGGGATGACCGTGCAGCCGGATGCATCGAGTTCGAGCTCGACGCCCTCAGCAGGCAGAGCATTGCTACCGGACTGATTCGACGGCGTCATCGCCGTGATGACACCGTCATCGATGACGATGTCGTGTGGATCGAGGCCGTAGGGAGCCCCGCCGCGAAGGACGACCGCACCCATCAGTCCCCACCTGCCTGCGAACCAGCGCCACCGAGAAGCAGATACAGGCACGCCATACGTACGTTGACGCCGTTGGCCACCTGCTCCACGATGACGGCCCGAGAGGAATCGGCGACATCCGCGGAGATTTCCAAGCCACGATTCATCGGGCCGGGGTGCATGACGATGGCACGATCTTTCAACAGCTCGAGCCGCGGAGCATCAAGGCCATACAACCTCGAGTACTCCAGGGTAGAGGGGAAGTAGGACCCCGCCATTCGCTCCGCTTGCACCCGAAGCATCATCACCGCGTCTGCTTGCATCAGTGCGTCGTCGAGGTGGTAGCTCACCGAGCAGGGCCACGATTCCACACCTACCGGGATCAACGTCGGGGGCGCCACCAAGGTCACTTCGGCGCCGAGAGTGTGCAGGAGCAACACATTCGATCGGGCCACGCGGCTGTGCAGAACATCACCCACGATGACCACGTGAACACCCTGCAAATCCCCCTGTCCCCCACAGATGTGAGAGCGCAACGTGTAGGCGTCCAGGAGAGCCTGGGTGGGATGTTCATGGGTGCCGTCGCCTGCATTGATGACCGAACCGTCGATCCACCCTGCGGTGGCCAGACGGTACGGCGCACCCGAGGCGCCATGCCTGACGATGACCGCATCGGCACCCATGGCCTCCAGAGTTAATGCCGTGTCCTTGAGCGACTCTCCTTTGGAAACAGACGAACCCTTGGCCGAGAAGGTGATCACATCGGCAGACAACCGCTTGGCTGCCAATTCGAAGGACAGCCGAGTGCGCGTCGAATCCTCGAAAAAAAGATTCACGACCGTGCGACCCCGAAGGGTTGGCAGTTTCTTCACCGAACGCTCCGTTACGGATGCGAGTTCGGCTGTCGTGTCCAAAATCATCAGCGCCTTGGCTCGATCGAGGTCTCCGGCGGAGAGCAGGTGCTTACCCAGCATCTGCATCACCGACCGACTCGCTATCGATCATCACGTCGTCTACCCCGTCGATCTCGACGAAACGCACGCGCACCGTCTCGTCCTTGGCTGTGGGCAGGTTCTTTCCGATGAAGTCCGGTCGGATCGGCAGTTCGCGATGGCCCCGATCGATCATCACTGCCAGCCGCACGATGGCCGGCCGGCCTAAATCATGGACGGCGTCGAGGGCAGCGCGAATGGTTCGCCCCGAATACAAGACATCATCGACGAGGACGACGGTGCACCCATCGATTCCCTGTGCCGGGATATCGGTCGGCTCGAGCGCTCGAACTTCCCGTAGTCGCAGGTCGTCGCGATACAACGTGACGTCGAGCGCACCGCAGGGAACAGGATGACCCTCGATCTGTGCCACGGTCTCGGCAATGCGCCGTGCTAGGGGCACGCCTCGGGTGGGGATCCCAAGAATGATGAGGTCGTCGCTGCCCCGAGAGTTCTCGACGATTTCATGAGAGATGCGTCGAACCGCACGGCTGATGTCAGCCTGGTCGAGGACCACGCGTGCAGACGACAAGAAAACCACCTTCCCCGCCTCACGGGACGGGCTTAAAGGAACGAGGCAAACCTATCTCAGAACGGCATCCGCCCGCGCTATACCCCGCCGCCCGGGCCGGCACTTCCGATCTTGTGAACCCGCATACCGTTCGTGGTCCCGGGGACACCCGGAGGCACGCCTGCCACGATCACCACGCGCTCGCCGGCGCTGGCACGACCGATATCCAGTAGCGCCTTGTCGACCTGCATGACCATGTCGTCGGTGTGCCGCACCTGGGGCACCAGGAAGGTCTCTACCCCCCACACCAAAGCGAGTTGGCTTCGCACCCGCGGGTTGGGGGTGAACGCCAACAGGCGAATGCCGCAACGCCAACGGGCGATCAGGCGAGCTGACCGCCCCGTTTCGGTGAAAGCGATCAGGTGAGTCGCCTGAACGAACAGGGCTGCTGACACAGCCGCGTGGGTGAGCGCCCGGGCCGTGGATCCAGTACGACTTTCCTCCAAGGGGGGAAGTCGATCCAGTGCCTCGCCTTCGATGTGCTCGATGATGCGCGACATCGTTTCCACGACCAGCGGTGGGTTATGCCCCACACTCGTTTCTCCCGACAGCATCAAGGCATCGGTGCCATCGAGCACCGCGTTGGCGACGTCGCTCGCCTCTGCGCGCGTGGGACGGCTGGCGGTGATCATCGAGTCCAACATCTGCGTCGCCACAATCACCGGCTTTCCGGCCTGCCGACACAGTTGGATCGCCCGCTTTTGAACGAGCGGAACCTGCTCTATCGGAAGTTCGACTCCGAGGTCTCCTCGAGCGACCATGATTCCGTCGAAGGCCTCGACGATCTCTTCAAGATTCTCCACCGCTTGGGGCTTTTCGATCTTCGCAAGTACCGGCACGCGAATACCTTCGTTGTCCATGATGTCGTGAACGGCACTGACATCGTCAGCGCTGCGGACGAAGGACAGAGCGACAAGATCCGCTCCCGTGCGAAGCCCCCAGCGAAGATCCTCCACGTCCTTATCTGACATAGCCGGCACACTCACGGGAACTCCCGGGAGGTTGAAGCCCTTGCTATCGGACACCACACCACCCTCGACGACCGTGGTGTGGACACGTGGCCCCTCGACCTTGGTGACTCGCAGCTCGATGCGACCATCATCGACAAGAACCAGATCTCCCGGATTAACGTCGTCAGGTAAGCCCGCATGCGTGGTCGACACCATGGTGGCGTCACCGGCCACATCCTCGGTGGTCACGATGAAGTCCGCGCCAGGCTCGAGGTGCACAGATCCCGCGGCGAAGGATCCGAGTCGAATCTTCGGCCCTTGCAAGTCGATCAGAATCCCGACACCCCGCCCGCTGGCATCGGAAGCTTCACGAACAGCGAGGTAGGCCTGTCGGTGGTCCTCGTGGTTACCGTGCGAGAGGTTCAAACGGGCCACATCCATGCCGGCATCCACCAGCGCCCGAATCTGCTCGGGCGAGGAGGTCGCGGGGCCCAGCGTGGCCACGATTTTGGCTCTGCGCATGGTGGGAA
>Ga0255768_10007590_pt1 | contig 10163 bp, 9 predicted proteins | sample 071ome_33_FD_179983 | JGI IMG/M metagenome (GOLD analysis project Ga0255768, IMG submission 179983) | Coastal salt marsh microbial communities from the Groves Creek Marsh, Skidaway Island, Georgia - 071412AT metaG (version 2) | ecosystem: Environmental > Aquatic > Marine > Intertidal zone > Salt...
CGCTTGCGTCTTGTCTGGGATCACGCGCTCTATGATTCCCGTGACCGGGCCTATCAATTTATCCAGCATGGCTTAGTCTCTAATTAACACGATATCGAAGTTAGCAGTCACTCGTGAATCGTTGCCGCTTACGTCATCAATCCGAATGTCAATATCTGTTTTTTCAGGTATACGCAAAGGCGCGTGATAATCGTACCGATAATGACCAGTTGCTTCTGCTATGTGCGCGATCCGAAACGGCTTACCAACCAAACGGTGATACATGAGGATTTGACAGTTTTTGTTCGAGTCGATAGTTGCGTCCAGCGCGGCCATGTAGCCTGTGTGCCCCGCTGGGACCGTATAAACCGCCATCAGGGTTTGAGCATAGGCAGCATCGATTTGGGCTACAACGGTCCCTGTACCGCTTGTAACGCGGGCTGTGACCGTTCCTACGTTACCGCTGTCCCCGTATTTCATGCGAAACACGCGCAAAAAGGTGTTTGTCGTAGTGACCGCGCTGGTTCCTGTCAAAGTAACTGTTTCGCTCTGCTCGTTATAATTAGCATCTAAACCTTCAAGAGTTAGCGTCCCAGTATCGCTCGCGCTGGTGCTAATGCAGTAAATCGTTTGTGCTGAAGCTAGAGATGCCCAAGGGTATAACCCGCCGCCAGTCCATACACTTTCAGGATCGGTTGCTTGGTCTATGTCGAAGTTAGCGCCGAATTTATGAACTATCTTGCTGTTGGGTATAACCAGCCGCGCAACGTCTAAATAAGGGTTTGGTGTTGGTCGTTCAGGGTGAAACTGGTACATGGGCTTACTCCAGCTTTATTTTTCTTTTGCTTTCCCGATGTTCAAAGCGATCATGTCCACAATCTTGTAGATTTTTGCAGCCCAGTGATCATCCTTTGGTGTCGGCGTTACCGCCGCGATGGCTGAAAAGAGGGCTACTGCCGCTGTCGCTAGATTTATGATTGATATGATGTCCATTTATACTCCTTGGTTCACAAATGACGATCATTCCTGCATCTTGCAAGATGTTAGCGTGATATCTGCATTCTGTGTGAGAATCAAAAACTAAGCCATCGTCTATCCAGATGCCTAGCGTTAATTTGGTGACAAGATAAAACTTCATTTCTCTTGAATCTGCTGATTCCAAATATCAAAGATTGTTTCTATCTTCTGGTTTTGGGTTTCATCAACCCCATGCGCTTTATTGATCTCAATCTGTAGATCGTTCATGCGTTCCCGCATATTATCGATCTCAGCGTGTTTATCTTCTAAGGCGATTATCTTAGCGTTCTGAATGAGATCGTCTGGTAAAGCTCCTCTGAGTCCCAGAGGCCATTCCCGAACAAAGGATGAGTTTTCCTTAATGGTCATATCCTGAATAGTCTGACCATGCTCTAAGGTCGTTAGCCTAGAGTTAAGTTCAGAGTAGCCTAGAACAGCTACCGCTGTTGCAAAGATTAAAGCTACAAGATTACGTAGCGGAATCGTCAGATTCGTGTTGTCGTTCACTTCCATCTATTTCTTCCTTCACAGTGTTTACATACGCCTGAAAGACGGTCTGTAATTCGCTGATCTGAAGATTAAGTGATCGGATTTGAGAATTGATTTCTTGCATTCTGGCTACTTTGGCCTGTGTGTCTTCGTTAAGATCTTCAATTTCGTATTCTCGATCATCAATTCTCAGAGTAGGCATTTTATTTCCTTAGTTTTTGGATCGTGTCTGATTCCCAAATTCTTATGGATAACCAGATGATAGTACAAAGGGCAGCGACATCTGGAAGCCATCCCGCAAGCGTGGCTATACCGCCTGAAACGGCAACGCCATCCATTATTGTTTTGGCTTCCTCGGCCATTACCAAGGCACTCCATTAGCCTGCGTTGGGTTTTTGTCAGCTTCAATCTTGGCTGCCAGAGATGCTTCAATAGCGTCCTGATCGACACCGTTTGCCCAGCACCAACCTAGCACCTGAGACTCCGTAAGATCGTCATAAGGCGTGAAGTCAGAAGCAGATGCGTCATAAGTGAACCCACAAGTGCCATAAGATGATGCTGAGTAGTCTCCGTCTACATCGGTTGCTCGCCAGTGGGCAACGATAACCCCGCCGTCAGATAGCTCACGTTCAAGGGTTGATATTGTCCATGTTGTTGTCATTAGTTAGCTCCTTCTAGTTGTGCGACTCTGGCACGAAGTGATTGAATTTCTTTGAGCATCATTGGAACTAGCTTGCTGTAGTCCACGCCCATCATTTCTTCAGGGTCTTCTGGTGCTGACACAGCTTCAGGTGCAACAGTGATAAGCTCTTGTGCAACCATGCCGTACTTCTGGTGTGACCCATCAGCCTTCCAGTCAAATGATCTAACTTGGATAGCATCAATGTCGTCAGAAGCAGAAGGCGCGTCTACGATGTTTTCTTTAAGGCGTTGGTCTGACGAGGTGTTATAGGCTGTTGCAGATCCAGTAACTGAAATACTACCAACCTGAGTTCCGCTTGTTCTAATGCTGATAATGTTTCCAGTACCATTAATATTAAATACATGGTCATTACTAGAAGGTGAAGAAGCAAAAAACTGCCCATCAGCTTTTAAAGAAAAGCCTGTGGTTGTATTACCAGCACCCGGAGACGCTGAAGTACCACCAACCAACAAGTTGCCAGAGCTATCAATCCTAGCGGCTTCGCTTCTGTTATTACTAGCAACAGAAAAGCCAAGATGATCGTCAGCATGTGAGTAAATAATAGACCCAACCAAGCTCCCTTGGTCTCTGAAATCTATAAAAGACGATCTGTTTGTAGCGCCTGTGTCAAACAGAAGAACAGGATCGCCACCTGCTGCTGAATCAATGCGTAACGTAGGATCTGCGATTGCGCCACAACCAACATCTAATGTAGACGAAGGTGAACCACCAATACCGACGTTGCCGCTTGAGTCGATACGCATGCGTTCTGTGCCAGCAGTATTAAAATACATAAAGTCTGAAGAATGAGCATATCCCAAGATGCCTCGTGCTCTGGCATCTGCATCTGAAAACAAAATTAAACCCTGTTCGCTGGCGGGTGTACGAATATCAAAGGCAACGCTACTACTATTCTCTAATGCAAGTTTATCTGCGCCATCAATCGTCCAAGCTCTACCGCTAGCTCCTCCATATATATGAGTTAAGGCATTAGGACTACTCGTCCCAATCCCGACGTTGCCGCCATCTAGTATGGTTAAACTGTCACTTTGGGTTGCCCCCATTTTGATATAATCGCCAGATGCTCTAAAGTAAGCTGTACCTGCTGTGTCTATAAACTCTAAAGCAACTTCAGTATCTGACGATTCAAATCTTGCCGCTGTATTATCTGTTCCAATAGATAAATGAAGTGGTCTTTGAGGGCTACTCGTACCCAGACCTAATCTTTCCGTAGAAGCATCCCAGAAGAGCTTCGCAGTCGTGCCAGTGTCTTCGTAGAAGCTGATGTCGCCGTCCGCTGCGATTTTCTGACGTAACTTTTGGGTACTTCCAGTATAAAATAAATGATCGCCGTATCCGTTGCTGTCTGTTGAACGAGGCTGATAAACTAAAGACCCAGCTAAATCAAAAGGCGCTGTTCCTGTTCCGTCAGCCCGCATAATATAGGCATCTGAAGCGGTTGCACCAAAAGCGGAAGCTCCACCATCAATAGTAAGATTGTCAGTAGTCACCGTCCCGGTTACGTCGATGCCTGTAGTAGTGACTTCCAGTTTCGTGCTGCCACCTTGTTGCAGTTTTAAGGAACCAGTACCGTTGTCATTGATGATTGAGTCGGTAGCATCATGAAAGATTTCAAGGTCTTGGCTATTCCCCAGACGAATCTTCTCGTTATCACCAAGATCGATCTGATCAACGTTAATCGTATCAGCCTGAACCTTGACATTGCCGCCAGAACGGACAGCAATAAGGAAGTCAGTCGGTAGTAATGATCCACCATCTGAAAGTTCTGAAATCTTAGCCATAATTCACCTCTAAGGTTATTTTATTTTATAAACCCTTATTTAGCATCAATTTTATCATGCAAGGCTTGTATCTGTTTCTGCTGATGTTTGATAGCCTCGATGAGATAACCCACCAAATCTGTATAAGCGACAGAAAGCAAGCCAGAATCATTTTCATGCACCAACTCTGGTGCGATAGACCTTAATTCTTGTGCTATGACCCCAGCACCTTTCTTCGACGCCTTAACGAAACTAACGCCACGCATATCAAAAACTTTTGTTCCATCTAAGGTATTGATGTCTGTCTTGATGCGCGCATCTGATCCTTGGCTTAATGTTCCATCAATTGTTATATTTCCATCAGCCGTATAATTTCCATTGGTGTCTATGGTTACGCCATTACTACCATAGCCACCGTTAATATTTATACCATCGCCAGATGCTTCAATGTCTAAGCTGGTTCCAGTTTTCGGAATCGTAATGGAATGATCTGGGTTACCTAAATCTCCAGCGCCTGATCCAAAATCATCAATAGAGTTATAAAACCAAATACCACCTAATGGTTGGATCGAACTAGGATCGGTGCTTTCTCCACGTCCAAGAATGAAAATTCCTGGGTATCGATTGCTAGTATCGTTGTCTTCATGAACGCTGACAATTAAATCACCGCCATCGATGATTGTATTCGTATGGGTATCCGTGAAATATGATCTCGGGCTCCCTTTGGCTACTGATGATGTACCATGATCTGAATCCTCATAGGTAACGGCATTCCCTATAGACAATCTTCTTGAGTTAGTAATGCTAGGTGATCCAGTTGCAGGATATGGTGTATAACTGCCATCCGTTACCGTAGCAACGACTCTGAAGAAATACTCTCCTTTAGGGAAGCCATAGACCGTAACCTGCTCGGTCATGTAGTAATCTTCATCAGTTATTCCGTAAGCGAATTCTGAATATCCTATTCCTGTAAAATCAGAAGCTGCCTCTGAAGCAGTCGCTAGATCTGCCCGATAATTCCCACCACCAAGATCTGTAGTCTTGATATAAAAATTGCTATTTAATTGTGTAGAGGTAAATTTCGCACTAGATAATGCTGCACTTCCAAAGTTTGTCCATGTCCCCGGACTTCCGCCAACATTAGCAGCATATTGAATTTGCAAAGAAAGACTAGCCATGACCGCATTTTGAGCATTGGTCAATCCTGAAATAGTTCCAGACGTTAATGGCCCTGCATAAAATGAAGCATACAAAGTCAGATTCTGATCATAAGTGTTATCAAAAAACACATAGTCAGTATTGCTCGTTAGCTCGTGTATGGAACTCCTTAAAGATGTAGGGAATCGTGAGTTAGAGTCATAATCAGGCGCACCACCTGTCGTGAAACTTACTTGAGTTGCTTCTATATTTAGCTTCTCACCATCCCAAGTAAGAACTTTGTTACTCGATGCATCCCCTACGCTTAACTTGTATGCGTCGGTGTCATATCCGAGGAAAAATCCAGCGCCAGTGTTAAACGATGACATCGTGCCACCGTATATTTTTCCACCTGTATCGACATTCACTGATCCTGTGAACGTTCCAGATGTTGCAGTTATATCACCAGTTATCGTCGCATTAGTCGCAGTTAAAGCCCCTGCTGCGGTGACTCTAAACGGCGCTGAACCAAACGTCTCATCGCCTAACTGAATGCCTGTAGAGCTTACTTTGAAGAAACTAGAACCAGAACCTACCTGAAGCGCAACGTCAGATATCGTCGTCCCCGTGGTTAGTAGATCACCGTCTACCTGAACATCAGTTCCAAGAAAGATCTTCTGAGCTGTTACCGTGAACGGCTGGATAGGATCTAACGCAGTCGATGCTGGATCAACGATTGTGAATTGATCAGCTACAACCGCAAATTCACTAAACGGTTCTGCGCCTGCGGTGGTACTTAATAACCCAAATCCAGAAATTCGGTTATTGTTATCAATCTTGACCGTATAGTTAGCTTCAACGCCATCGATAGATTCTGCTTGAGTTGAAATAAGGGCAGAGTTATCGCCAACATCTGACTGTAGTATGGTGATGGATTCTGCTTGAGAGCTGATCGATCCTTCTGTCGTTTCGACTCTTGTAGTTAAACTACTTAGACCTGTAGCACTCGCACTAACTCCAGTAGATGGATCATTAACCGTAGATTCCAAAGCCGTGATCTGGCTTGCCTGTGTAGTGATAGAATCTTCACTAGCAGTCGTTCTAACGTCCAACGCTTGGGTAGCTGCTGATTGACCAGATACATAATCAGTCAACTCATTCAGATCAACATCAGAATCATCCTCTGTTTCTAATTGACCGCCTGTCTCATCTTTAACCTTAGTCCTGAATTCAAGATCTTGAGTAAACGACGCATCCAGCGTAATGATTGCTGATGAATTGGTATCGATATCTGATTCAGTCGTATCGACTCGGGTAGTTAGTGCACTAAGTCCTGAAGCCGTAGCAGCCACACCTGTAGAGGCATCATTAACCGTAGTCTCTAGTGCTGATATGTCTGATGCTTGAGAAGTAATGTTGCCTTCAGCTGTAGTGACTCTGGTATCTAGTCCTGAGATTGCGCCAGCATTTGTAGTGATATTGCCTTCAGCAGCAGTTAAATCAACCTGAAGATCAGTAATATCTGAAGACTGTGCAGTAATTGTCCCTTCGGCCGTAGTTACTCTAGTGGTTAAATTTGACAAGCCTGTTGCATTAGCCGCCACCCCAGTCGATGCATCGTTTACCGTCGTCTCAAGAGCTGTGACATCACTTGATATGCTTGTGATGGAATTGCCTTGGTTTATAATCGTTGTATCTAAGACAGATATCGCAGAAGTATTTGTAGCCACATTTCCGTCAGTTGTGACTAAAGATAATTCAAGGCTAGCGATATCCGCTGCGTTCTGGACAGTCTCGCCATCTTTCAGAGATTCCCAATCACTACCATCCCAATAATAAGGATGATTGTTATCATCCGAGTCATACCATCTTGAAAAATCAGGTATGGGATCAGGAATGCCACCAACACCAGCGACTGGTTCGCTATCCTGAATAAAGATCTCACTAACGCCAGACGTTAGATCGACTACGACATCCTGAAGACTAGATAGACTGTTTGAAACAGACGTAATTGATGAATTTAAGATTGCATTCTGATCACTAACGTAGATCGCAACATCGCCTAAGTTTTGGATGTCTACATCAGCGCCCGTCTCTAAATCTAAGACATCCCCTGCTTCTACTTCTACAGTCAGAATCTCTTGAGCAAGGATAGAGTTCTTGACATCAGACTGACCTAGAACAGTAGTTCCATCGGTGTCATACAAATCAGTACCGACAGTAGCACCAACGGTAGCGTTATCCTCTGGCGCATTCGTTGAACCCGAGACATCAGCCCATTCTACCCGTCCGACTGTAGCGAAAACTGTGGTATTGGGATCAGCGTTAGGCTCTAAGACAGATCGAGCTTCCGAGGAAGTACCGACATATCTAATGGCTCGTACCCAGTAATAACGGGTATCGCCGGGGCTTACTGCATCCTGTCCGTTAGCGAAGTCATGAACGAACTGAGTTCCATCCGTTTCGCCAATCTTTACCGCTGCTGAAAAGCTCGATGTGGCGCTCGCGTAAACGAAGATAGACTCGAAGTCTTTATTGTTCGGCGGGTTAACCCAATCAAGCTCAACGTTCTTTAAACCAGCGGTAGCGCTTAGACCAGATGGGCCGGGGACACCACGAAAGCCCGGGTCAATGTCGCCAGTAGCAGAAATTGTGGAATACGTATTAGCAGCAGGATCTGCGTAGGAGGTAGAAGAGTCTTCGCGCAGTGTAAGATTTATACCGCCTTCTTCGCTGAACGCCCACCCTAAGCACTGAAATACCTTGTTATCCCAGTTTAGTTCATCAATCGAGACTTGGACACGATCACCGACAGCAATACGCATTGCAGATAAATTTGCAGGGAAAACAACGACTTTTTGCTGATCAGATAATTGGATCAGCTTGTTAGAAATCCTTTGTGCCATATATGACGAGTTCGTCATGTTTAGCGCAATTTCTTTGTCTAAAACCTCGTTATTGTCCCTGCTTAAAGCATCGGCAAGCTGTACCTCTGGAAATTCTGTGGACTTATAGTTCTGTTCTGGATCAATAAACACGCCTTTGATCGTGTTGAACCGATCACCACGTTCCAATGAAGTCTTGATTGAAAGCCCAGAAATCAGATCGTCTTCGTTCAGGCTAATTGCTGGTGCTTCGTAGATACCAGCTCGCATGACATACTTTCCGTTCACGTAGGAAAGATTGCCGTTCATTGAGCTTAGGATCTTGTTGATGTTGGTTCTGTGTGAATCAGTACCGAACAGGACACCGTTACAGGTGAACCTTTTTTCTGTAGCGCTATCAGGAATAGCAACCGAAACATCACAACCATCAGCGGCTGTGACTACTGCATCCCAATCAATCTTAGACGCAGCGATACCCATGCCATAGTCTGAGTTAATCAGGTAATCAACCAAACAAAGGGCTGGATTATCACCGTAGGCTATATAGCTTGCGTTGCTTATGTCCTGTCCGTAAGTCGATACAGCCGCATACTCTAACCGTGGATCATAGAGCTTCTTACCCTGCACCAGAGCTTTGATGTTCTGCGGTGTATATTTATCCCAAGTCTCTTGAGAATCTTCGTCTAACGTCCATTTAGTAACGACGTAGGCGATACCTTTACCTTGGTGTGCAGATGTCCAGCCAGTAAAGGCTGCGACAAGATCGCTATCGGCAGTCTGTGTAGACGTTCCTAGATACTTGTTGATTTTGACGATCGTTTTTGAGTTCTTAGGCCCAAATATCCCTGATCCTGTTACATTACCGCCTGAGCTAGAACCACCACCAATCTCTGCATCTGGAATAACAACGTCATCAAAATGCATATCCGTGATGTCATTGACTTCATGGCCTGCTAAGGCAACGGCATAATAGAGGTCTTTGTTATCATCTCCTGCCGTACCTACAAAGGCGACAGGCCCAGATACTAAGGTTTGACCATAGATTATCTTGTATGGTTCGGTTGTAGACTTGACGGTAGCTTGGCGTGATCTATCAGTGTCTATCTTCGGCATTTCTACCTCAAATAAACTCATCACCCTTTTAGCTGCCAGTGTCCCAGCAACGACGACTGAAGCCCCTATAGCTGCCGCCGTATAGACAGCGGCCATCCCAGTGCCGAGAGTTGCGCCAACTAATGCGGCTGCTGTGTACCCTATCTGTGCTAAAACTGCTATTACTGGGGCCATAAATCCCACCCTGATGCAATATATTCTTTAGGAATTCGGATCATTCCCTTGTGGACTAGACATACTGCTGTATTGCCCAATTTGACGCCCATAACTTGGCCATGAGGCGTTTTTACAATGACAGGGCTACCATCCTTTAAAGATTGGATATCCTCTGTAGGCGTCCCTAGAACGCTCGCAGCAGTGTCTTCCAGATCACCGAATCCTTCAATAATAGATTCAGCGTCTGCTTCAGAAGTATAGTGGAAATCGGCTAGATAGTCTTTGCCTGTTAGCTCTTTGACGATGAAACCTGCGAACTGACAGCAATCTACTGCACCGTAATCAAAGTCTTTTCTTTCCCACTTATTCAGGGCTTGTAAGACATTAAGAGTTGAATTCACGGTATTCTTTGATGTCGCCTGGAGTCTGTGGGTTATCTACTGGGCCTTGTCCACCTGCTGATGCACCCCACTTGATCTTAGCGCCTTCTACCTTGTGGATGTGACTAAAGAACAAATCGCCTGCATACCTTTGCTGTTGATTAGCATTGGTGTACATAAGGTTTTTGGACTTATCAAATCGTGATAACTCAGACTCAGCAATAAGCTGGATAGCATCCCCACCATCTGCCCCCACGGTGAGATTCATCTGATCCATCAGCCCTTCCCAGATCTGGGCAGGCGTATCGATCAGAACATCATCAGAGTCTAAAACTCCGAGATAAACCGTAACAGGACGCATGAAGTAATCTTCAGTCAGCGCCGCGCCTGAGATCGTTGAATCTAGCCCTGATAGCGTTAAAGTAATCGCATAAGGGCTAACGTCGACGCCCTCTTCTACCTTTGAGATAGAACCTAAGTCACCGACACCTAACCAGTCTTGAGAATCCCAGTTATAAGTACCTAGCCCGTTATGAACGTAGAG
>Ga0255768_10007591_pt1 | contig 10162 bp, 5 predicted proteins | sample 071ome_33_FD_179983 | JGI IMG/M metagenome (GOLD analysis project Ga0255768, IMG submission 179983) | Coastal salt marsh microbial communities from the Groves Creek Marsh, Skidaway Island, Georgia - 071412AT metaG (version 2) | ecosystem: Environmental > Aquatic > Marine > Intertidal zone > Salt...
ACTTTCACCATGGCGTTTTGACCTCCTCTCGAAAAAGTTCTCCTGTCGTTGCTGTTCTCTTTGCCGTTGCTGGTAGTGCTCGCAGAAGTCGTCGTCGTTTTCTGTCTCTTGTCATTCACCGCGCTGTCGCCGGTTTTTTGATTCCAATTGGCGACGAAATCGGCAATCAAACGCGCGCTCTTCGATGGGACGACCGGGACGCGCGTGGACGCGAAACCGGCGCCGGATATCGGCGGAGCAAAGACGGTACCACCGGTATTATTATTACCAGCACCACCACCATCGGAAGTGTTCGTTTTCATCGTCGTCATCATCCCTTTTTGTGTATGCTTTTGGGGGAAAAAAGTGGAGTTTGGGGAAAAAAAAGTAAGATTTGTTCTCATTAATCTTCCACGCGCGCGCGCATAAAAAGAGCAAGGTTACACACATATATCATCATTCGCAGTCATGGCGATAGCAGAGGCGTACTTGGGGCGGAAACCGCCGTCAAAATCTGACGAAGAAAACGCTTCTTCGAGCAAAGACGCGTCTTCTTCGCCGTCGGCGTTCGCGCCGATATTCGAGGCGTACGCGAACAACTCTCTACTCATCCGAAACGTGGCGATGCTCGTTTTGTACACCGTCGTCGTGCTTTCGATCGGCGCGATCGCGTTCAGTCCCGCTTCTTCTTCTTCTTCTTCTTCTTCTTCTTCTTCTTCGAGAGGTGTTGGTGTTTCGAGGTTTTCGGACGGGGTGACTAAAGTGTACACCTCGGATTTGATGGGAAATCGATTCGCCGGAGTGAACGACCAGAAAAACCAGTGCTCGCGGGATTTAGCGTTGCACATGCTGAGAGAGGCGTATTTTAAAAAGCAAGAAGCGGACGCGCGTTTACCGAAAGTATCCATGGACGATAAGGGGAGGTGGGGATCTTTGAAGGAGAAGCAGAAGAAAGCGCACGCGGAGTTGAAAGGGAAGCAGGATTGCGTGGCGTATTTGATGCCGGACGTGAACGACGCGTTTAGCGCAGATTTGGAAGCCGGGTTGACGATTGACGGGAAGCAGATGAGGAGAGAGCAGGAGAAGATGAAACCGATTAGAGATTCGTTGAGAACAGACGGGAGAGAAGGGTTTGAAGATCAGAGATACACTCAGAGTATTAGGAACGCGTTGATTAAGGAGAAGACGTGGGATCCGTTCGGGAGAGATTTGAAGACTGGGGACGATTTATACACGGGCGAGTTCGATAACGAAGTCCCGGGACAGTATTAATGATCCTTTGTCGAGTTTAAAGCTTTCTCATTTTATTGCCATCGTATTCTGTTCTGTTACTATTATTACTATTACTATCTATAGCGTGCTTGTTATTACAATATTTCGTTATTTTTTTCCTCTTTTCCTCGCTCGACTCACTGTTTCCTCACAAGTTTCTTGGTCGCGCGGTAGATTTTAGCTGCTTCAACGGCGACTAAAGGCGGCGTTGCTCCGATAAAAGCTCGCCAACCACCAATTTCTATGGCATCGAAGAGCATTTCCGATACCAAAGAGAGCGACTCGTCCACTTTTTTTCCATCACCACTAGAAATGCTCTCTTCAAGCACAAGCCAGGCGGAGTTGTATAAAGCGTTGGCGACGAGAGCGCCCGCATGTAAAGCCTCTTGGTCAAGTTCGTCTTCGTCGTCATGGCCGCGATCCGGGCGTCCGCGTTCGAGTTCTCTCCGTTTACGCTCTTCGTGCGTCCATTCGCGTTCTTTTTGCTCGTACATTTCAAGTTTTTCTTCGTGTTCAACATCAGAGTTTTCACCCGGTTGTTGTTCATCTAGTTGCTGCTCTTGTTGAGTGAAAAACGCGTTGAAGCGCTTCATCAACGCACCGCTCTTTTGTCGCAAACGCGACTGACGCTTCGACAATTTCCTCGGAGTTTTTCGTTGCGGAGCCTTGTTTTCCTCGTTTTCACCATCACCACCGATCTTCTTTTTATATAGCGTCGCTCTTTTCCAGGTATCGATGGCTTCGTCGTACGCCACTTTAGCCAAATCTCGATGCTCCCCGGCGGAGTACTCGTACAACGCGTCACCTAATTTTAAGTACGCCCACGTTCGTTCATTTGTCGTCGCCGACGGATCGTGCGCTAGCTTCCTTGCTTCTGCGACAAATTCTCTCCTTAAACGCTCTAAACTGCCTATAAAACCACCCGTCGCGCGCATTTTTTTGTTCTTGGACGCTTGTTTGAGATAGTTTGCCACAATTCCCGGCACGCGAGGACGACTTCTTTCGCCGCCTGCGCCACCAAAGAGCAGTTTATTGGCGAGCACGTTTGATTTACTTTCCTTGTTCGATTTCTGGAACGCTTTTTCGTACAACCAAATTGAATTGTGCGTGGAGGATGACACTCCGTAATCGCTAGCGACGTCGTACTTGAATCTCGCTTCGCTGAAATTTCCGGCTTGAAAACTTTTCAACGCGGATTCCGCGATTTGATTGAAAGCAGATGTCTCCGCAACTTTTCGTAATCTTCGGGCAGCCATCATACATTGAGAGTTACTTTTATTTCCCTCGCCACCATCGGCGTGGCGTTGATCGTGACTCGTGACTTCACTCAATTCAAGAGATCCGGCGTTGTATTGACACGAGATGTGTTCGGGGAACATGTCCGCGCATCTGCGAAAGTATATATACGCGAGAGACGTGTTTGGCTTGTTGCCTTCGACACCAATACCACCTCGAAACATTAAACCGGCGTTAACCATGCCATCGGGCGAGCCGAGCGCGGCTGCTTTTCGAAAGTGTGTCAATGCGAGCGTTTTATTCGCCTCAAATTCGCCTTCCGAACCGTAAAACGCAGCAAATCCTAACCCGTTATATGCATCTGCGATACCTTTTTCCGCCGCCTCCTCGTACAATTCCATCGCTTGCGTTAAATTCTTATCCACGCCTTCTCCTTTTAACATCAATTTCGCAAGACCAACGGTACCTTGAACGTTTCCCGCGTTATGCGCTTGCCGATACATGTTCGCTGCCGCTTCATAGTTTCGCACTAAACCGCGATGGCCCCAATAATGCGCGTTGGCTAAATGTACCATTGCGTTCGCATCCCCGCCTTGCGCGTTGTTCATGAGCCACAACGCTCTTTCGTCGGGTCGATCAACGCCGGCCGTGTTAGCAGCCCCGATATCGCTATCCACTGCAACGACTACATCATCGTCGGTGCTCGGGTCAAAATTTATTTTCAAGCGATCGTGTAATCGCTGTTTTTCAATGCGTACTTGACCGGACGGTTTGTTGTACTCTTCGTACGCTTTTGTAGCAGCGAGAAAAAGGTATTGCGAAGCGAATAAGCAAGATTTTTCACCCCACGTTTTGCGTCGCATGGCATCCACAGCGACAGAAAGACGCATGGCGGGGTCGCCCAAGTATGCGCCTCGCAATCTGTGATACGCCGCTCGAGAAGAACTTTCCTCGCGAGAGGTGACTTCGTTGAGTTTATTCGTATCCATGGGATTATGACCTTTATAAACGAATCCACCGCCGGCGCGGTAAACGTACTCGTGTGAAAGTAACGTTGCTGCTGCTCTGCGCGCTTTGTCGCTTCCAGCTGCGGCGGCTAAGCGGTACAGATCTAACGCCTCTCGCAATAACTCATTCCTGTTAACTTTCGTCTCTCCTTGCCGTTTCCACGGGTTGGACAAGGCGAGCGCGAGCTTTTCATCCGCGAGCTTTCGAGTTGCCTCGGCGTATTTCTTTTTCGTATTGAGCGAGCTAAAATATTCCTCGCGGTCTTTCGAAGCTAAAGTTGCCGCGAGCGTTGCCTCGGCGTTCTCATAGTTTTCATCTCCAGGATTGGATGATTTCTCTTTGCTCTCGTTTTCACTCTTCAGCGCTTTCATCTCTTCTTCTTGACTGCTCGTCGCCTCGATGCCTCCGCCTCCGTCGTGTGGTATCGGTTCCGGATCAAACGACATCATCTCTAAAATCTCCAAGTTTCGAGACTCTAATATGGCTTCTCTCTCGAACCCGGACGTTTCTACTCTTCCAGAAGAGAAAAGATTGTCAGCGTCTTCGCTTTCCGCGCCGCCCGATCCTACATGTCTTGCTTCGTACTTCGACCACTGCGCTTCGTAATACCACGCCGCTGGATCGTCGATTTGCGTTTGGGATTTGCGTTGATATCTATCCTCGTGGGAACATCTCTGTGGTACCGTTCTTTCACTGGCACACTGTTGTTCTTCGGCATCAATCTCATCGATCTCGTCGTCGTCAATCTCGTCGATCTCATCGTCGTGGTAGCAGCCACAATCCTCGGCTCTCACCTCTTCATCATCGTCAAACACCATTCTCAACCTCGGTCCGTGTATTAACCCTTTCAAACCACTCGGTGGTTCAAATCTCGCTTTCAACGACGACATCCTTCTTTTTCTTCTCTCTCTACTTTCCCCGCCAATCGATAACGTGTCGTCTAACGAGTTTGAACTCGTCGAGCGCAGCGACAAAAACAACCCGTCTCTTTGCGTCGACCCTTTATTCGGCGGCAACTTATACTCTACGTCTACGATGCCATCTAAATAAAACGTGATCGTCTCCTCGTCGACGACTAACGCCACGTGGTGCCACCTGTTTGCCACCAATCTCCTCTTCGACTTCCCGCTCACCGTAAAACTCGCCACCGGATCCGGCAGAGACGAAAGACTCGTCCCGGCTTTGCGAACCGTGTGTGTTTTCCGAAACGTAAGCGCGAAGGACACCGCGGACCCTTTCTCTACCACATTCACGCCGTCGTCGTCTAAAAACGTATTATCCTCGCGCCGCGCGCTCTCGTCTGCTTCTTCGCTGTAACCAGCATCCTCGCCAAATTGTCCCATCTTCTTCTTCTTCTCCTCCGTCGAAGAAGAAGAAGTCGTTCTCGGTTCAACGGTCAGCGCTAACGCCGGATGATCCGGATTCGACATTCGTGAAATCAACGCGCCGCCATGTTCCCAATTATCCGCGTCGTCGAACAGAAACACCGAACACGAAAAGCTAAAACTTTTCGCCATCGAGAGCGGCTCTAAGCTGTTAAAAAACGGCGTCACGTGGTCGCCGGTGAGCGTCAGCGTCCCTTCCGCGAGAACGCCATCATCTCCGTCGAAAGAAGAAGTATTCGTCGCCCCCGTCCTGAACGCGTTCAGATTTGACGCGTACGGAAAGCCTTCGTACGGCCCCGTCGAAGAAGACGAAGACGAAGACGAAGGAGAAGAAGACTCCGCGTTGAGAAGCAAAAGGAGCGACGAAAAGACGACGACGACGACGACGACGACGAGCAGCGACGGCACCGTACGACGACGAAGCGGAAGAGCGGGCGCGCGCATCGTCGCTTTTCTTCTTCTTCTTCTCTCTCTCTCTCTCTCACTCTCTTTGTGTGTGTTCGAAAGCAATCGCTCTTAAGCTCTCCCTGTTGTTTTGGGGAAAACTCGCGACTTTTTCTCCTCCCTCTCTCTCTCTTTTCCGTGAGAAATAAATCGGATAAAAACAAAAGAGATGATGAAACCACGAATCAAAGTGATCATCGACACGGACCCGGGAATCGACGACGCGTTCGCGATTCTCATGTCGCTGTCGTGCTCTTCTGAAATTGAAGTTCTGGCGCTCACGTCGTCGTTCGGGAACGTGCGGACGGAGAAGGCGACGGAGAATTGCAAAAAGTTGTTACGGATATGGTCGACGTCGTCGTCTGGGGACGAGAAGAAACGGAACGGCGATGTTTTAGTCGCGGAAGGGTCGAAGAAAGCGCTGAACGGGAAGCAGAAGGAGCACATCGCGGATTTTGTGCACGGGAAGGACGGGTTTGGTGATTTTGAGACGAACGATGATGACGCGAAGAAGGAGGAAGGGGACGCGGTAGAGTTGTATCCGGGAGGTAGCGCGAAGCTGATGTACGACTTGGCGAAGAAGTATCCGAACGAAGTGACGGTGATTTGTTTAGCCACGGCGACGAACATCGTGAACGCGTTTCGGGAATACGAGGAGTTGCCGAAATTGCTGCGTTCGGTGGTGCACTTGGGAGGCGCGTATACCGTGTGCGGGAACGTCAATCCGGCTGCGGAGGCGAACGTGTACGCCGACGCGGAGGCGGCGGACGAGTTGTACGGGACGCACGGGGTGGATATCTATGCGGTCGGTTTGGATGTGACGATGAATGTGAGAATGTCGGAGGAAAACTTGATCAAAATGAGAGACACCAAGTGCGCGAACGAGCGAGAAAAGTTGACGGATAAAGAGAGGCTATTTTTGTTCAACGCCAGTCAATTTTATATGAATTATCACATCAAATCGATGAATTATAGAGGAGTGCTGCAACACGACAGCGTGTGCGTGATGACGGTGATACGCCCGGAGTTGTTCGAGTGGACGAGAGCAAGAGTGAGGGTCGCAACGGAATCCTTCGCGAGAGGTATGGTGATTATGGACAAGGAAGGAGAAAAGAATTGGTCGTTTGAAAACGCGTGGACGGAAAGGCCGCTGATGAACGTGGCTTTAACGGCAGATTTTGCGGCCATTGAGAAGGCTCTCATGGAAAGATTCATTTAGCTGAGCAACAGTGCGGGCTTCCGTGTAACAATAGTAGTAGTAATATGTATCCGCGAGCTCTCTACGTATGTCATCATGAATTTATTACATCTAATACTTACTAATACTATTGTGGTATGTTTCTACTTACACGCACGTTCCGAGAGATGAGTCGCACACGCGTTGCGCGCAGGAGACTGCATTTACGCCGCACTCCAATATCATCGTGCAGCTGTGGTCGGCGTTTTCATCCAAGACGTGACAAGATGATTCCGTTCCCTTCGTTTTCTTAAATCTCTCGCGAACATCCAAGCGGTACAAAAATTGATGCGAGTACGGCACGCTCTTCTGATACTCCTCCAACTCCAACTTTGCTTTTTGCTCCTGCAGATATTGTCGTTGAGATAGAAGCTCCTGCTCTTGACGCTTTTCCATCTGCAATTTGCGTTTTTCTTCTCTCTCTTGCGCTTTTCGTTCCTCCTCCAATTGTTGCGCTTCTACAAGTTTTTGTTGCTCTTCTACAAGTTTTTGTTCCTCCTCTCGCTTTTTGATCACCTCGCGCTGTTGCTCTTCGATGTGATTCAATATTGCTTCGCGAATTTTTTTAGCCTTTTCGCGCTTTTCCGGCGTTTCATCATCGTCGTCTAATCCAATAATCTGAACATTATGTTTGTCGGTTGTAGTCGTGTCGTCTCCTTCTTCGTTCTCTCTTTTTTCATCGTCATTATTATCATCGTCATCTCCGTCCGAATTCGACCACTCGTACTCGCCTTCCACACCCATCAATTTACGCTCTTCTCTTTTCCTCACATTTTTCTCGTTTCGCGCTCTCTCTGCTTTAGCGATTTTGGCCAGCGTTTCTAACACGATTCTCGTCGCATCGTCTTCACCTTGATCGCTTTGATCTAACTTCTCCCATTCGTCGGATCCCACCGGCGCACTCTTTCCTACTTCTCCCTCTGTTTTCTGGAAGAAACCCAAACGAACGCCCACTTCTCGAGTGCGTTTCTCGACCACGTTTTCCATACCATTTGACTCGTCTTGGACGTACGGACACTCTCGATAAGCTGGTAACAGATGTCCTTCGGTGGTAAAAATGATCTCTTTGCTCGTCGGGGTCTGATTTTCTCCGCTCGACCCGTCGACTTTGAGAAACTGGAAATCCGTAAATAACAAGTACAAATACTTCAACGTTTCGCTGAGAAAATACGATGGCATGTGATTGCTTTTTTTCTTCGTCAGCGCGTCGTCGACAGTTGTAAACCCACCGGGAACTTTCGAGTGCTTGATCAAATCTTCCACGATAATCCTTCCGTCTCTCAAATATCGCTTATCACGCGTCGCTTTATACAAAAACGACGTCGATTCCGATAATTCAGGTCGGAGATAGTACCCTCGTTCGGTCGAGTGTAAAACGTCGTCCGCGATCATGTATCTTTCCGGAGACATGCCGTATTTTACCCAGACGTTCATCATCAACGTGTGCGAAGATCTAGCGCGCTCGACATCGCCGATCATGGCCTGCAGTCCCGGCCAGAATTTTTGCAAGGCTGTCAGTTGATGGTGTCGATCGTCACCGGTGTTCATTTCCGCATCGCTAAACCATCCGCTCGATTTATGGTAATACTTCATCACCGCTTTGTAGGCTGGGACGAAAATTTCTAGGTACTCTTCGTCACCAAACATGAGATAACTTTTTAACGCGTATTCGTGAAACGAATCGCCATTCGCACCAATGCCACCGACAGAATCGACCCACTTCCCAGTCTCCACGTTAATTATAGATCCTAACAAGTTCGTTCGGACATTTCTACGACTCCATAAATCTAACATGGCCTCTTTCGCCTTCTCTTCGAACCTTTTATCTCCAGTTAATCGACTCAACGTTCCGAACTCCAAAGCCAACGTCCCAATCGCCGCGACGTTCGTGTTTGGTTTTTCTCTGACAGGTCCGTGCTCTAAATTCACCCAACCGTACGGTAACTTTGTCGCCTTTACCTTTCTATTCACCTTTTTTACGTCATCTTCCTCGAAGGATTTTAGAAGCATCTCCCCGAACGTCTTCGCCATCCGTAACAGCGACCCGTCGTACTCTCTCTTCTCGCCGTTTTTATACATCCCTTCCTCTCCGACGTTACCGAAACACACGGAATTAAAATGTGCCGACGTCGATACTTCTCTGTACATTTCTTTGCTCCATTTTCTCACCCCTTCGTTCCCAGAGGCTAAGACGTGCCCACTCAGAAGCCCGCCTAATATTCGAATATTTGCCTCGAACACGTTCACCCTCATGTTCCTCGAGTTCCGTTCCAACCGCTCCATCCAATGCTTCGACAGCCAATCGACGCTTTTCGTAAACTCCTCTCCGTTCCCCATCACCGCCAACGTGCTCAAACTCTCTATCAAACTCATCGCTAAACCGTCGTACTCTTTGTTGAAATATTGTCTGTCTTGCGCGTTCGCGCCCAACTCTTGCAAAGTATTCGTCGGCTTTTTCGAAACTGGTTTCAATTCGTCCGCGGGAAAGGCGAAGGTTTTGTACCCATCGAACGCGTGTTGGAACATCGATTTCACTTTCGCCGCGTACAATCGCGCGCGCAATTTCACATCTTCCTCCTCGGCAGCCCCGGCGCGCGCAAATACTGGATGCGGCGAGAGGAGAATCATCGCCATCATCAACACCACCACCATCATCATCATCGCGCCAACGGTTCCTCGCGCGCTGAAGAAATAGACGAGAACGTTGCGTCTTCTTCGTTGTTGTCCTTCTCCATCGCGAAGAGAAAGATTTCTTTTCGTCGTCATTTGTCTCTCTGCCCCGAGAGAGAGAGAGAGAGAGAAAGAGAGATGTACGCAGAGAGAAGCAGAGGATGAGCGGCGCAAAAAGAAGAAGAAGAAGAAGAAGAAGAAGAAGAAGAAGAAGAAGAAGAACGGGTCGCGACGACGCGAGCGACGCTCGAAAGCGGTTTGTTCTTTTTGTTTGACGCGTTGTTTCGCTGTAACTCTCTTCTATATACTCGCGGGAATTTTTTGTATCTAAAAAAAATCTCAGATCAGACGTCCATCTTCTTCGTCTGCTGCTGCTGCGCCTTCTCATCTCGTCGCGCTCTCACACCATTTTTAATTTGTAGCCGAGAACACACGTCATTGAGTGACCTCTCCAACCCAGCGGATACTTGTTCGGCTGCGCTTAGCACAAGGTGGTCACCACGAGGGAGGCATCCAATTTCTGCGATGTGCTCGGTCAATAACGCTTTTATTTCAGACAAAATAAATTCTTTGTGCTGTTTTTCGATCAGTTCTTCGTTACTTTGCGGATGCTGCACGATTGACGCCATACTCGCAAATCTCTAAAACACGTGTCCGCGCGCGCAAGGGATTTGTTTTGAAACGCCGCGTCGCTTTTATCTCTTCCGAAGTTTCTCTCTGCTTTCTCTGTTTGTGCAAAAAAAAAGGGAGACTGGAGAGAGAGAGAGAGAGTTTGCTGGTGAGTGAGTGTTCTTATTTAAAAAAAAAAGAGTTGCGAAAACGCACGAGAATGAAAGTGCCGGAACGCTTCTCGACCGCAGAAAGGAGAGACGAAAGAAGGGAGAAAAAAGCCAAAAAAAAAGGCGAAAAAAAGCGCCACAATTTCACTCTC
>Ga0255768_10007597_pt1 | contig 10161 bp, 12 predicted proteins | sample 071ome_33_FD_179983 | JGI IMG/M metagenome (GOLD analysis project Ga0255768, IMG submission 179983) | Coastal salt marsh microbial communities from the Groves Creek Marsh, Skidaway Island, Georgia - 071412AT metaG (version 2) | ecosystem: Environmental > Aquatic > Marine > Intertidal zone >...
CTGAGTCCTTTGGTCTCCCTGCTACTGCTGATCTTATGTTTGCCCTCATCTCTACTGAGGAGCTTGAACAACTTGGACAAATTATGGTAAAGCAGTTGAAGAACCGATATAACGACCTATCGGTTTACAAACGTTTTATCGTTGGTATTGATCGTGCCAAGATGCGTCTGTACGATTGCGAGCAGACTGCACAAAATGACATACTTGACTCTGGGCAAGAGGAAGAGTATAATTACGAAGAGAAACCTAAAAAATCATTCGACGGGTTTAAATTTTAATGACTAAGCATATTGATTTTGAACGCTATCAAAAGTTTGTTGATGCGGTTACTAGCGATGCCTCTACTGATTTTGTCGCACTTTCCGACCGCCTTGTTACCCTTGACGAGAAGGGTGCCAATATTGAGCGACTTCTTACTGCGGGTGTTGGTATCAATGCTGAAGGTGGGGAGTTCCTTGAAATCATCAAGAAGATGGTTTTCCAAGGAAAACCTTGGAACGACGATAACCGTGAGCATCTTATTATTGAACTCGGTGATCTTATGTGGTACGCTGCTCAAGCCTGCATGGCACTCGGGGTTTCTTTCGATGAAGTCATCGCAACTAATGTAAAGAAACTTGAGAAGCGTTATCCTGGCGGTAGTTTTGATGTATACTACTCTGAGAACCGTGCTGAAGACGATCGCTGATGTACACAATCATTAACTACTTGACAGCATTCTGGTCTGTGGTTATAATGAATTGTATTCAACCCGTTAACTGGCAATATTGTTATCGGGTTGACCAGTGGTTGATTCCAGACATTCAGGAAGGAATCAAACATTACACTGGAGAAATAGTTCCTTATCAATCCGAGAAGGACTATCTCAAGGGGTTATAGCTCAGTTGGTAGAGCGCCTGCTTTGCAAGCAGGATGTCAGCGGTTCGAGTCCGCTTAACTCCATTCTAGGATTTAATTATGGAAATCATTGACAATTTTTTACCCAAAGAAGTTTTTGAATCTTTTTACAAAACAATTACGGGAACTAATTTTCCTTGGTTTCTTTGTAATGTTCTTGAATATGATGCCACCCAACCTTCAAAGGGAATTGATGAGAAAACTCTATGCAACCCCCTAGATAATTATCAGTTCTCATATCTATTTTATTCATTTCTTCATGGGGAGGGAAATCAACCCCATAAAGGAATGCAGTTTGATCTCATATATCCGTTCATTGAAATATTAGAAGTTAAAAGATTAATTCAAGTCAAAGCAAATCTGACTGTAAGGACTAATAATATTATTGAGCATGGATATCATACAGATCATCCATATAAAGATGCAAAAACTGCCGTCTTTTATGTTAATGATAATGATGGATATACCAAGTTTGAAACTGGTGCTTATGTAGAAAGTGTTGCTAATAGGTTGGTTATATTTGATAGTCAAATCCAACATACGGGCACAACCTGTACTAATCAATTTGGTAGATTCGTTGTCAATTTCAATTTTACCAATAAATAATTGAAAAGATTATACAGATGGCAGCTTTAAATACTACAACTGGTGGCGGACTAGCAAAATATGTTGGTGCTACTGTAGAAACTTTAAGTGGATCTATGACTAGAGGAGCTCCTGTTCCTAGAACTGGATTCAGTCCATCATCTGTCAGAATTAAAAACACACCAGAAAATAGAGCAGCGATAGATCAGTTTGCTGCTCTAGCATCTACAGGAAGAGTTGCTAATGAAAGACTTTCCTACGAAATCGAACTAGAGTGTGTGGGTTTGAATAGAACAATAACAATTGGTTCTGTAGATAAACCAAATGTTAGAGCAAACATGGGGGATGTTGCTGAAGGAGTTTTTGCAGCAGCAGTCGGAGCAAGATTCTTATATAAAAATCAAACAATAACATATTCTCAAGTTTCTTCTGTTCTAAGGCAGTTATCTGCTTCTGGTAGAAGTAGAGTACCAGGAAAGAATGGTTTCCGTGTTGAGATGGTTAGACCCTCTCCAAATTTGGGGATAGCATTGCAAGATGATGTCAGGATATTTGTTTCTCTTGCAGAAACAAACATGAACTTTTTATTAAACCCTGGAAATACTGCATCATTGAGACCTTATATTAATGCTGCTCTCGCATATGCTAATAGTATTACTGTAAGGCAATGGGCGGATCTGGTCTACACCAATAGGAGATACGATAAGATTGAAATTATATCCGATGGTCTCTCTGGTCAAACTACTACAAAAGTTGATGTTCGTGTTAAAATAACGGACGATGAAGGAAACCTTAGACCTGTAAACATTAATGTATCTCTTAAGGCAGGCGACGTAAAACAATTTGGTCAGTTGGGTGGAACTGAGTTTAGTGATCTGGTTCAGTTCTTCAATAACCTATTTGGTATTGGGAATATCTTAAATCAACATTCTAATAGATATGAGCAAATGACCAAAGTTAATCATCAGTATGATGAAGCGTTGAGATTTCTTTATGGGGAAGTCCAAAGAACTTTGACCGCTAGATTGGCATCTGCTGCTACATCCGCAAACTTAATGAATATCGTTGGCAATGGCATTAATTATTATGCAACTCTCAATGAAGAAAATGTTCAATTAGTTCAACTTAATAATAGTGAAGCAAAAATATATCAGTTTCAGGGAGTAGGAGAGAGATTACAAAATTATGCATATGAATCCAGACTATCTTATAGCGGAGAAAAGAGACTACCTCAGATTGACATTAATAATAGTGATGGAAAACTCCTTCTAAGGATCAGAGTTAAGGGTGAAAATAAGAGAGATAGAAACGGTAGATCATATACTTATTTCAGAAACTATGTCGAAAAAGGTGAATTCTTAGGAGATTTGATTGCTACTTATGCTTGATTCAATTGAAGAACTGCTCTCCTCATACAAGAGTGCAGTTCCCCAAAACAAAAGAAAATTTGATGAGTTTGTAGCGCATTGCTATTATTATTTTGATCAAAAGATTTGTAAAAGTCGCTCCGATATGCAGATGAATAAATATAAGCATATACGGACAAATGCTTTAAATTATATTGTTGCGAATCGGCAGGCAATATCAAATAAGCTAAAATAAGAAGTAATGAAAAGTTTTCTTAAATTTCTTAGTGAATCTGCGGCACAGCAAGCGGCACGTCTCGGTCTTCAGGGAGACGGTCATGGTGGTTGGTACGATAGAACCACTGGAGAGTTTGTTGCCAAGACTGAGAAAGGAACTCTAAAGTTCTATAACAAGCGCCAAAAGATTGGTGAGAAAGATCCTGCTCAGACAGAAAAAGAAAAGAATATTTCTGATCCAAACTTTGTAGATCCTAACCTGCAGCAAGAACCAGTGCAGCAGGAACCAGCACCTCAAGCTGCTGTAGAACCTGCTGCTCAAGAACCAGAGCAACCAGTTGGTCCTCCTCCTGTAGAGAAAACTAAGGGAACTTTAACCGTTGCTTTCGGTCGTTTCAATCCTCCTACGATCGGACACCAACAGTTGATGGACGTTGCTGCCCAGGCAGCATCTGGAGATGACGGAGGAGAATATCTTATCTTCCCTTCTAGAAGTCAGGATAAGAAAAAGAATCCTCTAGATCCAGATACTAAGATTCAGTACATGCAAAAATTCTATCCTGCTCATGCAGATAGAATCATGAATGATGCTAATACCAGAACTATTTTTGATGTTCTGAAGATGGCACATAATGATGGATATACCAATGTCAGAATCGTTGGTGGATCTGATAGAGTTAAGGAATTTGAAAAACTGTCCAACAATTACAATGGTCAGTTATATGCCTTTGACAATATTGAAGTTCTTTCTTCTGGAGAAAGAGACCCTGATGCTAAGGGTGTTGAAGGAATGTCTGCATCTAGAATGAGACTTGCTGCAGCAGAAGGAGACTTTAATAAGTTTAGAGAAGGACTCCCTCCTGATCTGAAGCGTTCTGAAGCAAAAGAACTTTTTGATGTTCTTCGTGGAGCGATGCAAGTTAAAGAGGGTTGGAATACCTGGGAGATTGCTCCTAAGTTTGATTTCAAAACTCTTAGAGAAAAGTATATCAAGAAGACTATTTTCAATCTTGGGGAAAAGGTTCAAAACCTCAACACAGGTTTGATTGGTAAGATCTCTCGTCGCGGAACTAACTATTTGATCTGTGTTACTGAATCTGGTCAGATGTTCAAATCCTGGATCAGAGATTTAGTAGAATATAAGGAACCAAAGGTAACTGAAGTTTCTGGTGTTCCTGCTGATCAAAGATTAGTTGGTACAGATGCACATAGAAAATACGTTGAATCTATGGTCCCTGGACATGACTGGGGAAAACAATTCATAAATAAGTATAGAAAAAAGTAAGTAGTTTTGAGAACTTCAAATGACGAAACATATTGCTGAGGAGCTTCCTACTAGAAAACATGCCCCTGCAGCTGCCGCTGGTCCTGCTGCCAAAGGTGGTGAAGGTGGAAAGGGTGATGAAAAAGATCCTGAGAAGAAAGTACGCCAAGCGGTTTATGATATCCGCTATCGTGCTAGAAGAGAGGATGTTCCTCTGAGAACTGCTTACTCTCAGTATATGTCAAATAGCAATCTTGGTGCTAATGAGAGAACTGCTGTTAAGGCAAAGTTGTTTGGAGATGGTCCTGTAAAGGAGGCAAAAGAACTTGCTGCTGATAGTGTTGCTAACGCTATGGTAAAAGTTTTTGTCAGCGAAGAAGAGCAGGCAGGAAAAGATAAAAAGATGAAAGTAAGAGTTGAAGATAAGAGCGGTAAGTCTTATGTTCGCTATGCTGATCGTGCAAAGATCACTGAACTACGTGCAAATCCAAACATTCGTTCAGTAGAAATTACTTCATATGGCGAACCATATGAGGGTGAGCGTCAGAAGGGAGAAAGAACTGCCGCTGCAAAAGCAGGTAAAGATTATGATGGAGATGGTAAAGTAGAATCTTCTTCCAAGGAACATGCTGGTGCAGTTCATAATGCTATCCAGCGTAAGAAGGGTGGAAACCCTGATGGGCAGGATACCAGAAGAGATACTAATGAAGAGTTCATTGCTGATGCAGTCGCAGAAGCAGCAGAAAAGAAATTAGATATTCTTCCAAAGGATCAAACTAATACCGTTAAGGTTCATGGTAAAAAAGGTTCTGGCAATGCTAATGGCGTTACAGAATCGAAAGAAGTTATGAAGAGTGTTGTTTCTCGCTTCAGAGACAAGATGAAGGAGCGTGAAGAGCAAGGGAAGGAAGCAGAGAAGTTTGCTGCTGATACTTGCGATAAGTGCGGTAAGTTCCCTTGCGAATGTGATGATAGAGCAAGAAAGACCTCAATGGATCTCTACAAGAACAAGTTGAGATCAATGGGTCTTAAGATGTCCTTTGAACCAGAAGGTGAAATGGTTCATGAAGATAGTGCTCCTATTCCTAATATTCCTTCACCAGTAACCAAACCCAAAGATACTAAAAAACCACCTACCGATGGGGATAAGGATAGACCACTAGTACCTCCTGGTGGATTTGGAGATCTTTCTAAACCAAGAGATCGCACTCCTCGTGGTGGAATAGACATGGGTCGGGGAACACCACCTGGACCTAATGACAATAAGTATAAAAAAGGAACACCAAGCTCAGGAAGTGCAAGTGGTGGTATACCAGCTAGCGTTCGAAGAGCCCTTGATATGTCTTTTGAACCAGAAGGAGATAATGTTGAAGAGGGTCTGACCGATCTTCAGAGAAGAAGGTATCTTGGTAGAAGACCTGGAGAGGAAAAGGAAAGACTCAAGAGAGCTAACGAAAGAAAGGACAAGAAGGCTGCCCTTGCTGCTATGGAAAAGCAGTATAAAGGAATGAAGGCAGGTATCTATAGTTCTTATGAACCAGAAGGCGATGAAATTGATGAAGTAACTTATCCTTCCGACTTTAAAAAGGGATCTGGAGTTGCTAAGAAAAAGTCTGGTAGACCAAAACAGCATGATCAAGAAACAGATCGTTATGGTCGCAGAAAGACTGTAGATGAGGAAACTGAAGATTCACTGAAGGATAAGCGCATGGAGCGCGGCGGTGTAGGTGGAAATCAACGTTATGATCGCCCTCCTGCCAAGAAACTGAGTAATGATGAATTAGGTATCAAACCAGGCAAAACTGCAGTTCAAAAAGAACTGGAGAAGAGGCATGGTAAGAGAAAATCTGCAATGGATATTGTAAGAGGAGAACTGGAGAAGAAGCATGGTAAAGGTGCAGTCATGAGCACTAAGAAAAAAGAAGAAGAAAAAGAAGAAGAGAACGAGAAAGAGGAAGATTGAAATGCCAGCAAAATCAAAAGCGCAACAACGATTCTTTGGGATGGTTAGAGCAGCTCAGAAGGGGGAAATGGAAAACCCCTCACCTGAGGTTGCCCAAGCTGCTTCCTCCATGTCCAAGTCCGACGTAAAAAAATACGCGAAGACTAAGCATGATAAACTTCCAGAAAAGAAGAAAGTTGAAGAGGGAGTCGGTCTAGAAGTTGCAAGAGCGATTGATAAGACCAAACCTCCTCTTGGTCGTGCAAGTTTAAGAAGAAGTATTAGTAGTGCCCTTAAAATGGGTGCCGTAAAAAAGAATATAGAAAAAAGAAAAAAATCTTTCAAAGATTTTAAGGCAGATGTAGAGAAGGCAAAAAATAGTAAGTGATTTCCTATATATTGATAGACCCTTTGGACTTGAAAAATGTTAGGATTTCTTCTGCCCCTCGCACAAAAAATTATCGTAGACGCAGTTGCTAAGATTCCCGAAAACGAGGAACTTGGAGAGCAACTAATTAAAATCTGTTTAGTCATTCTCAAGAAAGCAGTCAAATTGACCAAAACTGATATGGATGATAGGTTACTTGAGAAGGTCGAAAAGGCGATTATCGCTCGCTGATAACTAGAAAGGAGACCAAAACTAAAGGTCTCCTTTTTTTATAAATATCAATATAAAAGATTATAGGGAAGGAAACATGTCTCTTTGGGGCAATAAAGATCTAGTTGCTGAAACAAGCACAATTGCTGTTAATTTTGATACTCTGACAGTAACTGGTGCCGCTACTACTTTCTCGACAGCGGGTGTTGCTGAGGGAGACGTTCTTGTAGTTGGTGCTGGCGCAACTTTCGGGTATGCGGTTGTTAAGTCAGTAACTTCAAACACAGTACTAACCATTCATTCTTCTGAGCATTTTGTCTCGGGTATCAGCACTGTTGAGGCAGGCGCTGCATATTATATTTCCCAGATGCCAATTTCGGCACTCTCAGGATTTACAACTGCACCTGAATCAAAACCAACTTACTTCAGAAGTGTTCTTGGTGTAGACACAACTGAGCAACAGTTCACTGCTTCTGGCGGAAGCGGTTCTGCTACCCAGAAACTATATAACCCTGTACACGCTGGTTGGGTTGGAATCACTACATACAATAACCACGACGGCACACTCAGAGTTAAGACTGAGGTTCTAGTTGCTGGAAGCAGCATCACCAACGATGCAGATGATGATTCTCTAGCACCAGAAAGCTGATAATTTAAACTGACAATACAGTATGAGATTTGATGAGTTGAATGAAAATAACTACCTGTTATTTGCTATAAAATTCTACGACAATCCTCAGGCAGTAACCAAAGAGGATTTTGAAGATGACTTGAAGCGGATAAAATACATTAAGAGGTTGTTGAAGAGGTATAAGAACACTGGAGTTCTTAAAACACACCTCATCCTCAACCATCTTATTGTATTGTTCAATGTTTTCGATGACGCCGCAGTTCCGCTACTTCTCTATAATCTAGAAGCGGAACTTTGGCCAGCGATAAAAAGTTTTCTCATCTTTTTAAAGAGAGTTCCTGATTATCCAGCAACAACATTAAGTACAATACTTGAAGACGAAAACTGCACTTTACAACTACAGGAAGTCTGATGGACCTTGATAGACTAATTTCTAAAATTAGATCCCTCAAAGAAGAGGCAGTTGCTACTCCAACAAATAACGTTGGTAGTGGAAACATTGCTGGTACATCGGAAGCTGGAGATGATCCCCCAGTAAGAAAAAGAAAGAGATATATCTATCAAAAAAATTCTAGAAAGTTGTGGTCACAATTCCTTAAGGATAAGTAGATGGCGTTCGGTCTTGGTAAACTTGCGGTTTTGGAATCAAAACTGGATATTTATGAAGATCTCTCCAAAGAGATGCTTGACAAATTAGAAAGAGCAGTAGCAACGATCAGCGAAAACAGTAATCGCGTTGCTATTGTCTTAGAGCGCCATGAAAGTAGACTGGATAAAAGCGATGAGAATGATCGTGCTATTCTCAAATTAATTGAAAAAGTAGAAGAAAAGTTAGATACAGTAGAGTCTCGTGTAAATGATCTCTCCAGATTTCGTTGGATTTCTGTCGGCATTGCACTTGCAGCGGTTACAATTTTGGAAGCTCCAACAATATTTGGAAATTTCTTGACTCCCAACCAACAACCTGCTAGAGTAGAGAGAACGAAGTAATATACCCTTTGTAATGGATCTAGTTGACTCCAAGTTTATTGGACTGGTATCGTCGCGTCTTCAAAAGTTTAAAAGGGTCAAGGCGGATCTCTACAACTTCCGCTGCCCTATCTGTGGGGACTCCCAGAAGAACAAAAACAAGGCAAGGGGATATATTTACCCCGTAAAGAATAATACTAACTTCAAGTGCCATAACTGTGGTGCTAGTTTGTCCTTCAATAATTTTTTGAAGCAGATTGATCCGACACTTTACAAGCAGTATACCCTTGAGAAATTCAAGGAGGGTCATACTGGTAGGAGTTTTGTTGTCGAAGAACCAGAGTTTGAATTTAAGAAACCAGTATTCAGAAAAAAGATAGATCTCCCAAAGGCATCTGATTACAAAATCTCTTACGAATACTTAACTAAGAGAGGTCTGGATCCACAAAAGTTTTATTTTACTGACAAGTTCAAAGAGTGGACAAATCAACAAAAACAGACCTTTGACACCATCGGTAGGGATGAACCTCGTATTATCATACCGATGTACGATAGAGACAAGAATTGGATCGGATATCAGGGTAGAGCGTTAAATTCTTCTCCCAATAAATATATCACCATTATGTTAGATGAGGGAGCACCCAAGGTCTATGGACTTGATCAAATCAGAACAGATGCTCCAGTCTATGTTACAGAAGGACCTTTCGACAGCACGTTCATTTGCAACTCGATTGCTATGTGCGGAGCTGACGTTGATCTTAGTGGTTGGGGGATTAGCAATCCTGTTTGGGTCTATGACAATGAACCAAGAAATAGAGAAATTGTCAACCGAATCAGTCGTACAATCGATAAAGGCGACTCCCTAATTATTTGGCCATCTAATGTCGTAGAGAAAGATATCAATGATATGGTTCTCGCTGGACATGACATTATGAATGTGTTAAAATCAAATACATACTCTGGTTTAGAAGCAAAAATTAAATTCAACAATTGGAAAAAGATATGAGTAACGGCACGAAAGTTGTTAAGCGAAATGGTAAAACTGAACCCCTTGATTTGAATAAACTCCACGTCATGGTGGAAGAGGCATGTAAAGATCTTGCAGGTGTTTCTGCAAGTCAGGTTGAAATGAAGTCTGGGATTCAGTTCTTTGATGGTGTTAGCACTGCAGAGATTCAAGAGATCCTTATTCGCTCTGCAAGCGATTTGATCGACCTTGAGCACCCCAATTATCAGTTTGTTGCCGCAAGACTCCTTCTGTTCGCTCTACGCAAGCAGTTATATGGTCGTATGCATGAATTCCCCAACCTGAAGCAACAGGTTGAGAATTGTGTTGAAAAAGGTGTCTACGATCCAGAAATCCTAAATCTTTATGATGATGAAGAGTTTGATAAACTTCAGTCGTTTATTGATCATAGTCGTGACTATCTGTTCACTTATGCAGGTCTACGTCAAGTCGTTGACAAGTACCTTGTGCAAGATAGAAGCAATGGAAATTTATATGAAACGCCACAGTTCATGTATCTCCTGATTGCAGCGACTATCTTTTCTAAGTATCCTAAAGAAACACGTCTCAAATACGTCAAGGACTACTATGACGCAATCTCAAAGCACAAAATCAACATTCCCACACCTATCATGGCGGGAGTGCGAACTCCACTTCGACAATATGCTAGCTGTGTTCTTGTTGAT
>Ga0255768_10007599_pt1 | contig 10160 bp, 15 predicted proteins | sample 071ome_33_FD_179983 | JGI IMG/M metagenome (GOLD analysis project Ga0255768, IMG submission 179983) | Coastal salt marsh microbial communities from the Groves Creek Marsh, Skidaway Island, Georgia - 071412AT metaG (version 2) | ecosystem: Environmental > Aquatic > Marine > Intertidal zone >...
TTCCACAGTTCTCAGCGATCGTGGAATGCGCTGATGCGGCCAATGGCGTGGATGGACACATAATGGCGGACGGTGGATGCGTATGGCCAGGAGACATAGCCAAGGCGTTCGGTGGTGGGGCACACGCTGTCATGATAGGCGGAATGCTGGCAGGACACGACGAGTCTGAACAACCAGTTGTGGATGGCAAGGTAGAATTCTATGGCATGAGCTCGGACAGGGCTCGTGAGAAACACGGCAAGAGAAAAGACGGATACAGGGGCAACGAGGGAAGGTGGATCAGCCTACCCCACAGGGGACCTGTGAATCCAACAGTGGAGGACATACTGGGCGGAGTTAGATCAGCGGCCACTTACATCGGTGCCCGTAGACTGAAAGACATGCCTAAGTGTGCCACTTTCGTTAGGGTCAACAACAACATCAACAGGGTTTATGAGCGTTACACCAAATAGAGTAGACGAGATAGAGGACAAGATAGAGGCTCTCGAGGATAGCCTCAGTTCGGTTCGCAAGGTCACACCCATACACGATTCCACGTGGTACGTGAAGTGGATCTCTGTTGCGTTCGTTTGCTGTGCGGTGCTGTGTAGGTCAGTCGAAGAGATACCCAAGATATTTGACGTGTCATTCTCCATAGTGGGCACGGCCGGATGGTTATGGGTGGGATTCAAATGGCATGACAGAGCACTTATAATATTAAACACAATTCTACTGGCCATGTTAGTTTCTGGAGCATTCAGATACTACCTCGCATACTTCGGATGGATACAATGACAGAAGAAGTCAACAAGAGTTATTTCACAACAGGACAGATGCGCAATGCACTGATACAGATTGAGGATCAGATGGTCCACAGCAACTGGATGCCAAACATTGTGTTAGGAATAAACCGAGGAGGGTGTATTCCTGGTGTTTATCTATCACACAGACTAAACGTACCACACGAGGCGTTAGATGTGAGACTTAGGGATCATACAGTAAAACCTAATCTCTCAGTGCTTGAGAAAGTGTTTGCATTCCAGAAAAAGATCTTGATCATAGATGATATCAACGATTCGGGCGCTACGTTCAAATACATACTAGACAACTTTGGCAAGCGAGAAGACAGGATACGCTTTGCGGCTCTGATTAACAACAAGCCGTCTCCGGTGAAAATGGACTACCACGGTTACCAGATCAACAAGGAAGAGGTGCCCGCATGGATAGTTTTTCCATGGGAGGAATGGGACAAATAAGTAACAACACATGTCCAAAAAAAAAGATACCTTTTGTGTCGCACCCTGGTATAGTGTATTCTTAGATTCGCAAGGAAAACTAGCACCATGTTGTAAATTTAAAAATTCCTATACCAATTATGATCAGATTGAAAAATATTTCAATTCAAATGAAATAAAAGACCTTAGACACGATCTACTAAACGGGATCAAAAATAAAAATTGCAGTAGTTGTTGGAAAGACGAAGACAACGGCGGTGATAGCCTAAGGTTAATTCTTAACCGCACAACAGCATTACACGGTAGTTTAAATTTGTCTAAACAGATTAAAAATCCACAACTATCAGAAGTAAAAAGTTTTGATCTGACGCTAGGAAATCTATGTAATCTAAAATGTGTCATGTGTACTCCCGGTCTAAGTAGTCAACTACTCGCCGAAGTAACTCTCAATCCACAACTTAATTCAAGATACAAAAAAAAATTTGATCAAAAAGCATTTGATTGGCCAAAAAGTGAGGATTTTGTCAAATGGTGTGAACGTTATCTCCCCCAAGCAATACACATTAAACTCACTGGTGGAGAACCATTTCTGTTACCATGGATACACGAAGTTATAGAAACAATACCCGAAAAACAAAAAGCAAAGTGTATACTTCATTTTACTACAAATTTAACTAAAATAGACGATAAACTTTTTGAAACATTTAAAAAATTCAAAGCCGTTTGGATCAGTGTATCTGTAGAAGGCACTGGAAGTACACATGAGTATCTCAGACACGGACACTCGTGGGAACTTTTAACAAAAAATATTCAAAACATTTTGGAAAAAAAAATTGATAGTCTTGTATTCAAAGTAAATCATGTAATTCAAACACCCAGCTATCATTCCATAATTCCTATGACTGAATTTTTTGATAAAATAGGACTTGAAATACATCCTATATTGCTGTCAAACCCAAAACATTTTCACATATCAGCGTTGACCGAGGAAGCAAAAAAAGAGTTTCTAGATAAATCTAAAAATTACAACGGACAAAATCAAAAATTTATAAATTTCGTTAGATCGGTATCTCAAGAGTACATGAAACAAGATATTTTGTTAACAAGAGCCTGTGTCGATGACCTAATGAATCTTGATGCAGTAAGGAAAAATAGTTACACCGGTATAATACCAGAAAAAAATTTAAGGTTGTATTGACCTTACCACCTAAAACCTGCTAAAATTTTGATACATTAAACAAAACCTTAAGGAGGATTAATGTTTAAATCACTACTAGCAGGTGTTGACAAGACACTTGTAAGAAATCTAGTAATTCTACACACGCTGGTCATCGCTGTGTCGAACTATCTAGTCACGATCAGATTTGATCTGTTCCCTGGTGCGGACCTTCCGTTATTCGGATCGTTCCCATTAGCGGCGGCGGCATTCACATTTCCGATTGTGGTGGTCGCAACTGACTTGACTGTCAGGTTGGTCGGCAAGGAAGCGGGGAGGGCCGTAGTTGCTATGGCAATCATTCCGGCTATCGTGGCATCAGTACTGGTACTGTTGGCACTGGGTGATCCACACGCATACAGGGTGGGATTCGCATCTGGTACGGCATATGCGATAGGTACCATGCTTGACGTGTACGTTTTCCAAGCGATCAGAGAAAGATCTGACAATTGGTGGGCGGCACCGGCGATCTCAACCATCGCGGCAAACATAATCGACACGTACTCGTTCTTTTATGTGGCGTTCGCGGGTTCTCTCGACGCAGAGGGCAACCTGAGTTGGATCGGTGCTAACTGGCATGTGGTTGCGCAGAACAACACCTTGACTAAGATCGTGGTCGGTCTCATAGTGTTCCTACCAGCATATGGAATACTGTTGAACAGACTGCAGGTCATAGGCAAGAAGAAAAAATAGTCGATTGGGGGAGATTTTTACTCCCCCGTTGACAACTCATCTAAATATTACTATGAATTACCTTGTTTTGACCCCAGACGGTGTTGGATCCACATTACTACAAAGATTGATTACAATGACGTTGTATATAGAAAATCAAGATGTAATGAATACCCACGAACTTACAAATGGTATAAAATTATCTAATAAAATTGCGGTCAAAGACTCTAATTTAGAATACTCACAAAACCTTAAAGAAATTTCGGAAATATTGATTAACTCTCAAAAACAAACAACACTAGTCAGCAGATTAGCCAAATACCACCTCGATAGTAGAAAAGATCCTAACAACGACTGCCTGGATTTCTATAAATTTCTTAATAAATTTTATGAGAAAAAAATAATGTGTGTAAGAGAAAACATATTTGAATACGCTATGAGTTGGAGCATACGCAATCAATCAAAAATACTTAATGTATACGACAAAAAAGACAGAAGTAAAGTGGATGAAGTATCCGAAGTGGATGAAAAATATTTTATTAGTAAATGTCAAGAATATGTACAATACATCAATTGGATAGAAACTTATTTCCCGGATGTTGAGAAAATATCATACGAAAATATTGTAAAGAAAAGCGATGAAATTATATATAAAATAACAGGATACCAAAACACTTTTTTAGATAAGTTTAGTATACCGTTATCTATGCTATTATCTAACGAATACGACTTTTTAAAAAATAGAGGAAAAAATAATCTTTCTAATAATCACGCCAAAGCACTTACTAGATATAAGATACTCTGCAATAAAATGATTAACCAAAAAATAATTCTCGGTATGCCTTTTAAAAATACAACACTAACCGATAAAAAGAACCAAATAAAAAATTTTGACACTTGCCTAAAGAGCTTTTATGTTTTTGCCAAAAATCATAATTGGATAGATCAATCCAAAGCAAATTATGATTTTTGGAATGAGGAATATGTATGTTAAGAATTACAAAGAACATAGATACTTTAGAAAGCAAAACATCAGGTATAGACACTATAGAATCATGCATGGATCTTCAACATTTTAAATCTTACTCAAAAAACATATCTTACAGATATAACTCCAGAGGATTCAGAGATTACGAATGGCCTAAGGACCTATCAGAAGTAATATGGTGTGTTGGAGACAGTTTTACTGTTGGAATTGGACAGCCATTTGAAGAGACTTGGCCATATTTGCTTGAAAAAAAATCAGGTAAAAGATGTCTAAATTTAGGCGAGGACGGATGTAGTAACGACACTATTGCACTCAGAGCCCAAGAAATATTTAAATTATTCAATCCAAAGTTAATAGTGATCATGTGGAGCTACCTACACAGAAGAAGAGTTGGAGATAAAGATATTCACTATGATGAAAAAGATTTTGGCGACGAAAAGGATATCATAAACTTTAGTAAAAATTATAAAATTGTAAATGATTTACCAATACCCATCATCAATACCACTATTCCTAATATAGTACCAAAAATAAATGCAGAAAAAAGTTTAAAATATTTTTTAGAAAAAGTAACAGGTATAGTCGTAACCGACCTAACCCCTGTAGAACAAATTGATTGGGCAAGAGATTATCATCATTTTGACATTAAAACAAGTCACAATATTACTGATTACATTTATCAGCGCATAAAAGATATTTCTTAGCCTATTGACAACTCGTCTAAATATCCTATATAATAAAACATAGGAAGGATCACGCAATGGGAAATAAAGCAGGAAAAATTTGGGGAGAAACGGAACTGATATTAGCCAACAGTTCTTGTGAATTCCACAGGATAGACTACAAGAAGGGTGGAGTGTGTTCAAAGCACAAACACGAATGGAAGTGGAACGGCTTCTACGTGGTGTCCGGTCAGATGAAGATTAGAGTGTGGCAGAATGACTACGACCTTATAGACGAGACCATTCTAAATCCCGGAGATTTCACTGCAGTCAAACCAGGTGCCTATCACACATTCGAGGGCATGGAAGACGGTGTAGCCTTTGAGCTTTACTGGGCTAATTTTTCACACAACGACATTGTCAGAGAGAATACCGGATACATGAAAGATCTAGATGGCAAGGTTGTAAGATTGGACAAGAATAAAAAGAAATAGTGTGAACATCTACACAATATACGCAGATCACAAAGACAATATCACCGCGAATGAATTTGTTGACAAAATGAAATTGTTCCTAGACATGTTGGTCAAACACGGAAAAATGTCTACTTACAGAATCACGAGAATGAAATTAGGATTTAGATCAATGGATTTACCTGAATTTAGAATTGATATGGAATTTAAAACTATGCAGGCACTAGACGATGCTATGACGATTACTATTGCTGACAAAAAAGTGGATCAAGTACACATTGGATTTAACCAGTATGTAGATATTAATACCATACAACACTTCTTGTACAGAGATTATCCGGATGATCTAAATAAACCAAAGTTGACAGAAACAAAAGAACAGTTTACAATAGATGAAATAGTAAAGGCAACAAAAAATATAAAACCAGAATTATGGAAAAAATAAGATACTCAGAGATATTTTACTCAGTACAAGGAGAGGGAAGGTTCGTTGGCGTGCCATCTGTATTTTTTAGGACTTTTGGTTGTAACTTTCACTGCCACGGATTTGGGCAAGGAAGAGATCGGAGTAAATGGATTAAACCTGAGGACATGCCCTACAACACACAAGACATTACAAATATCAAACACATATCCGAACTGCCTGTGGTCAACATAGGTTGTGACGCTTCGGCAAGTTGGAGCTCGAGATACAAGGACCTCGTAGATTGGGATCCTGTAGATGAAATAGCAAAAAAGGTAACATCATACACACCGCAGAATCGATGGACTTGTGCAAACGGACAAGATGTACATTTTATTATCACAGGTGGAGAACCGATGATGTGGCAACGGCAATTAGAAGCATTAATTAGACAACCAGAATTCAATGACTTAAAGAATATCACAATAGAAACCAACTGCACACAGTTATGGAAGGACAATTTTGACAAGTTCATGCACGGATTGACCGCAGGTGACTACACCAAAGAACCTGTACACGTCACATGGTCAACATCTCCAAAGTTAAGCATATCAGGAGAGATGTGGGAGAAGGCTATAAGAGCGGACGTGGCGAGACAGTACGCACAGATCCCAAACACACATCTATACTTCAAGTTCGTGGTCGAAGACGAGCAGGATTTAAAAGAGGTAGATGCGGCCAGAGAGGCATACGCACGGGCAGGAGTAACAGGTGACATATATCTAATGGCTGTAGGAGCCACGCAAGAGGGACAAGCCAAGACTGCCACGCAGGTCGCAGACATGGCTATGAAGAACGGATTTAAATACAGTCCTAGGCTACATGTTGATCTTTTTGGTAACAAGTGGGGAACATAGGTAGACTTCAAGGTAAAAATAAAGTATAATTGTAATATGAAAGTAAAGAAAACAGCAAAGACAACCATTAAGAAGAAAAACAAAAAAGGTTCCAAGAAGAGCGAGGAACCAATGGTGAAGGTTCTCAATCTGAATGTGAATCCAGAGAACCCTAGGAACGGTTTCTTTGAACTGGACTGGAACGACGAGTTCGTGAACATGTTGAAACAGTCTGGATATCAAGGTACTTCAGAGGAAGAGATAGTTGATAGATGGTTCCAGACACTTTGCAGGACCATAGGCAACGAGCAGGGCATAGACGTCACCGGATCTGGCTACGTACAGATCAACAGGAGAGACGACGGCAAGACAGAGGTGTCGTAATGACACACATACTGGTAGACACAGCAAACACATTCTTTAGGGCTAGACACGTGATCAGGGGAGACACCTCTGAGAAGGTTGGCATGGCCATACACATCATGATGAATTCCATCAAGAAGGCCTGGCAGGATTTCGAGGGAAAACATGTCGTATTCTGTCTAGAGGGTAGATCGTGGCGTAAGGATCACTATGCACCATACAAACGAAACCGTAAGGAAATGGCCGACGCCATGACTGAGAAAGAGAAGGAAGAGAACGAGGTTTTCTGGGAGTGCTACGATGACTTTGTGGACTTCATCAAGACTAAGACCAACGCAACAGTACTGCGAAACCCAAGGGCAGAAGCGGATGATCTTATAGCGAGATGGATCGACAAACATCCAGATGACAATCATGTCATAATCAGCACAGACAAGGATTTGAATCAGTTGATAACACCCAGAGTAAAACAGTACAATGGTGTCAACGAGACCACGCTCACACACGAGGGATGGTTCGACGCAAAAGGCAATCCTGTGATAGACAAGAAATTGAAAGCACCCAAACCGGCGCCGGACACCGAGTGGATCGTGTTCGAAAAGGCCATGAGGGGTGACCCCAGCGATAACATATTCTCAGCATATCCAGGTGTGCGAACAAAGGGCACCAAGAACAAGATTGGGCTACAGGAGGCATATGCGGACAGGCACGAGAAAGGCTATACATGGAACAACCTGATGTTAAGCAAGTGGGTAGACCATGACGGCAACGAACACAGGGTTTTAGAAGACTACGAGAGGAACAGATTACTAGTTGATCTACACGCACAGCCAGAGGCTATTATAGAGGAACTGGATCAGACCATAGCACAGGCCAAAGCAGATGCTAAGAATGTGGGACAGGTTGGGATCAGATTCATGAGGTTCTGTGCCAAGTACGATTTAAATAGGATCAGTGAGCAGGCGCAACTGTACGTTGAGCCATTTAATGCGAGGTTAGTATCATGACGGTGAGAGCCAAGACCCTGGTCAAAGACAAGTTCTGGATAGTCGAGCAAAACGGCGAGAAATTGGGCACCCTTTCAAAACAGGCGGACAACGGTTGGACTTTTCTCAGCAAGAAGGATCAGCGACAAGTGTTCCACACGCAGGAGAGCCTGTTCACAAGATTTGGATTCAACATATTCGAAGAATCAGATGTCATGAAGCCCGAGGAGGAGGTACAGTCTGACAACTTCGATGTACACGGATTTCCTTGTAGCCAACATCCATACAATCCTATGTTTGATGTACAGAAACAACTGCCAGTGTACACAAAGACACCCAAAAGCAAGAGCCAATTTTGTGCAGGGTATTATATAATTTGTTTTGAAAAGGGATGGCGTAAGGCTTATTGTCCTAAGATGATAACACTATCGAGATATGAATATCAAGGTCCAATGAAAACCAAAATAGAAATGCAACAGGTATTAAACAATGCAGTCAAAGAATTCCAAAATTCAAACTAGACCTATTGAGGATCTTATAGGCAGAATACGTACACTGCGCCAAAAAGGGGAAAGACAGATCATACTTCCCGCCAAAGAAGCAGACCAACTAGCAGATAGTTTAACACAGGTAATGACCCGTATGGTCACTATACAGGAAGAAATCATAGAAGCGCTGAAAACAGCCAAGGAAGCACAGACCATCAATATAGAAATGGATGGCGGCGAGTTCGATAAGAAATAAACTCTAAAATTTCTGGTAAATATAGTTGTATAGATTTACAGTTATGAGCAGACCAAAACCCACAGTGTTGCTACAACACAGCAATAAGACCACGTTCAAGATGGACGAAGTCCTGGCCGCGGAAGGCATCTGGGCGGTTTTCTATGACGGTAAACCCATCAATTTAAAGTCAAGCAGTTTGGTTTCAAACTACCCAGGGCCAAAATACAAGAAGGTATCTTTCTCTAATCCCGGACATGCGGAGAACCTGGCCAAGAAATTGAACGCACAGCACAACACGGACAAGTTCGGTGTTTACCTGCTGAAGACCGGCGAAAAATTCAAACGATAAATCCACCCGTTAAATAGCAGTATGGATCGCAAGACCGCATACACAAGGACCTTCATGGAACTTTTGAAACAACCAATCCACGACGAGAGTGTGAAGACCAACTACTATACTTGGTGGCAGAATGTACGTGAGAGTTACCAGGCTCGATCACTGCGTCTCACCAAACAGGGCCTGGAGATGTTGGAGAACTTGGACATCAAGACCTATGACATCAAATTTCCAGCCAAAGTCATATTCACCCCGCAGACCTACCTCTGGTTGGACGAATTTGTGGACTGTCCCTATTACGTGGACAAGAAACACATCAGAGTGACCATGGAAAAAATGGCACTACAATTGATGCTTTTCGCCGGAGACATCACAAAATACGGGCTCGCACGTGCGATGAGCAAGATGGACGAGCAAAAAAGCCAGTAAAATTGCGACTTCTGTGCGGTTGACCGCACACACATTCCTGCTATAATGATATTATAAACATTTAAAACAGGAGTGTACTAAATGGTAAGAGCAAACAAAAACAAAGAGGCGGCGGTAGGTTCTCAGAACAGAACAGTATCACCAAACGAGGCGAAATCAGCATTAACACATTGTATCAAACTACAGAGACCCATAATGATGTGGGGAGCACCAGGTATTGGTAAATCCGATATCGTGAAACAGATCGCAGACTCAGAAGGCAGAGAAGTGATCGACATCAGACTTCCTTTATGGGAGCCCACAGATATCAAAGGTATCCCTTATTACAACGCAAAAGAGAACAACATGGTTTGGGCAAGTCCGGCGGAACTGCCAACTGATCCCAAATCTAACGCCATAGTGTTCCTAGACGAGTTAAACTCGGCGGCTCCGGCAGTACAGGCGGCGGCGTACCAGTTGATCCTTAACAGAAGGGTTGGACAGTATCACCTACCCGAAGGCGTTTCGATCGTGGCGGCGGGTAACAGAGATTCAGACAAAGGTGTCACTTACAGGATGCCGGCTCCGTTGGCAAACAGATTCGTACACGTTGAACTGAGGGTGGACTTCGAGGACTGGTTACAATGGGCAACCAATGAACACGTACACGCGGATGTGGTGGGTTATTGTACATTCGCCAAACAAGATTTATATGATTTCGATCCGAAAGGGTCATCGAGATCATTCGCAACTCCAAGATCTTGGAGTTTCGTAAGCCAACTTCTATCAGACGACCTGCCAGAAAGTACGCTCACT
>Ga0255768_10007605_pt1 | contig 10154 bp, 14 predicted proteins | sample 071ome_33_FD_179983 | JGI IMG/M metagenome (GOLD analysis project Ga0255768, IMG submission 179983) | Coastal salt marsh microbial communities from the Groves Creek Marsh, Skidaway Island, Georgia - 071412AT metaG (version 2) | ecosystem: Environmental > Aquatic > Marine > Intertidal zone >...
GTACAAATGGTTCCACTACTATTGTTAATGAAACAACAAGTGGCATTACCGATGTTACAGCCGATGCTAATGTAACAGTGTCTGGTCTAAGTGGCTCAATGGGGTTAGGAACTGCTACAGTAGTAGAAGGTTCCGGAATAGATGTTCCAGTAACAGGCGAAGTAGGTACAAGTGCAACAGGTTCTGTAACAGTCATAGAAGGTACAGGTGTAAGTGTTAATGTAACAGGTAATGCGGGTACAACTGGACTAGGAAGTGCAAGTGTTACAGCCGATGCAAATGTTTATGTAGTGGTTACACCAAGACTACGTAGTGGTTTAGGAAATGTAACTATAATAGAAGGATCAGGTGTTACTGTTAATGTAACAGGCGTAGAAGGAGAGGTGCTAACACCAGACTTCACCTTAGTTTGGGGCTTAATAGATACAACACAAAATCCAAATTGGACAAGGATAGCAGCATGATAAAAATAGATGCAACTAAAAAAGTAGATGGCACAGTAGAATGTGCTTATGAAGTAGAACTTGAATGTTCAAATTGTGGTATGAAAGTAGACGCTGAAGAATATAATTCAGGTACGTGTTCCGATTGTGGTGAAGCTTGGAACGAAAAACGTCATACTAAAGTACATGCTACAAGTATTCCAATGGAAGGACAATCGAGTTAAAATAGCATAAAATCAAGGATAAATTATGGCAAGTACATATTCAGATTTAAAAATTGAGTTAATTGGCACCGGTGACCAGTCAGGTACATGGGGCGCTACGACCAATACCAATTTAGGTACGGCAATAGAAGAAGCTATTACTGGCTCTGCTGACGTTAGTTTTTCAAGTGCAGATGTTACTTTAACAGCCACTGATTCTAATGCTACTCAGTCATTCCGTAATTTAAGACTTAATTTAACAGGTACATCAGGTGGAGCTAGAAACTTAATTGTTCCTACTATTGAGAAGTTCTATATTATTAATAACGGGCTTGCTGACACAGTTACTGTTAAAAATACCGCAGGTACAGGTGTAGCCGTTCCAGCTGGTAAAAGCACATTAGTTTATAACGACGCAACCAACGTAGTTGATGTTATTACAGATTTAGCTTCGCTATCTACATCAAGTGCAGATATTAACGGAGGAAACATAGATGGTACTACTATTGGTGCTAGTTCTGCAGCAGCAGCTACCTTTACCGATTTAACCGCATCTGGCACAGTTTCAGGAGCAGGTTTTAATGCATTATTTGCATCTCCTCCAGAAATCGGTGCTACAGCGGCAGCGGCAGGTACATTTACAGGAATCACAATATCTGGTGGAACACTAACAACACCAGCAACTTTAACCTTCTCAAGCACAGCAAGTGTGAGATTACCAAACGGTACAACTGCACAACGACCAGGTGCTCCACAAACTGGGATGATAAGGTATAATAGTGACACAGGGTCATTTGAAGGGTATACTACTACTTGGGGAAGTATTGGTGGAGGTGCCACAGGTGGAGGTGGTGACCAAGTCTTCCAAGAAAACGAATTAACAGTGACAACAAACTATACGTTGTCTACAGGCAAGAATGCAATGAGTGTAGGGCCGATCACAATCAATTCAGGCGTTACAGTAACTATTCCAAGCGGACAACGCTGGGTTATTTTATAGGAATAAATTATGGCTAGTAATATTAATGCAGATACCACAACGGGTTTACAGTTAACCTCAGATACTTCGGGTAATGTTAGCGTACAGAGTGATGGCTCTACGGTAGTAGCCGTAACTGCACCAGGTGTTGCTGTAACAGGCGCTTTGAGTGCAACAGGTAATATCTCAACCCCATCAGGTACTGTAACCGCTTCTAGCTTTAGTGGAGATGGTTCTTCATTAACAGGGATTGCTGGTGGTTTTGGTAATATGGATGTATTTACAAGTCCAGGTACTTGGACCAACCCAGGTAATGTTACTAAAGTCAAAGTTACCGTACAAGGCGGTGGCGGTGGAGCTGGCGGAGATGGTCCATCATTTGGCGGTGGAACTGGATCAGGCGGTGGCGGTGGCGGTGCTGCAATTGAAATTATTCCATTTCCAAGTGGAACTAATGTTCCTGTAACTGTCGGTCCTGGAGGTGCTGTCAACGGCGCTAACTCTAATGGCTCGACAGGAGGCACATCTTCATTCGGTGCATATTGTTCAGCTACTGGTGGAGCTGGAGGAGTACGACAAGGTGCTGGTGGTTTAGGTGGCTCAGGCTCTGGCGGTAATGTAAATATGACTGGTAGTGATGGAAGTAATGGAAGTCCTCAAGGCTTTGAACACTCAAGACCTGGTGGTAGTTCCTATCTAGGCGGTGGTGGTCGAGGAGGCAATAACCCAACTAGCACTCCAGCTCAACCAGGTAATTCATATGGTGGCGGTGGAGGAGGTTATATCCAAAACATTGCAGGTGGTTCAGGCGCTGCTGGCATAGTAATTGTAGAATATTAATAATTAAGGAATAAGTTATGGCAGGAATAACAATAAAAGGCGATACAAGTGGTGAGATAACCCTTAATGTCCCAGCAACTGCGGGTACGAATACAATTACGATACCGGCATCAAGTGGAACTTTGGCTATACAAGACGGCTCAGGTGACTTAGCTGTAACAAATGACATCTCAGCAGGCGGAGCTATTACAGCATCAGGCAATATCTCTACACCAACAGGCACAGTTACTGCATCATCTTTCTCTGGTGACGGATCATCTTTGACAGGTATTGCAGGAGGCTTTTCTAATATAGAGGTCTTTAATACTCCTGGTACATGGACAAATCCAGGAAATGTTCAAAAAGTTAAAGTTACTGTAGTTGCAGGTGGTGGAGGCGGTGGAGCAGCTCAGTATCCTGTAAACCCTCAAGCAGTTTCTGCTCATGGTGGAGGAGCAGGAGGAACAGCTATTGAAGTTATTTCTTTACCAACAGCTACTAATGTTGCAGTTACTCGTGGAGCTGGTGGAGCAGGTTCTAATTCGTATAACTCTGTTGGTGGAACTGGAGGTACATCTAGCTTTGGTTCGTATTGTTCAGCTACAGGTGGAATTGGTGGTGGAGCTAATCTAAACAGCCCTGCAAACTCATCTAAAGGCGGTAATGCTACAGGTGGTAATTTAAATATAACGGGATCTGCAGGACTTTATGCAGAAAGAAGTAATACAAATGCACAATATGCAGGTCATGGAGGTTCTTCTTATTTAGCAGGTGGAGGATATGGCTATAATTGGCAAGGTCAAGCTCCTACTAATCAAGCAGGTGGAGCAGGTCAATATGGCTCAGGCGGTGGAGGTGCAACTAAAGCTCCTGGAAAGACTCCTGCGAGTGGTGGTGCAGGTGGAGCAGGTGTAGTAATAGTAGAATATTAATTTTTAACTTAGGAGTAAACAAATGGCTAAAAAAGCATTAGTAAGCACTATCGAGCCGAGAGGTAAAGATAATGCAGGATACAGAGTATTAGAGGTGGTAGATGCTGCTAATACTTTTGAAACACATTCTAACCTTGAATGGAAAGACTGTGATGACACAGTTGCAATGGATAAAAATTGGTGGGATCCAGCAACTTCAACATTTAAAAAAATGCCTGAAGGAGTTGATGCTGTAGCAACAGCAGGTGAGTTAGCTGTTGATGCCGAAGGTAACCCAACAGAAAGATATGTATGGGACTGGGATACAGAAACTTGGTCTAAAACAGCAATATAAGGAATAAGTTATGGCAACAAATATCAGTGGCGATACAGGGATAGATAAGGTACAGCCAAGTACCATAGAAACAGCTGACATACAAGATTCAGCCGTTACAGCTCCTAAAATAGTTGGGGCTGATGGCACAAGCGGTCAAGTATTATCATCTGGTGGTGACGGGTCTATATCGTGGGCTGATGCTGCTGGTGGACAAGTTATAACAAAAGTTACTAGATTTGCGGGAAGCGATACTTGGACTAAATCTCCAACTACAGAATATGTTACTGTTCTTTGCATGGGTGGCGGCGGAAGTGGTGCTTCTATTGGTAATGCTTTACCAGCCCCTGCTCCACTTGGCGGTGGAGGCGGCGGAGGAGCCGCAGGCGGAACATTTTCTATAACAGATACAGGAAATACAGCTCCTATTGTGGTAGGCTCAGGCGGTGGTACTCCAATGCCAGCAGGTACAAATAATCCAGCAACTAATGGTGTTGCTGGTGGAGCATCTTCGTTTGGTAGTATTATTAGCGCCAATGGTGGGTCAGGCGGAACTACAGCTGGTGTTGGTGGAGCTGGTGGCAGCGGTACAGTTAATACTCCGGGATTAGGTTCTTTTACTGCTAATGGTTATCAAGGTGCGCCTGGTAGCGGAACAAACACAACTTATGGAACAGGTGGAGGTACTGGTGGAAATGGAAGAGATGGTAATACAGTATATGGTGATAGTATATCAAATATTGTAGCTTCTCCATTTTTTGGTAATACTGGAACAGGTGGTAGTGCAAATAGACAAAGTAATCCTACTAATACTGCAGCGCCTGGTGTTCTTGGTTCAGTAGTTGTAATAGAATGGAGTCCAACATAATGAAATATTGTATAGTAGAAAATAACGTAGTTACAAATATTATCGAACTAACTGACGAAGCAACTGCTACTGAATTAGGAGCGGTAAATTTAGGTGACCATGCTGCCATTGGCGACACAGTTTCAAACGGTGCTATTGTTGGTAAGACGGAAGCAACCGAAGCTGAACAAAAAGCAGCGGATGTTAGAACATTTAGAAATGAACTTCTTGCAGCTACAGATTGGTGGGGTTTATCAGATCATACTATGACGGCTGAACAGGCAACTTATCGTCAGGCTTTAAGAGATTTACCTCAGCAAGAAGGGTTTCCTGATAATGTAACTTATCCAACAAAACCTTAATGACGATTGCATAAAATAAAAATAGTTGTATAATAAAAAAGTTATATAATTTTGAAAGCACATGAATGCAAGAATCAATAAAGTGGTTTGAAAAAAACGGTTATGTTCACTTAAAAAACTTCTTAGATGATGATAACTGTAGAGAACTAACTCAAATTTTAAAAAAATTAGTAGCAGAGGGTCAAACAACACACGACCCTCAATGTCCAAAATCTCATGCTATTCACGGTAATCCTACCTTTGATAAACTACTAGAAGATTTACTTCCACACTTTGAAAAAGCATCAGGGAAGCGTCTTTATCCAACATATTCTTATGCAAGGCTTTATGAGCCAGGCGAAGAACTAAAGATTCATTCTGATAGGCCCTCATGCGAAATCTCAGCAACACTCACACTAGGATGGTCTGGTAAACAATGGCCTATATTTATGGCTGACCCAACAGACAAAGATAGTGAAGCAGAACCTTATAACTCAGAAGGTGATAATGAATACAAGGGAGTTAAAGCTAAAAATATATCTGAAATATATTTAAATATTGGAGAAGCTGTTTTATATAGAGGTATGGATAAACTACACTGGCGTGAAAAGTTTGAAGGTGAGTGGCAAGCACAAGTCTTTTTACACTATGTCGATGCAGATGGACCACATGCTGAATGGAAGTATGATAAACGAGAACAGTTAGGTATACCCAAACCAGCAAATAATCAACAAACTCAACAACCAAAAACTTTAACTGATTGCGCTGTTTTTGAAAATCATTTATCTGATAGCTTTTGTGAAAATTTAATTAAAACTTATTCACAAGACTCAATAACTAAAGAACAACCTTATATAGGCAATGCAAACAATGTTAATAAAGATATTCGTGATACAGAACGAGTGTTATTACCTCAGAATCAAGGCATAGGATCTGCACTAACAGCAACTGGATTAAATGCTAATCATTATTGGTGGCAGTATGATATTACTCATTCTAATCAAACTGAGTTTTTAATATATAAACCAGAGGGGCATTATAACCCTCACGTAGATACATTTCATCAACGAGGAGAAGTTAGAAAATTAACCGCATTAGCTTTTCTTAACGATGACTTTGAAGGAGGTAAGTTTTTCTTAAATGCAACTGGGACACCCTATTATCCTCCACAAAAGAAAGGAACAGTATTAGTATTCCCTAGTTATATGGTACACGGTGTTGAACCTGTAATCAAAGGGGTGAGATATAGCTGTGTAACATGGATAATCGGACCATATTTTAAATAAGGATAATAATGGATAATTTTATAGAAGTTTATAAAAGCGTTTTTAATAATAAATTTTGTGACAGTTTAATACAGTATTTTAAAAATGCAGAAGAAGGGGGTATGACTTTAAATCGTCAAGATCATGATGGCTCTCCTAAAACGGAAAAAGAAGACTTAGCTACTTATATCCCATCATTCCCAATGCACCACACACAAAAAGAGTTTATGGTTGAGTTTAATAGTGTATTTTGGGGTGAATGTTATAAACAATATGCAGAAAAATACAATATATTGTCTACCTGTTCTGAACATAAGATTTACACAATTAAAATACAAAAAACTCAGCCAGGTCAAGGTTACCATCTTTGGCACGCAGAAAACACAAGTAGAGAAAATTCTAACAGAGTATTAGCTTGGACTGTATATCTTAATGATGATTTTGAAGCTGGTGAAACTGAGTTTCTTTATCAGCATTACAGATATAAACCAAGTAAAGGTGATGTAGTAATCTTCCCTGCGGCTTTTACTCATACACATCGTGGTAACCCACCTATTGGTGGAGACAAATATATTATTACAGGCTGGGTAGAATTTTAGTGATACCTAATATTATAGTAGATAATTTTTTCTCAAACCCCGATAAGATTAGAGATATAGCATTATCACTAGATTATAATATTGATAATCAAAACTACCCAGGACAAAGAGCTAAAGTGCCAGATTCAATTGCTCAACAAATACAAGAAAAAATATTAAGTTTGATTATAGATTTACAAGATCAAGCTATAAAATGGACCACTAATCTTCATTTTCAAAAAATATCTAAAGACTACAAAGGTGGTTGGATCCATAGAGATGACCATAGCTTAATTACATGTATTATTTATTTATCACCTGAATCACTCGCTTGTGAAGGAACCTCTTTATATAAGTTAAAAAATAATAGATTATTACATGATGATACTATAAGACTTAGATCATTTAAAAATAAATATAGTAGCGACGAAGATGAAATAGCTAGACATACATGGAATAGTCAGTTTGAAGAAGTATTAAAAGTTGATAATGTATACAATAGATTGTTTATGTTTTATGGAAAACAATGGCATGGGGTCCCTAAATATAATTCTGATCGTTTAACACTACTATATTTTGTTCATGGATTAGAATGCAAATCCCTACCAATACCACGTAAGGATAGTTATAATTTATAAAAATAATGTATAATATTGCCTATAAGTCAATACTTTTGGGGCAATTAGTTGAAAGATTTTATTTGGTATCTTAGCGTCGCTTTGGGCGTTGCTTTTGCTTTACTCGTAACAGAGTATGCTTTCGCTGGTGGAACGACCACCATAAAATATCAAGGCCAACCTGTCCCTTCAGCCATGGCACCGTCCATGTCTGCATTTTCACAAGATGTATGTGCTGTACCTGTTAGCGGTGGAGCTAACACAGGTGTCTTCGCGATTTCAGGGGGGACTGTTATGACAGACGATAACTGTGTGAGACTAAAGAACGCGAAGGCTTTACATGACATGGGCCTCAAGGTAGCAGCAGTGTCGTTGCTCTGTAAAAACCCAGATGTCTGGGATGCTATGGAAATGTCGGGCAGCCCCTGCCCTGTTGGTGGTTCAGTAGGTGATGCAGCAAGATTGGCGTGGTGGGAATTAGAACCAGCACGATTTAAGAAACTATATGGTCAGGACTATGAGGTTAAAAAGCCTGAGGTAAAGGATGAAGAAGCTATTACTTACCCTTATAATCCTGACGACGTGGAGTAATTATGGATATACATGGTATTGTTACTACGATCAAGACGAAAGTGGGTGGTATCTTGAAGGGTCTATGGTCTGCACTGACATTGAAGTTAGCGTGGCTTTGGAAGACCATTATTGCGTATGGCACAACCCTAGTGACCCTTATTGTTCAATATACCAAACAGCTAATGCATGTAGTGATTCAGTGGAGTATAGAACACTTGCATGTACTGAGCCTAACACTGTTGGTGTGGTTAACCAAGTTAGGGATTATTATTGTCAAACCAATACATACGGCGCTTGGGTCACTACTTCAGAAAATTGTAGCCCAGCACCAGCGACTTGTATTGATACTGCAGAGACAAGGGAAATAGCATGCGATTCAGGTTACGAGGGAACAATAACTCAGGTCAGAAGTTATCAATGTTCAGACCCTTATGGACAAGGACAGTGGACAGACTGGGTAGAATCAAACAGAAACTGCAACCTAAGCGTAACGAGCCCAACATCGCCGTTATCAACGACTATTCCCCAAGCAACTTCGGATGGTTCTTCAACAGACCCAGCAAACCCAGTCTCCACCAGTGTACAACCACCAGCAATAGACAATGTAACTGCACCGGAGAATGCCCAGACCTTAACGACTGTGATGCCGGATTTAGTGCCATCGAAGGAGGAGTCTACAGAGACCCAACCGAAGCAAGAAACAAAAAAAGAAGTAAATACGAACAGCTCAGAAGAGACGCAATCGCAGCAAGAATCAAAGCAAAGCGAAGAAGAGAAGGACGAGGAAGAAACGGAGCAAGCGCCTGACGTACCAAAAGGCAAAGAATTAGTTCCAGGGTTTGGTATTACCATGTCACTGGATGTTTTAAATAACGGCATTCAGCTGCAAGAAATACAGTTAAACGATGTTTTAACTCTTATACAGGAACAAGAATATGGACAACAACAAAACATTCTCCTTGACTTTATCTTCCCGGACGATGTTAACTCTGGTCTTAACAGCCTTGCCGATTATAGGTGGAGGAGCTTATTACGGGATAACCCTCTACAACAAGATGCTTTCGGTGATTAATAAGTTTGATTACACCAAGGTAGTTATGCTAGAAGAACAGTTAAATGACCAACGTGAGAGATATGTTGAGCTGATGCAAACTAATATTAGATTACAAGAAAAAGCAAGTGAGGCTATAGCTCTAGCCCGTGAAGCAAAGGCAGTAAGTTCAGGCACATCACGCGAAGTAGATGCGGCGTTGTCTAGTATTAGAAGTGAAGTGAAGTCGCAAATAGACGGCGTTAATGATAAAATGAAGGCATTACAAAAAGCTACAACTAACCCATTAGCTAAATAAGGAGTATAAATGTTAAGTATTATTTCAGGTATATTAGGTTTCGCAACGTCAGGTTTACCAAGTGTATTAGATTATTTTAAAAATAAAGGTGACCAAAAACATGAACAAGCGATGGCAAGACTGGAAATGGAAAGAACTATGGAAATGGCTAAGGCTGGCTATGCGTCTCAAGAACGCATCGAAGAGTTCCGAACGGACCAAGTCGAGATGGAAACCTATGCACAAGAAAGACTTGCCCTTTATAAGCATGATGAAAAACTCGCGGAAGGCGCGTCTCCTTGGGTTATTAATCTCCGTGCTAGTGTTCGCCCCGTTATCACCTATCTTATGCTTTTTGTTCTTTTATTTGTGGATGTAGTAGGTTTGATATGGGCTATGAAGTCAGGCGTAGATTTTGCTACTGCGATGGATATAGTTTTTAGTAACGAAGAGATGGCAATCTTTGCAAGTATTATAGGGTTCTGGTTTGGTAGTAGGAGATGGGATAAAAAATAGTGAAAACATCAGACACAGGGATACACCTCATCAAGTATTTCGAGGGGGTTCGGTATAAGCCATATATGTGCAGTGGGAATGTATGGACGGTCGGCTGTGGACATGCACTATATCCTAGACAACTAGTAATGAATTTAGCTGATAGAGCTAAGTTTGATTTAAAACCAGAAGATAATAGAAATTGGACGAAAGAAGAGGTAGATGGATTACTTAAATACGACTTACAACGCTTCGAGCTGGGAGTACTTCGTTTGTTGGGTACTTTGCAACCAACACAGTCTGAGTTTGACGCTCTTGTCAGCTTTAGCTTTAATCTTGGTTTGGGGACATTTCAAAGATCGACAGTTCGGTCGGCATTTATCCGTGGTGATAAAACGCGTGCTGGAGAAGTTCTTTTAAA
>Ga0255768_10007610_pt1 | contig 10153 bp, 20 predicted proteins | sample 071ome_33_FD_179983 | JGI IMG/M metagenome (GOLD analysis project Ga0255768, IMG submission 179983) | Coastal salt marsh microbial communities from the Groves Creek Marsh, Skidaway Island, Georgia - 071412AT metaG (version 2) | ecosystem: Environmental > Aquatic > Marine > Intertidal zone >...
AATTGTTTCCGCCATTTACAATATAAACATCTAACAAGATAGTTGATGCAGAAGTATTACAACATCTAATTCCTATGACTGCATCATAATTTCCTGCATCCAAAAGAGTTACTGCTGAAGTTCCTACGTTTCTTTGTATGTCGTTTCTAAAATCTTGTGCCATATTTTTTTCCTATTTATAACGCAACCGCCATTGCTAAAGCAAAGCCAGCAGATGCTGCTCCTACCGGATCGCCGGAGCCATCCAAGTATACTGATTTACTTGCAGGCATTGTACAAAATACATCTAATGTACTTGAACCACCTGAGTTAAAATTTATTTTACTAGTATCACCTGCAGAGTTACTTAAAACTGTATCTCTTTGTAAAGTTGTAGAAGCTGAAAGGGTTCCTAAACCTACTTCAAAGTTGTTAGTGCCTTGTTCAAAGATAGTATAATAAGTTGTATTGGAAGTTCCAATACCACTATTAAATGTAACGAAACCAGTTGATGCACCTGCAAGTGTAATATCACCTGTGCCTTGTGTTGTACTAGTTTCTTTTACTCTATCATTTATTACTAAAGCCATAAATTTTCTCCTTAACTCATACTAATAATTGCATTAGCAGGTGTAGTTGGATCAGGGAACGTAATAGTGAAATCACCATTCGTTGCTGTCTTTGCTCCACCAAAATCTAAAACCACTACTAGTCTATTTGCTGTACCATCAACTGTATCAGAATTGTATATTGCTGCATAAGCTGCAGTAAAAGTTGCACTTGACCAAGTTACATTTGCAAAGTCAACTGAAGCAACCGCCGTACCTGAAGCAACTCCATTATTAGTTAAAGTTTTAACCGCATAGTTAGAACCTCCACCTGAACTTACTTCGTCAGTAGCTGAATATACAGTACTTGATGTTGTGTATGGAAAAGATCCACTTCCAACATACAGAGACAGTTTAAAAGTGTTTCCTCCTGAATTCTGAAAATCGTGTTGTCCAGAAAAGAGTGCACCTCTAAAACTAAAAGGTATTATATTTGCCATATTATTTTATCTCCTTAATTACTTGATGGTGGTTTTACGTTTAGTTGAGCACGAACTTCACCATCTTGATATTCGTCTCTGCGTCTGATACCGATTTGCTCGATAGCGTACGATTCTAAAGCTTCATTATATTGCGCTTGATAGTATTGTAACATATCCTGCGGACCTTTCAAGTATCCATATGCATTTACCAGACAAGCGTACAAAAGTAAATCTTGATATTTGTTTGACAGATAAGTTCCAGTTGTGGCCGGAGCGGGACTTGAAGTTGTGTCTGTAATAGAATCTGGCTCTTTGTCATAAGCTAGTGTAATTTCGTAAGTTTTATCAGGTGTTGGGGCCACTACCCAAAAGGTTTCATCCCAGTTTGCATAGTATTTTGGAATATCTACAGCTTGTGTTCCAGGTGTAGAATAGTATTCTGCCATAAAACTAGTGTCTCTTTGTTCTAAATAAAATTGATTTCCAGCTTGATCTTTAAATTGTACATATCTAATTGCTCTTAAATCAGATGGAATAGTTACATATCTGTTTCCAACAATTGCATTTGATGTTGCATAAAATACATTTTGATCTGTGTCTATTGCTCTTGTAATTTTGTTTTCTGCATTTTTTATCATTGTTGATAAAACAGAATCAGATAAAACTGTGCTACTAACTTCTGTATAGTTTCTAATATCAGTTCTTAAATTGTCTAAAGTGTATGCCATTATCCGTTTACTACCTCAAGTGTTACTGGTCCTGCTGAACAGTTTGCTCCACCACCTTGTATATTACCTGATGTAGCATTACTAGTACTAGTTATGTAAAAATAATTTATTGGAGTTGTTAAAGAATCTGTTGTTGTAGCTCCTGTAACATTACCTGCTGAATCTATTTGACCTAATGCAATAGTAAAACCATTTGCATTATTTAAATCACTTACATTGTCAAATGTAGGAATGTTTCCAAACGATTGTAAATTTTTTAAATCTGCTTCATCTGCACCACCGGGTCCTGCAGAAGTTACAACAGGAGGTCCTCTAAATCTTACAATATCACCTGCAGATCTTTGATGATCTTCTGAAAAAACATTTACGTAAGTTGTGCCACCATAAATAATAGATGTAAATGGATTGTTACCTAAAAGTATTAAACTTGTTTTAGACGCTGGTTGTGGTCTTGGATTATATAAAGCTTGTGCATCTGATCCAACTGGTTTTGGTTCTAGTTGTGGTTGCTTTGGTTCATACTCTGAAGTGTGAACTAAAAATCCATTCCATTCTCTTACCATTTCATCATAAGGAAATGCCATACCTGATCTATCAGAAATTGCTAATGCGTGTTTACCTGATGCATACTTACCCATTATACTCCATCTCCATAAAATGTTTGTGGTGAAATGAAAGTAGATGTACCTTGATTGTCTGCATCAAGTGCTCTTAACAATTCACTTTCATATCTTCTTTCCAATTCTTGACTTCTGTCTGGTGAATATTTTAAACTTAAGTAATAAGCTAATCCAGACATCATACAAGGATAGAATCTATTTACTACATCTGATGTATTGTTATAATCTCCAACATCTTGAATTTTAGATAAATAATAAAAACAAAATTGAAAACTACTTGGTGTAGTTGTGCTTGATACACTTGAACTTGGTGTCGTATATAAAAATACGCTTGGATTTAATTTTCTCTCTACATAATATTGTGAGGGTGTACCTTTAGCTAATTTGTTTGGTGTTTGTGAATATGTTGATCTATCAATTTTTGTAAGTGCTACATCTACTGGTGCAGTTGTAGTAGAATTATTTCTATAATATGCTTCTAAAACTGTATCTATATCATCAGGAAAATTTTCTGAATCAGATGCATAATTGTATTCTGCTTGTCCTTCGACTAGTGGTACTTTAGCTAGTTTTACTTTCCATAAATGAACACCTCTATTACCCCATTCTTGAAACATAATATTTAAAGAACGTCTTGCAGATCTTAATTGATAACCTGTTCTAGTTCCATTCATACCTGTTCGCTCAAATGCTTCTTCTATAATATCATCTATTTGTGGATTGAATTCTGTAGTTTCTGAAGTAGGTGAAATAGTTTGTGCAGTATTACCCATACCACTGTGAGCAGTACAATAATAAAATAATAGTGGAGCGCCTGTAGTTCTAACGGGTGCAACATTAATAGTTACTTTAGCCCCAGCATTTCCAGGAACTCCAGTTGTAGTTACGCCTGTAGTGTAAGCAACACCTGCTGGTGTTGCGTGTGTACCATTAGCAGTAGTTGAAAAAGCTAATTGATGAGTTAAGTTTGTACTATCTGATTGGTCGAAGATATAAGTATTGCCTTCTTGTAAATACAAGACAACATTAGCCTCTCCGTTAATATAAAATTTATTACCGGTACCGTATTGATTAGTTCCCGTTGCTACGGTTACTGTGTAAGTTATTGTAGCCACAATTTAATCCTACGTAAATGTTATAGTAACACCAGGTGTTGCAGTTAAATCTAAATAAATTCCGTCGTCAAATAAAATTCCAGAACCAGGAACATAAAAATCTATTCCCTCGTCTCCAAATTTAAATGTAGCTATTACAGTTCCAGCTGCTCCGCCAGATTTAAAAATTATACTAGAACTCGCTGCACCTTCCGCTTGAATTCCTGTTATTCTAGCTCTTTGTCCTAAAGGAACCATTTGTGCGTCTGCTGTTGCGTGGGCTACCTGTTGATCACTTGAGTATGATGCCATTTGTTTCTCCTGTTAAATTTTGTGTGGGCCGAAGCCCACACTCAATTAATTATTATGCGTTGTTTATATTTTGAATATATTCAACTGTAATGTAACCAACACCACTTGTTCCAGCACTGAAATCAATAAAAATTGGTAAGTCACTTGCTCCAATATCTACCCAAGTATCAGCGTCTGTAATAGTTCCATCTGAACCGTGTAAAATTACATTTGCTGCAGTTCCTGCTGCTAACGCTGTAAATATTTCAGTTGATGTAGCAGTTGTACCAACACTTATGTTAGCTGAATCACACGCAGTTGTAATGTAAATCTGTACATCCACGATTTGTGAATTTGCAGGAATTACAATTCCAGTATCAGCTGCAGTTGTAGATTGCGTCCAAGAAGCAGTTTGTGCCATCTTAACGAATCCAACGTTTTTAACGTTATCACCGACAGTTGTACCAGTTGTGTTTGATATCGTTCCCGCTTTAATCGGTCCCGAAAATGTAGTTGTTGCCATTTTATATTCCTCCTAGAATATCTGAATACTGTCCTCTAGGGTTGTCGACTATACGCGTCAGTATTCATCGTTTATTTAATGTATAGTGGTTAGAATATATACTAGTTTTTAGTAGAGCGCAAGAGAGCCTGTAATGTGAAATGATTTTTCAACGATGTAGCTTTTTATTAAGTAGCTACAGAAACTTGGGGAACCGTTTCATTAACCTTATTATCTAAATGAGCTTTTTGTGCTTCAGCCATTTTAATATGGTTAATAACTTCTCTTACCTTATGATCTATTTTGACCATATTGAGAGTATATCTACCCTCGTTAAGATGCTCCTGTTCCCAGTTCAACTCCAAGGACCTTTTTTGTTTGTAAAGGTCTTCCAGATGTTTTTGCATCGATAACCTCCTCAAAAGTTATTCTATTTGTCTTGGAATCATAACTGTTTCCAAGATATTCCCATTTTATACTGTTATCTCCTAGTTTGTCAACTATTGAATTTTCTATAGATTCTGTAGTATCCGCAGGAGATTCTATTTCAAATCTTGCGTGATGGTCATAAGCCCAAATATTTATGAGGAATTTAGTCATTTTCTCACCCTATATTAAAAAAGGGGCCGAATTGTGTTCGGCCCCTAAATTTTATTGATTACGTTGCGTTTGAACCAAAGATACCTCTTGGATCAGAGAATCCAAAAACATATCTTTCTCTCGCTTTGTATCTAACGTTTCCAGTATCAAAGTCACCTTCCATTGAAGTTTTGATAGGTGATCTGCTGAAATGTTTAAGACCATTAGGCACATCAGTTTTGATGAAGAATTTCTTCGCAGCAGTTAAGTAGTTGTTTACTACATATCCACCAGAGATCATTCCCATATTTCTGATTGCGTTAATGTCATTGTCAGCTGTACCAGTTCTGCCTGCAGAATTCATAAGTCTGTCAGCAGTAAATTGAAGAGCTGAAGGAATTATTAATTTAACTCCTTGCGCCGCAATTTTTAGGCCTCTTTCATCAGTTAGTGCAGCAATGTCGATTAAAGACTGCTCTAAAGATGTTTCATTAAGTTCAGCAGCTACTGCTAACTCGTTTGAAAAAGTACCAGCTAATGTAGGGTGAGCATCAGAACAAAGTTCTACTCCATCACCGCCAACAAAGTTGTTGTCAAACGCGTTATTTAAAACCGCTGCGCCTTTAATGTTTTTTGTAGACGCCATAGATCTTGCTAAAGCTTTTGTATATCTAGACGCAAGTCTATCATACAAGTTGTCCTCAATCGCTTCTTCAGTGATTGCGAACGCTAAAGCGATCGTTTCGTTAGTATAACGAGCTGTGAAAGTTTCTTGTGCATCGTCGTAGCCAACCCCTTGACCTTCAGGTTTAACTGCCGCGTTTGCGAAACCAGCTAACATTACTTCCTCTTCGAAAGCTCTGTCTGATGATTCAGTGTCGAAAATTTCAGTCCACTGCTCGCCGTATTGTTTGTATTCCAGACCGAACAAAGCGTTCAAACCTGGCTCTAGTTCTTTAACTAGTTGTGCTCTTGATATTGCCATAGTTATTTATCTCCTATTCGATTAGTTATACAAGTTACTAGCTTGTGCAATCGATACTACAACGTTCGCACCTACTGCTGTTAGATCATTGTTGTCTGGATCGTCAGCTGATCTCACAAGTTTAAACATATGAGTTGTTGCTGCTCCGCCACCAATGTCTAAAGTAACAGTTGATTGACCGTCTTTAGCATCACTTGCTGTAAAGCTGTTTGTGTTATAGCCAGCATCTCCGATCATAGCTTGAGTAACTGCCGCGTCCGCTTTAATAACATATTCTTGTTGCGGGTTGTCATTTACAAAACCTATTCCGTCGTTGCTACCTGTGTTATAGTCAGTTCCAAATGTTGTGCTTGCTGCAACTGAATTAGCAAAAGTTGGTTTGCTTGTAGAACTATCAATGTAGAAAGCTCCATTAAACACACCAATTAGAGGAGCGTGTCCAGTATTATCGAACGCTGCTCCACCTGATCCTGTGTCATCAGTTGTTGCGAAACTTGCATCTTGTAAATAACCTTGATCGCCAGAAGCATCCTGGATAGACACTGGGTTATTTTTGAAGATACCAACACCTAGGCCTGATTTGATTTTGTAGTTAGATTGACCAGAAGTTGCTGGAGTATTTCCAACAGTTGAAGTCGTTCTTAACCCAAAACCTACTGTACTTGCATTTGCCATAGTATTTGTTTCCTTTATATGTACCTGCCCCGAAGGGCCTCCAGTACGGGTTTAATTTATTTTGTTGGGTAGGAATAGTTAAAAGATTAACTTTTCTTTGTACCACCAAAAGTTACACGAGTATTAGATTCCTTATGGAATTTCATACTAGGGTGCTGTTCCTTCATAAGATTGTTCTCTACTGCTTCTTCTTTTGCATCGTTTTGCTTTTTATAATAAGCATCGATTTGAAGCGCAATCTCCTCTGGTATCCTAGCCAGCAATAGGCCGCCCACTCCAATTATCCCTGCGTATCTGCCTTCAGTCATCTCTGGATATATTGTGTCAGGATATTCGTCAGCTCTCACTAACTCCCATCCTTCTCTCAAAGAAGATGCAACATTTTTTGCATCTGATGTCCCGAGTATCTCGGCACGTATCCATTGATGTCTATATCCAGTTGGCGCTGGGGGTGCATCAAGTGAGTTGGGTGGAGTCCAAACTTTTTTGACTTCTATTTTGTCTCTAGTTTGACTCGCACGAGAAGTTTTTATTTTTTCATTTTCCATTTTATGCTCCTTCCGTGATTTTTAATTGTTTTGCATAAGCTTCTAGCGGCACGCCTAATCTTTTAGCAATTGCTACTTGTGATGGCGAGAGTTTCACAGTTTTGCGTCCTTTACTTGTAGAGGCCGAACGTCTAGCCGAAGCTACATTTTGAGCAGGTTTTGCTCTTTCTGTAGTAGTATCTTCTACCTTATCAAATTTATGCGGAAATTCAAGTCTTATTCTTCTATCTACTTCCGTATAATATTCATTTGATTGAGGGTCGAATCCTTCCTTTTCTACCAATGTTTTATGTATGTCAAAGGCAGTATAAGTCATTGCAGAATCATTACCAAACCAAGTATTTCTAGAAGCCCATTCTTCAGCTCTAGGATCACTTTGTTGTTGTGGTGCCCTTTGTTGAGGAGTAATGTTTACTTCTCTTTCTTGAGCTTTTGGTTTGTTTTCATTTGCAACTTTAATAGAATTAACTCTAGCTTCGTCCATAGTTAAAGCGGCTAATTGCTGTTGTGCTGCAATTTGTGCTTCAACGTCTTGAGACTCAATAGCATTTTTAAGTGCTAGTTTTGCTGCTGCTAAACCTGTTTTAACTCTAGTTTCAAATTCAGAAACATAAGAACTATCCATTTTAGAGATACGTCCTTCCATTTCATCGTTCTTACTTTTGATAGATTGAGCATAAGCTACAGCTTCTTCTCTTTGTCTTTCTGCTTCTCTCATTTTACGAGTAAGTTTAGCAATACGTTTTTGAACGCCTTCGCTGTATTCTTTTAACTCGTCCTTTTCTTCTTTTTTTTCAAGTTTAGTTTCTCTTTCGTTTTCATAAGTTTTGTCAACTTCAGATACTTCTTCAACTTCTATTTTTTCTTCTGCAGGTGCCTCAACTTTTTCTGGTTCACCTTTGTCATCTAAATTAATTTCGGCTCCTTGTTCTTCACCTACATCAATTAGATTTTCTGTTTTTTCGTTTTCTGTTGGCATAGTTTCCTTCCTATGTTAAATATAATGAAGAACTGATTCAGGATCACCTATGGTCCCTAACACTTCATCATCGTTTAGTATTCGCACTTCTCCACCTTCAATCGGTAAACGTGCGCCAGCATATCTAGCAAACATTACCCAATCTCCTACTTTGCACCACGGTTTATTAAATTTTTCTTTATCCGCATATGCAAGATCTCCCATTTTTAAAACATAACCACAAGTAGTTGCGATTCTAGCTTTGTCTAATTGTTCTTGAGAGAATAAAATTCCACCTTTAGTTTTTTCTTTTGGTGTAAAAGGTAAAACTAAAAGTCTGTATCCGACCGGTTCTGGTAACTGGTCTGCTACATCTTTAATATTGTTTTCGTCTAATCTTATTGCGTGAGGTTCTTCTTTTTTTTCTGCTTCGTATTTGTCTTGAAGACCTAATTTAATTTTTGGAACTTCCTTGTCCGATGTCGATAACGTTTCCTTGCTCATTTTTTTGCTCCTTTGGTTCTAGCAGGTTAGAGATTTCCTGTAATGTTAATTGGTAAGCGTGTGCTTGTCCTAGCATATACTTATATTTCTCCATACTGTCAACCCCGCCTGTCATCATCGAGTCTCCTATTTGTTGAACAGTAGCATTTATTCTTTTCTTAAGTTTATCTATTATTATTAAATCATCCATTATAATTTAAACTCCTGTAATGTTTTTAGTTTTTCTTCTGCAGCTGCGATCTTTTCAATTAACTTATCTACTTCATCAATATGTTGTGGATGTTCTCCAATACCAACACTGTGCTCTAAATAAATTTTAAGAGTTGCATCTGCTTCAGAAATTTGTGCATTATATCTATCCTCCAGGGCATCTAATATTGCTTGTCTCATCTCTTCTTCCTTTTCTTTTTTAAAAGTTTAACTCTTGTATGCCAGCACCACTCTGTAATTTTAATAACGTAAGTTTCTACGAAAGAAACCGCATCATCAAGTTTAGCAAAACAGTTATAAATAAATCGATCTAGCATTTCCATCTTCTACGTGCCTGTCGAAGTCTCGAATTTGGATTGGCCGCAGCTTTAGGAAATTTTTTCATTTGACCTGCACTTCTTGCGCAGTATGATTTTCGCCTTTTAGCGGCAGCGGACCCTTTTTTAACTTTACCAGTCACAGCTGTTTTTAATTTTGAACCGGGATTTTTTCTTCTATAGGCAGCGACACCGGCTCGTGTCATACCTGCTCCAGACTTTGTAGGTCTAAAGTTTTTTTTATTTCTAGCAGGCATATTGTCTTGTTTTCTCATACTATGCCTCCCATACTCATTTTTTTACGTTTTGCAAATGTTGCAACGTTAGTCGGTTTAGGACCTGTATTCCCTGCAGCTCTCTTTCGTTTGACAGCACTCGCCTTTTGCGACTTTGTCATCCGTGTGGCTTTTGCAAGTGGGACGCATTTTGGATATTTTCTCTTGCTCCCTTTTTGACGTCCACAAGGTTGATACTTGCCGTCCTTCTTCGGAGCCCCGATGTCTACCCATTTCTCGTCCAACCATTTTTTTAAACCACTCATTAAACAACTTTGGTTACTTTTCTTCTGTCCTTCATAATACCACCACAACCTTTAGCAATACCGCCTTGTGAATAACTTGATACAGCTTTTCTAGCTTGTGATATTTTATTTACAGAACCACCGTCAGCTTTTTTAGTTCTACCTACTTTACCTTTGCAATATTTGGATGCCCAAATGTTTGCATAAGCTGAAGGATATACCTTGAACTTTTTCTTTGCTGCAGCTTTACCTGCTGGACAGAGTTTAGCCATTACTTAACGCTTCCGCCTTTTTTCATAAATCCCATTTTATTTCTGATTTTTCTAGGAAGTTTTTTTAAACCTTTTCCTTTTTTACCAGCTGGGACTTTTTTTAAGTTTTTTTTCATTACTTATTTATCTTTCCAGATTTTTTAGCTTTAGAACCAAATTTTCCATAAGACTCATCTCTTGAATCTTTCAATTGTTTTTTAGTTCTTTTTTTTCTGATTCTCATTGCAATAGATTCATCTTTTCTATCTTTGTAACCCTGTTTTTTCTTTTTAACAGAACCACCTTTTTTGTACATAGCTCCACCTTTCATACCCATATCATCTTTGTAGTATCCTGAAGCC
>Ga0255768_10007627_pt1 | contig 10146 bp, 5 predicted proteins | sample 071ome_33_FD_179983 | JGI IMG/M metagenome (GOLD analysis project Ga0255768, IMG submission 179983) | Coastal salt marsh microbial communities from the Groves Creek Marsh, Skidaway Island, Georgia - 071412AT metaG (version 2) | ecosystem: Environmental > Aquatic > Marine > Intertidal zone > Salt...
ACAAATGTGGTTCCAGCTTCTCCGATTGTATTACCAGCATTTAAGTACTGTATCGCACCACCGATATTGATATTTTCGGTTGATGTAATTGTTTGTGTTCCTACAACTGTTAAGTTACCATCGATCCTTAAGTTATTACCGATGTGAGCATCTGTTCTTACACGGAAGCTGTTAACAGAGTGGTTTTGTTGGTTAATTGAGATGACACCATCTGATGAGTCTGATTTAACAACCCAACCAATACACATTGGATAGTTTGGATAAGTAGGTGAAGCATTTTGTAATAGCCCTGGACCTAATCCAACAAATACGTTTTGACCTGCAGTCAGTGTAGATGTATCAAACCCCTGTACAAGACCTGATCTTATCATATAACCATAAGTACCGTCTGCAATTATACTTGCAGCAAGACCTTGTGCGTTATAAGCATTTACATCTGTTGCATCTGCTAATCCAACAGTAGGTACGGGTTCAACACCACCACCTGGATTATGATTACCACTAAAGTATAGTGGTGCACCTGCTGCAATATCTGCACCAGTATTGTTATAAACTCTTTGGTGTTCCTCGATGCCCATTTCAAAAATAACATCGCTGTCATCACCATAATAGTTAACTGTTTTATGAATATTATCGTACCAAACTAAACCTTCTGAGTAAGCAGGATGACCTACAGTAGTTGATAATTGAACTCCGTCAACAAATGCACTGTCTGCTGTCATTCTACCATTAACGCTTACACCTAATGCTGTGGTTCTAAGTCTTACGGAATCATAAGCAAATAATCTTACTTGATCACCTGTTGTGATTGTTATTCTACCATCATGACTCAAGTTAACAATATCAGAACTATGACTTAGAGATGCAACCTCTGTGCCTGTGGAATCTAAAAGACTAAGTAATTTAGTATCGGCTATTTTTAATCCTTGATGGAATGTCTCAGAGGTATTTGTTTTTGCAATATCTGAATCAACCAATGTTGTGCTGAATTGGCCTGTTCCGGAATCATAGTTAAGAACTTGTGTATCACCGGCAGCACTAAATAGTGACTTGATGTTTGTTGAGGTTCTAGCTGAGTCAGTATAGCTAAATTCACCAGTACTATTATCGTATGATAAACTACCAGTACCAGTAAACATTCCAAGTATTTCAGACCTTGATCTATCCGAGTCCGTATAGCTAAATGCACCAGTGGCATTGTCATATGATAAACTACCACTAGCACTAAATAAATTTTTAATTTCTTGTGCAGTTCTATCAGAATCAGTATAGCTGAATGTACCTGTCGAACTATCATATGTAATATCACCAGAGGCTCTTAAAGCAGATCTTGCCCGAGTATTAGTGAAATATAAATTTGTATCCTCTGATAAGTTTGCAGTTGTAAATGGATCAAGTGTTATAACATCTGTAAAGTTGCCAGTAGAAGTTTGTATTGTAAGTGTTCCGTTTGAACTATCAAAATCTACTCCTGTGATACCAGACACACCAACTGTACCTGCACTATCAATCTGTCCTGTTGAATTAATAGTAAATACAGGAATTGCTGTAGTCGATCCATAAGTACCTGCAGCAACACCAGTTTCAGTAATTCTAAAACCACCAGTAGATGAATTATAGGTAATGTCACTATCACCAGAGAATAGACCTTTAATTTGACTTGCTGTTCTATCTGAGTCAGTATAACTAAATTGTCCTGTGGCACTATCATATGATAAGTCACCTCCAGCACTAAACATTCCTTTTATAACAGCACTATCTCTATCCGAGTCAGTATAACTAAATTGACCGGTAGATGAATTATATGATAGACTACCTGATGCGCTGAATAACCCTTTTATTTCTGCAGCAGATCTATCTGAGTCAGTAAATTGACCAGTTGAACTATCGTATGTCAATCCTCCGCCAGTTGCAGAGAACATACCTTTAATTACACTTGCTGTTCTATCTGAATCTGAATAACTGAATTGGCCCGTCGTTGAGTTATATGATAGACTACCTGATGCTGAGAATAATCCTTTAATTTGTTCAGCCGATCTATCTGAGTCAGTAAATTGACCAGTTGCTGAATCATATCTTAACCCACCATCGGTGGCACTGAACATACCTTTTATTATATTTGCTGTTCTATCTGAATCTGAATAACTAAATTCACCAGTAATAGCATTATATGTTAGACTTCCTGTCGCACTAAATAAATTTTTAATTGCTTGCTCACTGGCAGAATCACCAGATACAACAACATTATTACCGTTAAATTGCAACTGACCATTCGATGAATCAACACCTATCTGTTGGGAAGAACCTAAATAAATTGTATTACCACTTAAATATAGGTCTTTCCATTTATTTGTGGCAGAACCTAAATCGTATGCGCTATCTGAAGCAGGAATAAGATTTTCTGGTATAGCATCAAATTTAATTGTTACCAAACCGGCAGAATCTACTGTAAAATCACTTGAACTAAATTTTGCTACACCAGCATTATCGGAATCTGCAAACTCACCTGAAATTGTAAATGTATTTGCTGCACTATCAAATGAGAGATTAATACCCTCGCCTTCAGTTAATGTTGTGTTTTCCCATCTTTCGGTTAATGCATTATAAACAATTACCTGCCCACCAGTAACACTTGATATGGTAACATTATTTAATGACCCTAAGTTAGTAGATGATCCTGTTAATCTTCGTATAGGTGTTCCAATTATAATTTTACTAACTGAGGACATAGTTTCTTCCTTATGTGGTGACCGAAGGATTTATGTAAATACTACCTTCTAATAATCGTTCAACAAGTGTGTTTGCACTATCATCAACAAAAGATAATTCAACATCATACACATATCTTTTCTTCGGTTTTAATGAACCTGTTTGGGTATTAGTTAACTGTAATAATCCTATACCATTATTAGCATCCGTAATTGCAGTTATAAATGAAACTGTATTTGAACTGTCTGCATTATAGCCTAACTTCATAGTAGCCGTTAGTGTCATATCAGTCAAATTTTTTGACGAGCCATCCGCGCTATCAATATGAAGCTCAATAGCTACATCAGCACCTTGGTCAATTTCTAGATCTTCTTGTTGTGCCATTATTCACCGAATTAGATTAAAAAATATATAGTTTTATTTATAAAAAAAGGCAACTCAAAGTTGCCTTAATTTACATTTATTTTTTTATTATTTATATCATTCGGACATTATTTCATTAATTACCTGCTGTTGAAATTCCTTTCCTATATCAGTATCATATGCATTGTAGATATATGATATTGTCATTCTCCATACATTTGTTTGCGCGCAGTGATATACCAATTTTTCTTTAGGATCTCTATAGTTACCAAAATAACCATATTTACATGACCATCCTACTTTATCATACATCTTTACAGTTCTATTTGTTTTCCAGTCATGATATGCAAAGTATCCATCACCTGTAGGATTATATGTAAAGATTAGATTGTATGATGATGCATTAGCATTATTATGCCAAGAAAGAAATCCATTTGGTGGATAAACATGAAATAAAGCATTATGTCTTGCACCAAAATATACCATAAGTTCTTGATTTATCTCATCATACATTTTAGGTATTTCTTCGTTAAATTTTTTATACCTTATTTGTTCAGGTTTAATACTAAAACCAGTTGCTGTAACAGGGTAACCTTCATGAGCCTGTTCTTCTTCTATAACTTTTGTTTTATATTCCTCACTTACCCATTTTGTATAGTCAACATTACTTCCATTTAAATGTAAATGATCTTCAAGTAATTTATGATTATTCACAAACCATTCTGCTTTATTTAAAATTTCCAAAATATCTTGGTTTTTTATTTTAATAGGTGTCATCATAAAATTTTATCCTTGGGAGCATTGTGTGAGTAATGATGAATAATCTCAGGTTTCTTTGTAAATGTTTTGGTTCTGTCATATCCTGTATACCAATTCCATCTTGCATCATCTTCAAATATACCAACTTTTAGATCTTTATATTTATCCCATTTTTTGGTTAGCCACCAAAGTGTAAATTGATCCCAAACTTTTAGTGAACGAGGATAATTTATTTCATCCCAACCTCCACTTGCATTCTCTGGCCACCATTCATTATTCCATTGTCTTTTAAATAAATCATACCAATCGTTTATAAAATCTTTTACAATTGGTTTTCTCCAATCGTATAGACAACAACCCCCACAAAGTTCCATTCTATTTCTATTCTCAGGTGGTCCAAAATATAATTCAACAAATACATATTTACGATCATCTCCTAAATATGTAAACATTAAGTCATTGTCACCGAGCTGATCAAAGACTGTAGCAATATCTTCATGTACTACTTCACAGTCAGCATCAATATAGAACGTCTTATCAAATGGAGTCTGTGCCATACCCCAAATCTTGGCGCGATAATGATCGTCACAATGTACGATGTGATCAGCAACGTTCTCAGCTCTTACGTCTAAGAAACGTTCTTCGGTGACTAAACAAATTTGTGCTTCAGGATAATAATCCTTAATTGATTCGGCAAGATTAATTGCCATTGAATAGAATGCAGGCTTACGAGAAGCAACAATTAGGTATCCATTATTTTCCATGTTATAATCCTAATGCTTCTTTTACAATTAATTGAGCATAAATTTGTAACTCAATTAAATTCTTAGCCTTTCTTAACTTAGATTTTAACTCTCTATTTGTTGAATTTTTAATTTCATCTATCTCAAATGCTCTTAATTTGGATTCAAATAGATGTGCTAATTCTTGTTGTTTCTTTCTTTGTTGTTCCTTTATATGTTTTTCCTTAACCTCTCGTTGTTTTCTTTCATTACGTTCGGCTGTATTTGTATCCAGTAGTTTAATTCCTACTTGATCTATTATCTCTTGGAAATCAGGATTTTCTGTGCCGTCAGGATTAAATTTGTAGACGGTTAATTGCTGTGTTACTTTTTTATTATTTTCTTCTGTAACTAAAATTCCGGTTATTCTGTCTTTTTGATAGTTTTCCCAGAACGCATGTTTTTGCCAAGTACGCGTTGCCATAATATTACCTCAATTGTTATAATGTTATATATTCAAAGTTTAAGCAACCCTACAATAGAGAGTATATGTCTCAATAGTTTCATCGGTTGCTTGAATTGTTTCTCCTAAGAAGTTACCGGTATAAACTGCACCAAATGTTCCTGTAAATGTTCCAACATAATCCTCAGCCTCAACTCTTGTTGAGTCACGAGTAGAATCTGTTGTAAATATACCTACAAAGTCACCGGTGTATGTAATAGGACCTAAGAAGTCGCCTGTAAAATCTCCAATAAAGTTACCAATATAATTACCAGCAAATACCGTTGTTGAATCTCTTGTAAAGTTTTCATCAACAGGTGTGGTATAATTTGATGTAAAGTTTTCATCTTGATTTCTAGTGGAATCAGTGGTAAAGTTTTCATCAACAGGTGTGGTATAATTTGATGTAAAGTTTTCATCTTGAGCTGCAGTACTATTTCTTGTGGAATCACGAGTAGAACCTGCTGTAGAATTATTCGTTGAATCTGCCGTTGAATTTATTGTATAATTTGTTGTAAAGTTTTCATCTTGAACTCTAGTAGAGTTTGCTGTGGAATTTCTGGTTGAGGTTCTTGTTGAATCAGCTGTAAAGTTTTCATCCTGATTTCTTGTGCTATTTGCTGTTGAGTTTCTAGTAGAATCATTAGTTGAGTTTGCAGCATCTGGGTTCGTGTAATTTGTTGTAAATGATTCATTCTGGACTCTAGTAGAATTTGCTGTAGAATCATTAGTTGAGTTTGTAGCATCTGGGTTCGTGTAATTTGATGTAAATGATTCATTCTGAACTCTAGTAGAGTTATTCGTTGAATCATTAGTTGAGTTTGCAGCATCTGGGTTCGTGTAATTTGATGTAAATGCTTCATCTTGAACTCTAGTAGAGTTTCTAGTAGAATTATTTGTTGAGTTTGCTGCATCTGGATTAGTATAATTTGATGTAAATGATTCATTTTGAACTCTAGTAGAGTTTGCTGTGGAATCTCTTGTTGAGTTTGCAGTAGAGTTTGCTGTTGAATTACGTGTATAGTTACCTACAAAGTCTGCTGGGCCATAATAGTTTGCAGCATTTACGTTAACATAGTCTCCAGCAAAAGTTGCAGGCCCATAATAGTTTGCAGCATTTACGTTAACATAGTCTCCAGCATAAGCAGGGGATGGCCCATAATAAGTAGGGCCAGGTCCGTAATATGTTGGGCCAGGACCAGCGTATGCAATTTGGTTAACATTCGTATAAGCAATCTGATTAACATTTGTATATGCCGCGGCATTGACATTTGTTGATACTCTGGTATAAGCTCCAGCAAAGTTACCAAGATAGAAGCCTTCAAGTACATTATTATATGAGTTTCTTGTATAGTTACCAGTAAAGTTACCAGTATAACCTATAGGACCATAATAGGTAGGGCCTGGTCCATAGTAGGTTGGACCTGGGCCAAAATAGTTAATTTGGTTAACGTTAGTGTAAGCAATTTGGTTGACATTAGTATAAGCAATTTGGTTGACATTAACATAGTTACCAACATAGTTAATTGGACCCTGATAGTTAATTGCATTCACATTAGTATAGTTACCAACATAGTTAATTGGACCCTGATAATTAATTGCATCTACGTTTACATAGTTACCGGCAAAGTTGCCTGTAAAGTCTCCTGTAAAATCTCCAACAAAGTCGCCTATAAAGTTTCCTGTGAAGTCACCAGTGTATGCACCAGTAAAGTTACCGGTATATGTAATAGGTCCTAGGAAGTCTCCGGTAAAGTCTCCTGTAAAGTCTCCTGTGTAAGCCCCAGTAAAATTACCAGTGTATGTAATTGGACCTAAAAAGTCTCCAACAAAGTTTCCTGTGAAGTCACCAGTGTATGCACCAGTAAAGTTACCGGTATATGTAATAGGACCTAAGAAGTCTCCAACAAAGTTCCCTGTGAAGTCACCTGTGTAAGCCCCAGTAAAGTTACCAGTGTATGTAATTGGACCTAAAAAGTCTCCAATATAATTACCTGTAAAGTCTCCTGTAAAGTCACCAACATATGTGCCTACGAAATCACCAACAAAGTTTCCAATATAGTTACCAGTAAAATCACCTACAAAGTCACCGGTATATGCACCTGTAAAGTCTCCAATGTAATCACCGGTAAAGTCACCGATAAAGTTTCCAAGAAAGTCACCTGTAAAGTTACCAATATAGTTACCAGTAAAATCACCAGTATATGTTCCAACAAAGTCCCCAACAAAGTCGCCAACATATGTACCTACGAAGTCACCAACAAAGTTTCCTGTATATGTTCCTACAAAATCTCCAGTAAAGTCTCCGACATATGTACCTACGAAATCACCAATAAAGTTTCCTGTATAATTTTCAACAGCATCTGCAGTGGAATCTCTTGTGGAATTTCTAGTTGAATTAGCAGCAGGATCATTTGGATTTGTATAATCTGATGCATAAGCACCTTCAAAGTCTCCTACAAAATTACCAACAAAGTTTCCTGTATAATTACCGGTATATGTTGTTTCATAATCTGTTTCAAATACAATTGCTTGATAGTTTGTTGTATATTCAGCATCAGCTGTTTGTTTACGAGTATCAGTTGCTGTTCCTCTTGCAACCCAAGTACCTGCAGCTACTGGTACACCATCTGCAGATGATCGTAATTGATATGCACCAATATAGTCGGTGCTTGACATAATTCTTGTTTTAGCTCTCTGGCCAAATGATACCTGAGTCTGATTTTGTGTAAGTTCTATAAATCCTTCGTATGTGCCTGAACCTCCGCCATCTCTTTTTACACCAACAGGTAAAACTGCTGTAGGTGGTGAACCTGCATAGTCTGTGTATATATTACTATTCTGTGTTCGTTTGTAAATACTATAATTGACAGTTGTACCATCAGTCTGTGTATCAGTAAAAACATTAGCTAAATGAACCGTATAATCACCACTAGGAGCAGAAGAACCAAGTCTAAATGTGCCTGGGTGTTCATATTTCATAATCCTCTCAAGTATTACATCGGTAAGATCATTTATTTCTGATGACGTTTGTTCTCTAACATTTACAGATCCACCAATATCTTGTTTTACCACGGACCTTATATCTGGATCAGTTTCAGCTGCCGTACCAGTTGTCTGATATAATGTATAAGCAGTTGATCCGGTTGAAAGAGAGGATCCTGGGTGAGTACCTACGGCTTGATTGTAAAAAGTATCTGTAAATGAACCAATATTGGTATTAGATGTGCTTATTTTTGTTATAGAACCTGGTTCAGCACTATCACCTGCTGCTAGTTGAAGCGCAGCCTGATATGCGATGTACTCATAGTTATCTGAGTCAAATTCTCTTAAGTCTTTGGTATTGACTAATTTAAGTGGTGCCGCCATAATGTATATTTATAATCAAAAACTTTATAAATTTATGCTACACGAACATAAAGTGTGTACGTTTCAATTGTCTCTGAGGATGATTGAATTGTTTCTCCAAAATAATTACCAGTAAAGTCACCAGTATATGTACCTACAAAATCTCCAGTAAAAGTACCAACATAGTTACCGGCAAAATTTGTTGTTGAATTTCTTGTTGAGTCCGCGGTTGAATTTCTTGTATAATTTGTTACAAATGATTCATCTTGTGCTCTTGTATATGTACCATCGTAATTACCAGTAAAATCTCCTATAAAGTTACCAGTAAAATCACCAATATAATCACCAATATAATTACCGGTAAAATCACCAATATAATTACCGGTAAAATCACCAATATAATTACCGGTAAAATCACCAACAAAGTTCCCTGTGAAGTCTCCTGTATATGAAATAGGTCCAGCATAATTGCCTTCATAAGCTATATCTGCAATATAGTCACCAACATAGTTACCAGCATAATCACCCTGATAGTTAATTGTTGATGGAAAAAGAGGCTCTTCTTCAAAATAGTTTGTAGGAAAAGGACCAAACGCATAATCACCTACATAATTGATACCTGTAAAATTACCTAAATAATTTGGACCCGCATTAGGTGCAATGTAATTTCCAGCATATGGACCAGCAGCATCAGGATTTGTATAAACAGCTGTGGAATTTCTTATAAAATCTGTAGTAGAATTTCTTGTAGAATCCCTTGTTGAATTTCTTATAAAATCTGTAGTAGAATTTCTTGTAGAATCCCTTGTTGAATTTGTTGTTGAATTTCTTGTGGAATCTCTTGTTGAATTTCTTGTGTACTGTCCTTCATAGTTACCTATATATTGTCCTGTAAAGTTACCTTCAAAGTCTCCAACAAAATCTCCAATATAATTACCTGTAAAGTCTCCAACATAATCACCGGAATAGTCTGTTTCATATACGGATGTAAAGTTTTTATCTACAGGATTTGTACTATTACGTGTATAATCAACATCTGATGTTGTCTTTTTAGTATCAGTTGCTGTACCTCTTGCTGACCAAGTACCAGTAGCTACAGGCGCACCTTGAGCAGATGATCGTAATTGATATGCACCCACATTATTTGCTGTGGACATTATCCAAGTTTTCAGATGATTACCAAATGAATATGTCATTTGATCGCTGTCCATGGCTTGGACACCTTGATATGTTCCTGTTGGACCTGCTGATCTTTTGATAGCCATAGCATTTACTTTTGTTGGAGCCGTCATTGTGGTTCTTTTGTAAATGCTATAGTTAACAGTTGTTCCGTCTGTTTGTGTGTCACTAAATACATTATTTAAATGGACACTGTAATCACCACTAGGAGCCGATGATCCTAATCTAAATGTACCAGGATATTCATTGGTCATGATGATTTTTGCTAATCTATTTGATAAGTCTCCCCATTCTGCCTGACTAAACTCAGCAATTTTACCTGCAACATTATTAACATTAATAGGTGTTCTAAAATTTGCATCAGCAGAATCTAGGTCTGTACCTGTTATTTGATATAAGGTTGTGACAGATGAACCAGTAGATAGTGCTGAACCTGGGTGAGTTCCTACTGCTTCATTAAAAAATGTATCTGTAAATGAACCAATATTGGTTCCTGAGAATGTACCTATTTGAGCTACATTTGACGAGTCATCATTTGCCAATTGTAATGATGCTCTATACGCA
>Ga0255768_10007629_pt1 | contig 10145 bp, 12 predicted proteins | sample 071ome_33_FD_179983 | JGI IMG/M metagenome (GOLD analysis project Ga0255768, IMG submission 179983) | Coastal salt marsh microbial communities from the Groves Creek Marsh, Skidaway Island, Georgia - 071412AT metaG (version 2) | ecosystem: Environmental > Aquatic > Marine > Intertidal zone >...
ATCTACTGATAATGGTGGTTTGAGGTGCCAATCTAGTTCTTTTTCTGTCTTTGGTGGTGTGTCTATTATGGATTGTAGTTGTTCTAGTTGTTCGGTTAGTTGTTTTAGTTGTAGATTAATACCATCTATCTCTCGTTGGTATTTCTCTTTGAGTTCTTTGACCTTTCTCTGATGTTCTATATTGGATATATCAGGCATAATCTTATGGGTTTAGGTCGATTGTCTGTCCACGATGGACTACTGTTCCTGTTGTATTTGATACTTTATTACCTTCAATTGTCTCGTTTACTGTACCCTGTACCTCAACATTCATATTACCTTGTACTTTAAGATTATAATCACCTCCTGAGTTGATATTAACATTGCCTTTAGTTGTTACTAGGTTGATATCTCCATCATCACATTGTATGTTGACATTAGCACCGGCCCCTATCTGTATGGTATAGTGGTTGTTTTCACTACCAGATTTGTTGATGAATAGTTTAGAATGACCTTCTACTGTTATATTTGAGTTGCCATTGATATAATGATTATGTCCATTATCTAGTTCTGTATGTAACCCTTTTATAATAGTTGTTTGATTTCCTGTATGGTCTATCTCGTAACCTGTACCACTTCTATGTCTTTCGTGTATTCGTGTGGCGTCTGGTGTATCATCATATTCTTTAATGTGTCCTGATTCTGATTCAAATACTTTGTTATATGGGTATACAGTTGCATAAGTTGTGGTTGGTTCATCAAAAGTGCTACCATCATCAGCAGTTAGAGTTGACCCACCAGCACCTGTAGCTGCGTTAAAGTCGGCAGTTGGTATGCCGGTAATTCTAGCTGACTTTCTCGTTGTTAATGATATGTGTTCTTTGTCGTTTGCTGTACTCGTTACCTCCTCTTTTGAAAGTATCCTATCATCAACGCCTGTTGTAAGTGTTGTAGATGATGTATCGTTAACAGCAAGTCTGTTTGTATCTACTTCTAATGCTTTTGGATATACGCCATCTGGGTCATAAAATCCTTTAGTTGTATCTGCAAGTTCTGTTGATAGACCTGGCATTGTGCCTAATACTACTGGTTCTTGTCGTGCCTCACCATCTCTAAAGAATCCAAATACCCATGAGCCTGTTACTAAAAATGTAGTATGACCTAAACCTGATATGCCTGATGATGTTACAGGATGTATTACTTGAGCCCATGGTAAGTCGGCAGTTGGCAATATGTTCTTGTCTGATGTGTGAGTACCTAATATTCTTGCTCTAACTCTACCAAGTGTTTGTGGGTCTTCTCTATCTTCTACAACACCTACCCACCAGATAAAGTTGTTAAAACCTAAAAAGTTATCATTCATTTAAATTTACTCTCTTGGTTACTTGTTGCAACACCTACAATAGAATCATCCAAGTCGTATTGTTTGATATTTGCCTTTGAATCATCATATTCTTGTGTCGTAAATGTATCTATTGTCTCTTGTGGTAATGGATTCATGTAAGAATCTTTTATACATTCCATCTTTGTAAAGTGTTTCTTCTCTGCAAAGTCGAATCTATGTCTAACTGACTTAACAAGATATCTACCTGACATAAATGGGTCTCTGTCTAATGGGTTTGTATCATTAGCAGGCTCATAAGATGGAGCGTCAAATGCCACCATATCACCTACACTTAAACCTGTAAAACCAGGCACATCTAAAGATAATATTTGTGTTTCAAATGCCATATGATAGCTTAACTTTCTAGGCAATAATAGTTCTTGTGGTGCTGGTTCATATTCATTAAACATCTTTTCTGTAGTTGATAAGAAATGTAATACACCTTCTGGATAATCTGATACATACTTATCATTGCCAAAATTTAATCTAGGTGCTAATGATTTATTATCTTGTTTGCCACCTTGTCCATCATGTTCTGTATGATGTGATAGTTCATATTCATCTTGATAATTAAAATCTAATTCTGAAAAGGTTTTATTAAACATATTATGTGTAACTACTCGTGAGGCATACATACCTGTTCTATAGTTCTGTAATGTATCAAATTGTTTATCTATGCTAAAATTATAAACTTGTTTCATCTGTTCTATCACATCTTTCTTTGCACCCACATTAGCAGGCTTTACGGCAAACTTTGCTACAACAGGTCTTGCTTTGTCTCGTGTCAACGCTAACATATTTTCATAACTTCTAAAATGAAATCCATCAGCGTCCTCATAGAATGTCATACCTGGTGTATTGTGCAATCTACTATATGATTCTTCTTTTAACATATCTATTGCTTTGAAGGGTCTTATTCTTGGTATTACATATTGGTGATTACTTTTAGTTTCTTCTAGATACAATGCCTTCTTACTTTTTAAATGTGTTCTAACAATGTCAAATATACCTTTTTCTGTTACGCCTTTATATGCCTGACTTATTCTAGTCTGTTCATTTGATATCATTTCTTTACTACAGAAATTTAATTTATACATCTGACTTCTAGCTGTCTGTTCACTTCTGCTAGTGATATTGTAGATGTACATTGGGTGACCTGACTTAGCAGTAAAATCATAACCTCGTGAACAACCAGGTGTAAATAATTTAAATTCTACTCGTTCAAATCCTGATAATGGTAAATGTGTGGGTATGGCTTGAGCGTCAAGTAATATTAAACTGCCTGTTAAGACTTTGTTTTTAATACTTTCGTAAATGTTTATTTCGCCTACAAGATTGGTGATATCAATTTTTTGAGGTACATCTAAGACTTGTGTTCTATATGAAGTAAGAAAAATCTTACCTATAGTAAAGTGTCCTGGATATTCTAACTTGTTTCGGTCAATTGTTCCATACATAATATTATCTATTTAGAAGTGTTTCAAATTCTTCTATAAATGTTGCCAAGAATTGTGGATTTAATAGTCTTATCTTTCTTTTTTTGTCTTGTAGTCGTTGTTCGTATTCTCTATTAGATACAGGAGCTGAACCTGCTACTGTACTATTTACTTCTATTTTGTGTGAGTAATCATCTGGTCCATTGCCTGTCAATTTACCACTTGATTTTGTAATCTCGTAATGATGTATGCCATCTGGATTGGCATATTTGTTTGTAATAAACAGTTCAAAATCTTGGTCTGATAGTGGCCAGTCATAATATCTATCTGTAATACTATTGGTCATTAATATAACCCAATGATAATCAGCACTACCAAAATGTTTGTATGCTGTAGTTTCAGGTGATTCGCCATTAGGTACCTGATAATATTCGTATAATGAAAATTCATTTAATACTTTTTCTCTAACTTTTACTCTACGAAATAAATCTGTTACAAGTTTTTTATTACCATCACCTTTGATGTCATAGACTGATGTTGGAAAGGTAGAAAAATACATCTTAATATCCTTGTGCTATTGTTTCTTTAGTCATAATTTCTGTTTCACTAAATTGTAATGACATGGTGATGTTTGACATTGGAGCACCTTGACTATCACCTTTAAATGATTGTACTTCATCTCCGGCTGCATAATTGACATCCATATTTGTCAACACACATCTCGATACTCTAGGCACATATGTGTTTTCTTTTGACCTATACATGTACATTATTTGAAATCTAGATGGTACTATAAATCTAGCTTCTGAACCTTGAGCAAATTCAGGGTGCATATGAAACTTAAATAAGTTTATAATTTTATGTACATCATCTTTTTCTTTTACATTTTTTGGAATAAATTGATAATCAAACTGAAACTTTCTAAAAGGTACAGATTTAAATGTTTGTTCTAACATAGGGTTGGTTGCTGTGCCTGTTACTTGTTGTTGTATTGCTGTAGAAGCTCCACCTGTAATCATATCTCCAATTGTACCTGCTAATCTTTTACCAGCTTCTAATACTGTTTCACCTAATCCAGCAGTCATAGCTTCAGATATACCTGATGTTTCAAGAGCAGTTCTTACACCCATTCCTATCATGCCTGTTTCTACACCTTCATATTCTACACCATATTGAAAGTTCAATGAAGATTTTGGTGTATATAAAAGTATTGTATCTGATATGTTTGTGTATCTATCAAATGTTTTTGCGAAACCAGAATTTGGTTTTCTTATTCTTTTATTGACTTGTGTTTGTTTTAAATCAAATACAGATTTAGCTGTTGCGTTTGCTAAATCTAATGCACCTAAGTCGCCACTAAATAAATCTTTACCACTTAATTTTTTTATATTATTGCCATCAAATTTTGTATACTTAAATGCCGATTGTTGTTCTGTCAATACATCAAATATAACATAATGACCATCACCCATGTTTCCAGCTTCTTGTGGGTATTGTACTTGTCCATATTGAAATGGATTCTCTTTCATATGAGATGAAGGAGTTGCTGAATCTAATTCTAATGGTGATTTATTAAGTAATTTAGCAGCTATCTTATTGTTTTGTACTTGACCTGTGATTGATGAAGCAAAGTTGCTTATCTGACTACCAATGCCGGCAGGTAGATTACTTTGCACTGCTTTTACTATACTATTAATTTTAGATGTAAATGCCATATTATCTCTCTATTTGTTTCTAATATTTATACGATAAATAGTAGTATGATATCATCAAAACGCAATAAAACCTATAAAGCACCTCATAAGGGATTATACAAACCTAACAATCCTAAGAAATATGTTGGTGATAGTAGGAATATACAATATCGTTCTTCGTGGGAAAAGCGATTCATGATTTATTGTGATAAAAACCCCGACATTGTAGCTTGGGCAAGTGAAGAAATGTTTGTGCCATATAAAAACCCTGTTGATAATAAAATACATAGATACTTTCCTGATTTTATTGTTAAGACATCTAATGGTAAAAAGATGATGATAGAAATAAAACCCAAAGCGCAATGTGTGAAACCAAAACCTCGTTCAAGAAAAACTAAACAGTTTGTTAAAGAGTGTGTTACATTTGCTACAAATCAAGCAAAATGGAAAGCTGCAAAAAACTATTGTGATGATAATAATATTGAATTTAAAATTGTAACTGAAATAGAATTAGGTATTAAACCTTATTAACCTGCACCTAATAACTTAGCAACAGTATCATCACTATTTGCAACAGGACCTGAAGCAACACTAACAGCATTTGTTTGAGTATTCATTTGTTTATTGTCATTAACATTTGTTACTACAACAGGAGGTAACATGCCCATATCAGCAGCTCTTTGTTGAAATAGGTCTGCTTGTCGTGTCATTCTACTATCAACCATGTCTTTTTGAGTTTTAACATCTCGTATTAATGCACTACCAACATCACCACCAATAACTGATTCACCACCCAATCTTAAATCACCACCTACAGCACCACTTGCTACTGCGTTTGCTACTAGATTTTGACCCTCTGACAATTTTGCTTGAGATTCTGTTTTTTCTTTTTCTTTAGATGTCTGTACTCTATCAATATTAATACCAGGTATCATATTGACTAAATCAATAACAGCATTAATAATCATTGTAAAAAAGGAATCTATATTGTCAAGTATAGTTTGACCCATATTAGAAAAAGTTTCTTTTATTGATTCATAAAGGTCTGGGCCAAATGTTTTTATTGTTAAAATAAATCCTGCAATAGCTGTTGCTAATAATACAAATGGGTTAGTCAAAAATGATAACTTATCTATTAGAAACTGTTTTTTACTCAAAGCAAATTTTGCTTTATCTAGTATAAACTCCTTAGATTTTAATGCAAAATTTTTAACATTCATAGGTATCATTTTCTTGGTAAAATCAAATGCCTTCTTACCAAGTGCATATGTGTCTTTCGCAACATTAGCACCTTCGGTTAATGTGTCTTTAAAGAAATTAAACCCATCTTTTACAGCGTTAATTGGTGCCATTACACCATCTTTGATTGTATTAAATAAATCAGACTTAAACCCTTCTTTTCCTGCATCATTGCCAATATCATTTTGTGGAATTTGTGATTTTAACTCTTGTATTTCTTCTTGCTTTTCTGCTTGTGCTTCTAATTTAGCAATGTATGTTGGAGGTAATAATCCCTTTTCTATTTGTGTATTGTTTATCTGTTCCAATGTTGTAGAATTTTCATTAAATTCCTTTTGTATACCTATGCCACCCTTAACACTATTGGATAATTCTACAATAGAATCTTTGAGTGATTTCATTACATTCAATAAATCTTTTTCTTGTTTTATTGCTTGTTTATCAAGGGCTAATTCCTGTTTAGCAATTATGGTTGCTTCCTCTAATGACTTAACAGGAATTATAGTCTTTAATGGTGAAGTTATACTTTCACCAATTATTTTAGCGTCTTTTGCTGTTAAGATAGCCATTATCTTCTTACTAAAGAACCTCCAAAATATAGCCCAATGATTGATGAGACCACATGTGTGTCAAGTGGTGTGATAACAAGTCCATTTAAAGGTTTCCATGTTGTCATTTCTCCACTACTTGCAAATATCCAGAATCCTTGTTGTACTGCCTCTGTGTAACCAACATATATTGGTGTATCAGGTGAAATTAAGAATACAAGTTTAGGTAATACTAAAATTGCAAATACACACATCAGAGCAATCCATCTCCTTGTGTTCTTAGTAAATGCATCCGTAACATCTCTTGCCTTATCTATTTGTTGAGCTGCAAAACCTGCCCTCTCCATCATCATCTTTTGTTTTTCTGCCTCATCTTTACCCTTTTGTGCCATGATGGATAATATTCCACCAAGTACAGTTGAGGCACCCATACTAATAAGTTCCATTGGTATCATAATTATCTTCTCCTATTTTTTTCTCTCTCGTATTTTTCGTTTTCTTCTTTAATATAATTCTTTAGTAAAGATACATAAACATCTCTTTCCCAAGGTATCATATTTTCAATCTCTGTTATACTATATTTATGATGTTGCATAAGGGCAAAATTCGTTTCAAAGTAAGCCTCTAGACTATTATGGGCAAGGCTTATGCGAAAAAATCATTTATTCCTTGTAATACAACCTCAGATTCAATACCTGTTTTAGGGTTTTTTACTTTAACTTCATGTCTTAATCTAGGCATGGTTGTAAAAAATCCTTGTACCCTAGCAAAAGCTGTCTGTTCTAATTCTTCAAAAAATTCTAACATCTCCTTTTCTGTAGTGTCTTTCGCTGGGTATATTTTTTCTCCCTCAAATATGTGGTCAACACAATGTATGACCATTTTCATGATACTGTCTACATTATTTGTATCAACATCATTTTTCATAAGGTCAATAGTAGGATATTTAAAAACTACACCAAGTTGTCTGCTTTCATCAAATATGATTCTATTGGTATGAGAATCATCTACTTGAACATTAACCTCGTTCAAGTCTACTTCAACATCAGCATATGTCTTTTTATCATCAGGACAAAGCACTTTTACTTTTTGTACTTCACCTACTGACTTAGCCCTAATATTGAGAAATACATACTCAATATCAAACATTGGTGCTTTTGCAACATCCCAATTACCAAATGTACATGATTCGCATATATCGGTAACTGCTTTTACTATACCATTATTCTTATCTTCTTCCATTGCCATCAATAAAAGTTTTTCTTCTTTTACTAGAAAAGGTCTATATTGTATAACCTTATCTTCTGATGGTAATGTCAATTCATATCGTGGACTAGCCACTTTTGGTAATGCCATACTATACTCCTATTATATAACTATAATCTATTTATATGTTTCTTGGTGGTATAAATCCACCACCTAGACTAAATGGTGGGAAAACTCTACCACCTGTAATGTCTCCTATCGGTATTCTTCGTTTCAAATCAGATATAACATCTCGTCCAGCTCTTCTTAATGGAGTTGGCAAGTAATTTAATAATCCACCAAGTGGCCCACCACTTTTTACTGTTGGTACTTTAAAGTCTGGAGAACCTACTTCTATTTGGCCTGCCTTGTCTATAAAGTAATTTACCCAATATCTAAATTTAAAAGTAACTTCAAATTCTTGTAAGTCGCTTGTTTCATGTGAATATGATACTGCACCTACAGTAGAAGGATAACAATCTATTAGACTGACTGCATATGTTACTTCATCTCGTTCTTGAGCACTTTCAAAACTACCTAATTGAAATATTTCCATTGGTGATACATAATCATCATAGTAGTTTACATTGAAAGAATTATTACTAAATGCACTTTGTTGCCATAGTTCAAAATATGTTCTTTCTCTCATAAACTTATCACAATAGAAACTAGCAGTAAATTCTGCACTTTCTATACCTTGTACAAAATTTCTTTTTGGTCCATATGGTGCAAACTCTACCATTTTCATTTGTCTTTCTGGCATATTAATTTCTTTACAAAATGCATGGACTCTTTTTTGATTGGCCTGTTCTACAGCTCTTAATTGTGATGATGATGAAAACCCAACATTTTCACTTGAAATCTCATCTGCAAACTGCACATCTCTTTGTGATGGATTTAAACTATCTAATACAGGATTGTTAAAATCTGTAATGCCATTTATACCTTTTGGCAAATTAAATGTCATATAGAATTTAGACTTACGAGCAAAACCTTCTGCTTCGTTGACCATTGATTGAAATCTACCTAATGTAGATTCTTTATTAGTACCTTGTCTTTGATGAAGTCTTGGGTCTGTTTCTACACTATCTAATGATGTATCTCTTGATAGACCGATTCTTACATCTCTACCAAATATTCTAGTGCCTCCTCTGAGTATAGCTATGATGTCCCTCCTGATGAAAGTTCTTGTTTCCACCATCTTCTTGCTGTTTGTCTACATACACCTAATTCATCTGCCATATGATATAAACTCTTATATGTTTTACCCTTATAAATTCTTGGTGTTCTATGTGCTGATGGTTTGCCCCACATAGGATTGTTTTCACCATATTTTTTGTTTTCTTCTTTTTTCATTGGGTTGTTTTCAATCATCATTTTTCTAACTGTTTCTTTTTGATGTTCTGACTGATTTTTACCATACATAGGATTTTTTTCTTTCACATCATTAGATGTTAATCCATGTGTACCATATATCCAATTCATACAATTATCTTTTTGTATATGTTTAGCAATTAATCTTTTTTCTGCTTTTCTCATATCTTCTACATTTTCATAAAATGCAATTATCTTTCTCTTTAATTTGGTTCTGTCTTTGATACTCCTTACCCAACGGCCAGAACCCATATAACCATCATTCAACCTTTTAGTAGAATGACTACCGATATAATATTTATTTTCATACCTTGTTACATAAATTAAATGATACATTAAATACCTCTACTCTGCCCATACACATAACTTGCACTTCTCTTGCGGAACTGTTGAACCGGAAGATAAACTGCTGTTGGGGCATCCTGTGAATCAATTCTTAAAAAACCAGAGCGAACATGTGAATACAGATATTTTTTAATTGTAGGTTTTACCCTTTCTAAACCTGATACTCTTTGATAGCTTACATCTAATTTTGTTGTACTATCAAATTTATTATTCGTAGCAAATCTTTGTAATTGATTTAACATTCTAAATCTAATCATAGGCGATACATAATGAAAATTAATACCCATAAACCCACCTTTTATTGCTTCTAAAGGCAATACAAGTGGAAATGTATCATAATATGGAAGTCTGTCTTTTGTTTTTGGGTCATAGAAAAATAAATTCAATCTACCACCAGAAGGTCTTTGTAATATACGACCTTGATTCATTAACTTCCTTGCTGTTATCTTGTCTGCTAAACTAGATACAGCATTACGATACCAGGTAGCACTCTTTTTTATACCACCTGTTCTATCAGATATTTTATCAAATATTGATTTTGCCATGTTACTATTTATACGGAAAACCCAGCGATTTCTCGCTGGGTCCGTTCCTTTTAAAGTGAGAGAGATTCTACTCTTGAGCTAATTTACTAAAATAGTCCAATGAATCATCTTCATTGGTATCACTAGCCATAGGAGTAGCACTTTGTGTAGGTACTGGTGCTGATTCTGTTGCCTGTGGGAGGTCGGTTTGTTCAACAGTTTCAGCTGCTTTAGCACCACTAATAACCCGATTCAGTTTCTCGTTGAGTTCATCATAGGATTTAAAAGCTTCAGGTGCCAAAAACGGTTGCAATTTGTGTTGCTTAGACCAAATTGCCTTTATGTCTTCATCTGATTCTGCAATTTGACTTACTGAA
>Ga0255768_10007632_pt1 | contig 10144 bp, 14 predicted proteins | sample 071ome_33_FD_179983 | JGI IMG/M metagenome (GOLD analysis project Ga0255768, IMG submission 179983) | Coastal salt marsh microbial communities from the Groves Creek Marsh, Skidaway Island, Georgia - 071412AT metaG (version 2) | ecosystem: Environmental > Aquatic > Marine > Intertidal zone >...
TTCTACTGCCCATACGTACCATTAACAATGGTTCGTGCGGTTGGTGAAGATACATTCCAGCCAAAGATTGGTTTCAAGACTCGCTACGGCATGGTCTCCAATCCTTTCGTTGGTTCTACACCTTCTAACGGTTTGGCCGCAGTTAAGACCAATCAATACTATCGTATCTTCCGCGTCGACGACATCCTCGGCAGCTAATAGATTCGATAATAATAACTTTTTTATCTCTTGGGAGGGGCTTCGGTCCCTCCCTTTTTTCGTTATAAATAGATGAGAAAGGACATATCATATGGCAGAATTATCATCACCTAATTTTTTACAACCTACTGGATTTAAGCTCGTCATTGATAGAGCCCAGTTTGGCAACTTTGAGTTTTTTGCCAGTCAAGTGTCTCATCCTTCTATAGATGTTGGTGAAGCGGTATTACCTTTTAGACGTACAGATGCTAAGTTTCCTGGTGACAAGATCATGTATTCGCAATTATCTTGTGATGTTATGTTAGATGAGGATATGAAAGTTTATGAAGAATTGCACAATTGGTTACTGAGAACTCAAGAAGGTAAGGCTGTGAATGCCTCAGACACTCAGGTTGGTAGTACTTTAAAAACTGAATATGACATTCAAATGCTAATTTTAACAAGTCATAACAATCAGATTAGGTCCTTTAAATACAAAGATGCTTTTCCTGTTTCTATTGGTACTGTCAATTTTACTTCGGCTTTAGGTAGCATACAAGCTATCACCGTACCAGTGACGTTTTCTTACACACAATTTGATTTTACTTAATCGTATTTTTGTGGTATAATAGTTATTTGTAATGGAGATGTGAATGCTGAATCTTGAGAATATTATTAAGATGTGGAAAGAAGACTGTCAAATTGGACAGAACTCATTGGACGAAGATTCTCGTCAAACCCCAGCTTTACATGCAAAATATCTTGAACTAAGATCTTTGGCCAAGCTTCAATTAAAACGATCTGAAGCAGATCAGAAAATTTTATTGAAGGATAAATGGCTATACTATAATGGTAAGATGGATCAAGATGAAATTGAACAAAGAGGTTGGGAGTATGATCCATTTAATGGTTTAAAGGTATTGAAAGGTGAAATGGATTATTACTATGAGGCAGATATAGATATACGTAAGAGTGAAGACAAAATTCAATATTGGAAAACTGTCATTGAAACACTCGAAGAAATAGTGGACAACTTAAAATGGAGGCACCAAACTATAGGGAATATGATTCGATGGAGGATGTTTGAAAGAGGCGATTAACCGCTATAATCAGAATCAATTGTTAAAATCTTATTGTACATTTGACGTCTAAATTGAACATGAGCATTCCATTCTTCATAATCTGAATCACTATGAAGGCCTTGCTGGTATTGACTTTTTATAGCAACGATTGTGCTTTTTCTTTCTTCAGCAATGGCCTCATAATGTTCATAACTTCCTTCGCTATCATATATATGATCAACAGTATATGTTTGTGTAGATGCATCAAAGGTAACATTTTGAGGAGTTCTTTGTCTAAGAAGATTGTCTTTATCAGCAGCAAAATCTTCGTTGCCTTGCATAAATGCAGTCCAACTCCAGGTGTCATGAGTTTCATCAATGAATGGTGTGATTACGTATCTAAGCCTAAAGTCTTCTGCACTATCAGCATCAACCCACAATTCATCATCTGTAATTCCAGTATAAGTACTAGTAACTTTATATGCCATATTCACACCTATTAAAGAAAAATATTAACAATGCTATTTATACATCATGAGTGATCTACTCATAAAAAATAAAAACCATAGTATGATGCATGTTGGATGCGACTACGGTGTAGCCAATGAATTAAGCGATTTCTTTAGTTTCTTTGTTCCCGGTTATAAATATATGCCAGCATATAGAAATCGTGTATGGGACGGTAAGATAAGATTGTTTAACGTGCAGTCTATGGAATTACCCGTAGGCTTATATCCTTTCCTTCAAGAATTCTGTAAACCTAGACAATACCAGATAGAGGTTGAGGATGACACTTATTACGGCAGACCCGATTCTTTTCTTAGCATTGATGCTAGTGAAGTCTATGATTATGTAAAATCACTAAAACTGAGATCGCGTGGTAAACCTATAGACATTCGCGAATATCAGTTTGACGCTGTGTGTGAAGCGCTTCATCGTAAAAGAGCTGTGCTCGTATCTCCTACAGGTTCGGGCAAGTCTCTTATTATATACACAGCAATGCGCTATTATTTAGATAAGATTAATCATAATAAAAAAGTACTTATTATTGTACCTACTACTTCATTAGTTCAACAAATGTATACTGATTTTGAAGACTATGGATTTGATGTGGCTAATAATGTCCATAGGATATATTCAGGCAAAGACAAAAACACAGATAAACCAGTTATAGTATCTACGTGGCAATCCATATATAAACTCGGACCGAAATATTTTGAGCAATTTGGTGCGGTATTTGGTGATGAGTGTCATGGATTTAAATCTAAATCTCTTACTACTATTATGAATAAATGCCGTGAAGCTGAATATAGATTTGGTACTACTGGCACTTTGGATGGATCTCAAACGCACGAGCTTGTGCTTCAAGGATTGTTTGGTAAAATTCACAATGTTACTACGACGAGAAAACTTCAGGATGATGACACTCTTGCGCAGCTGGATATCAAAGTACTTATTCTTAAACATCCGGAAGACGTGAGAAAAAACTTTGGCAAACAGGACTATCAAAGCGAGCTTGATTATATTGTAACAAATGAAAAACGAAATAGCTTTATTAGTAATTTGACTCTTGATTTGGATGGTAACTCCTTGGTGCTGTTTAATTTTGTTGATAAGCATGGACGTCCTTTATATGAAATGATAAAGAGTAGAGCTCACGAAAAAAGAAAAGTTTATTTTATACATGGTGGAACAGAAACCAGTGACCGTGAAGCTATTCGAAAAATTGTAGATGGCCAAAAAAACTCTATCATCGTCGCGAGTTTAGGTACCTTTTCAACGGGTATAAATATAAGGAATCTGCATAATATTATATTTGCCTCACCTTCTAAGTCGCAGATTCGAGTATTACAAAGCATTGGGCGAGGACTTCGTAAATCTGATGATGGTAGATCCACTACATTATATGACATAGCTGATGATCTACACTGGAGAGGGAGAAAAAATTTTGCACTTGAACACTCAGCAGAAAGAGTTAAAATATACGCTAAAGAAAAATTCAACTTCAAAATATACGAGGTTCCACTATGAAAAATATTAAACAGATGGTCCTCTCTAACGGAGAAGAGATAATTGCAGAAATACTTGAATGGCCTGATAATCCTCACGGTTCCGCCATTCTAAAAAATCCTATAAGTATAATCACAGAAGAAGATTACGAACAAGGAACGCGTATGTTCAATGTTCGTCCTTTCATGTCCTTTCAACAATCCAGTAATCCCGTTTGTACACTTAATTTGCAGCATGTAGTTACGATGGCTATTCCATCACCCATGATTGGAAAACATTACGTTGGATTTATAGAAGCTATGCATGCACAAGAACAGGAAGAAGCAGAAGAAGAACTCGAACCCAATGATAACGTTATTCGGTTTGACCCACAGAAATTACACTAGGTATATTCCCCCTCTCCCTAAACTACAGTTTATTCTACCACACTTTTGGTATTTTGTAAACCCCTAAAATTAAAAAAAAAGTGATTTACTTTTCCTCAGAACTGGTGTATAATAGACCAGTAAGATATGCTAGGAGTATAATATGAAAGCAAAAGACAAACCACATTATGTGAATAATGCTCAGTTTTCGCAAGCAGTGGTTGACTACGTTACTATCTTAAATGAAAATAGAGAAAAAGACGACCGCCTTCCAAAGGTGCCTGATTATGTAGCCATGTGCTTCATGAAAATTGCCGAAGGCTTATCTCACAAATCTAACTTCATACGATATACATATCGAGAAGAAATGGTTATGGACGCAGTAGAAAATTGTCTCAAGGCAATTGAGAACTATGATATCGCCGCGGCCACGCGTACGGGAAAGCCTAATGCTTTCGCATATTTTACACAAATTTGTTGGTATGCTTTCCTACGTCGTATTCAAAAAGAAAAGAAGCAGCAAGATATTAAAATTAAATATATGCTCAATTCTCCTATTGATGATTTTATTAGTGGCGGTGTGACAGGTGATGCTAACATCGTATTATCCAGTTACGTGGATCAACTAAAGTCTCGTATTGAAAGCGTAAAAATTAAAGATGCTGAGATAGCAGAAATCGTAAAGCGTGAAAAGAAAAGGGCCACTAAAACTTCTGAGCGTGACTCTGATCTTGGAGAAATATTAGGATGAAAATTGCTTTATTAAATGATACACACTGTGGTATTCGTAACTCATCTGAAATTTTCCTTGATAATGCAGGTGAATTCTATTCCAAAATATTCTTTCCATATCTCCTAGAAAACGATATCAAACATATCGTACACCTTGGTGATTATTATGAGAATAGAAAGTATATTAACTTCAAGTCACTGAATCACAATCGTAAAGGATTTCTCTCAAAACTAAGAGAATATAAAATAACAATGGATATCATTCCAGGGAATCACGATTGTTATTATAAGAACACAAATGATTTGAATGCTCTCAAAGAACTCCTAGGTCATTATATGAATGAGGTCCATATTGTCATGGAACCTACTGTTATGGAGTATGGCTCACTTAAGATGGCACTTCTACCGTGGATTAATCCAGAAAATCATGATCAGTCTATGAACTTTATTAAAAACTGTAAGGCTGATATTATGGGAGCACACCTGGAACTTAATGGATTTGACATGATGAAGGGTGTGCCATCTCACGGTGGGTTAAATCCGGAATTATTTAGTAGATTCGAGATGGTTTTGACAGGTCACTATCATACTAAATCAACTAAAGGTAACATCCACTATCTTGGAAATCAGATGGAGTTTTTCTGGTCTGATGCTCATGATCCAAAGTATTTCCATATACTTGATACTGAGACAAGAGAATTGACACCAGTCCATAATCCATTTACACTCTTTCAACGTATCATATACGACGATAGAGAACAAGATTATAATGATTTTGACGTGAGTATATGCGATAAAAAATTTGTAAAAATAGTTGTAATAAACAAACAAGACCTATTTACTTTTGACCGATTTGTTGATAAAATACAAGATAGGCCAATACATGAATTAAAGATTGCTGAAAACTTTAATGAGTTTATGGGCAATCAAGTTGACGATGAGGCAGTAACTATGGAAGACACTGGTGAAATGCTCGATGATTATATCGAGGCAACTGATACAGATCTTGATAAAGATAAGCTAAAAGCTGATATGAGAAACCTTCTCACTGAAGCACAGACATTGGAGATTTCGTAATGGCAAAACCTGAAGGTATGCATCCACTAGCAGTAAGTTATGTGGATACTGAAACAAATGATATGGTATTTGAAGTCGATTTAGAAGTCAAAGGCTATATGATTGTAGGTGGTAAAACAACTGCCGAACGTGATGCTCTCACACCCGTGAACGGCATGTTTATTTACAATTCTACTGAAAATAAATTCCAAGGCTATGCCAATGGTGTTTGGGTTGATCTCGGATAAATTACCAATACACAGAGCAATTAAATCAAGAATAATGGAAGCGGCTTATGAAATGAATAGTCATAACCGCTATCCTCTTTCTGTTTGTGACATTATAGATAAAGAGGTCAACAATGGTTGGCAACTCATGTATCTTAACACAGAGATCCTCAAAGTTTTTGAAAAACATTTTGACGATAAAGTAGAGAAAATCCACCATTGGATTAATAAGTATCCACCAGGTGGATTTCAAGAACCTCATACACACGGTGATTGTATTACCTTTGTATATTTCGTGGACATACCTGAAAATAGTGGTGACTTAGTTTTCAACAAATATATTCACGATTCTGTTGAAGGTACCATATGTTTCTTTGATGGTAACCTTGAACATCATGTGACAAAGAATAAATCTTCTCAAGATCGTATAACTATTGCTGGCAACATAGTGGTGAAATTATGATATTTTTTAAAACACTTCGTTGGAAAAACTTTTTATCTACTGGAAACACGTGGACTGAAGTCGATCTATTATCCTCAAAGACTACCTTGATTATAGGACAAAATGGATCAGGTAAATCAACCATGCTTGATGCTTTGGCCTTTGGTTTATTTGGTAGACCACACCGTAATATCAATAAACCTCAACTAGTCAATACAGTAAATAATCGTGACTGTTTGGTTGAGGTATCATTTCAAATCGGTAAGGCTGAGTTTAAAATAGTACGTGGTATTAAACCAACGGTATTTGAGATTTGGAAAGATGGTACGATGATTAATCAATCATCTCATAGTAGAGAATACCAGCAAATCCTTGAGCAAAATATTTTAAAGCTTAACCATAAATCTTTTCACCAGATTGTGGTGTTAGGTAGTAGTAGCTTTATACCCTTTATGCAATTACCTGCTCACCACAGACGTGAGGTAATTGAGGATCTATTGGATATTAACGTATTCTCTAAAATGAATTCAATCTTAAAAGAAAGACTAACTACGTTACGAGATGTTATTAAAGAGAATGATTATCAACTTGAGATTACTAAAGACAAAATTAAAAATCAAGAAAAGTTTTTACGTGAGTTAAAGGCATTAAATGAGAATGCCAAAAAGGAGAAACAAGATGAGATCCAAACTATCAGTACAGAAATCGAAAGTTTACAGTCAGAGAATGCTGAACACTCGTCTTGGTTGGAGGGAAACCAACAGACCCTTGAAGAAGAATTCGCTAAAACTCAAGAAAAGAAACAGCAACTCGCGACGTTCAAGAGTACATTCGAACAGCAAATTCGCGCAGTCGTCAAGGACGCGAAGTTCTATGAAACTAATGACACGTGTCCAACATGTACCCAAAGTATTGATACGGATTTCAAAGACCAAAAATTACGAGCCTCACAAGATCGTGCAAAAGAACTTCAGAAAGCTATGGACCATGCCACTCAAGAGTCGGCTAATCTGGAACAGGCTCTTAAACGGGTCAATGACGCTACAGAAGAATTGCGACGGAGATCCTCCGATATTCATGCTAACAATTCGCAGATCACCAGGCTGCAAAGACGTATACGAGATATATCAAGTGAATTAGATATAGCCAAAACCTCAGATGGTGACGAAGAAGAATTACATAAACTTACGGCCATTAAAGATGCACTTATGGAACAAAAGCTCAAGATGAGTGAAGAGCAAACTTATAATATAGCTATGAGTGAGATGTTGAAGGATACTGGTATTAAGACAAAGGTTATTAAACAGTATCTGCCTGTTATAAACAAACTAAGTAATAACTATCTACAAATCCTTGATTTCTTTGTTCACTTTGATTTAGATGAAAGTTTTAATGAGACCATTAGATCACGTCATCGTGATAGCTTTTCATATGACTCATTCTCTGAAGGCGAGAAGCAACGTATCGATTTAGCACTCTTATTCTGTTGGCGTATGATTGCTAAGATGAAGAATTCAGTAGCCACCAATCTTTTAATCTTGGATGAAACATTTGACTCAAGTCTAGACCATGAGGGTGTAGATAATCTAATGAAGATCCTTGATACCCTAGAGGATGATACCAATACATTTGTTATCTCTCATAAAGGTGAAATCCTTGAAGGTAAGTTTGCTCGTAAAATAGAGTTTAAAAAAGAAAAAAACTTTAGTAAAGTGGCAGCTTAGTAGTTTACAAACCAAGTGAAACGTGGTATAATTTATTATAGAATGAATGGAGTTAAGTATGCAATTATCTGAAACGACTATGGCAGTTCTTAAGAACTATGCCGCAATCAATCCAAATATTATGATCAGTGAAGGTAGTACATTGACTACGATAGCTGAGGCTAAGAACATCTTATCTTCCGTTACGATTAATGAAAGCTTTGGTCAATCCCTAGCTATTTATGATCTTAATGAGTTTTTGAGTGTTATGAATCTAGTTGATGAGCCTAGTCTTTCCTTCGAGGAACAATCAGTTACAATTAACGATTCTAGTGGTCGTTCGAAGGTTCGCTATTATTTCACTAATCCTGAGATGGTAACAGCACCAAGTGAGAAAATGATTAATAATGCTCGTGGTATGAACGAGTATGAAGTTACATTTAAGCTTTCTCAGGAAGATCTTAATAAACTAAAGAAAGCATCTAGTGCACTTGGTCATACTAGTATGCGAATTTCAAAACACGACAACGGCGTTGTGTTAACAGTGTTTGATAATGAAAGTGCTACAGGTAACACTTTTGATATCGAAGTACCAGGTACTCATCTTGGTGGTGATCGAGACTATGTGCTAAATATCTCGAACTTGAAGATTTTATCTGGTGACTATGAGGTTGGAGTGTCCTCTAAAAACATTTCACATTTTAAAAATACCAGTACTGCGATCGAGTATTGGATTGCCCTCGAAAAATCTAGCTAGGAGTATAACATGGCAAAACAAGGTGAAACAAATCAACTCGTAGAGTTGGCAAATCGAGCATCCCGCTCAACTATCGCTGTGATTGATACAGTCGTTCAACGTGGTGGTTTTCGTGGTGAAGAACTTTCTACAATTGGTCAACTTCGTGATCAATGTGTACAAATTGTCTCACTATGTGAACAACAGCAAGTAGATCAGGCTGCTGAATCATAATCCTTTACAAACGCTCACTTTTGATTTATAATATTATTACTTTGTTATGGAGCGACTATGTCACAGGATTTTTTATGGGTCGAAAAGTATCGACCTCAAACAATAGATGATTGCATACTTCCTGAGCATCTGAAAAAGACATTCAAGGAAATGGTTGCTGTCGGTGAACTTCAGAATATGTTGTTCACCGGCACAGCCGGTCTAGGTAAAACCACGGTAGCAAAAGCTCTGTGTAATGAACTAGACCTTGACTATCTTATGATCAATGGATCTGAGGAAGGCAACATCGATACATTACGTGGTAAGATTAGGAATTTTGCTACTACCGTATCACTTACTGGTAATGGTAAAGTTGTCATTCTTGATGAGGCTGACTATCTAAATCCACAATCAACTCAACCTGCTTTACGCGGGTTCATCGAACAGTTCTCTGATAACTGTCGATTTATTCTCACTTGTAATTTTAAAAATCGTATCATTGAGCCATTACATTCTCGTTGTGGTGTCTATGAGTTCAATACGTCTAAGAAAGATTTAGTTAGCTTGGCTGATCAGTTTTTCAAAAGACTTAAAACGATTTTAACCAATGAAGGAATAGAATTTAATGATAAGGAAATTGCACCGCATATCGTCAAGCACGCCCCGGATTGGCGGAGGGTCATCAATGAGCTTCAAAGACATTCTGTTTTGGGGTTGTCTGTTGGGCATGTTTCTGATTTTAACGGATCCTTTGAATCTCTTTTCGGGTTCCTAAAAGAAAAAGATTTTAAAAGTATGCGACGTTGGGTTGTAGATAATATAGATATAGATGCTAGCGCAATATTCCGTGGAATCTATGACCAAATGTATGATAAAGTGAGTCCACAGAGTATACCTCAACTTGTCATTACTCTCGCAGACTATCAATACAAAAATGCATTCGTGGCTGACCATGAACTTAACATCGTTGCGTGTCTCACTGAGGTAATGGCTAATGTCGACTTCAAGTAGGGGAAACCTAATGTTAAGACTTTACACACAGAACGATTGTATACAATGTAAAAAGATGGAACAACAACTTGATATGTGGGGATATGATTATAAGATCATTAACACATCACATAATCTAGAAGCTAAAAAGTTTCTTAATAATCGTAATCATGATACATTACCAGTTCTTTACGATAGAAGTGGTATGTTTCATTTGAATGTGGCTGAAGACTTTAACAAAGAAATACTTGAAGAAGAATTAAAAGCTTTAACAGAAGGTTGGCCGGAAAGAGCAGAATGTGATTTTGCTTGGAGACAACAGCATGACGCCGGGTGATAATATCATCTACTTTAATATGTCTAGTCCAGGACCAAAGTATGATATAAGACTTTGTCCTAAAAATGCATGTACTACTATGAAAGGTGTGTATG
>Ga0255768_10007639_pt1 | contig 10139 bp, 6 predicted proteins | sample 071ome_33_FD_179983 | JGI IMG/M metagenome (GOLD analysis project Ga0255768, IMG submission 179983) | Coastal salt marsh microbial communities from the Groves Creek Marsh, Skidaway Island, Georgia - 071412AT metaG (version 2) | ecosystem: Environmental > Aquatic > Marine > Intertidal zone > Salt...
AACAACAACAACAACAACAACAACAACAACAACAACAACAACAACAACAACAACAACAACAACAACAACAACAGTACCAGGCACTATGGTACTTGCTGGAAATCATGAACTACTTTATACATTTGCATTATCGTGATATTTTATTTTACAGCGGAAAGTTTTCGTCTCCAAGCTTCTTTTCCTCTTCTGCTCCTCATTTCTTGGTGCAAATAACTTTGGAGAAACCAATCCAAGCTTTGTCTTTTGAAGTGCGCTTGTACGTTCAGCGAAGTCATGATCGAGATTATCAAGAAAAGGATGGCAACGAAGCCATACAAATTAAATAAGGTCCTCATGTTCACCTCGTCCGGTAGGTCTGCAGAAGTACTAAACTGCGGCGGGCTGTACGCCAAGAAACCCGAGATACATCCCAGGACAGGAAACCACCAGCTGCTTCTTGGGTACGAGGCGTGAACGGCTGCGGCGACAGAGATATACACCAAGTGTAAGCATTCTTGTCGGAACAGTATGGAGAACATCTCGTTACAGTCATATTGCAACAGTCCGTTGTATTCATCGGCGTCGACGTCGGCGGATTGTAATGGTCTCAAAGAGCAAAATTTTGCGACCGATGCGCGCTGGTATCGCGCTATCGATCCGTGCGCGCCAACGACAACCACCAAAGTCGCAATTGAAACTATACCCCCTCTTTTATACCGGTCGAAAAGATCCTGCTTACGTCCGCTCAAATAACCGAATATTGAGATATCACGTTTATAGACCATTTGCACCATGTGAACGCCCAACGTGACGCTGACAAAAGACAAGGGAACAGCAATCCTTCCCCTGATTCCTCCGGGTGAAACGATTTCGCTCGGAAACATCGACGCGTACTTCAACCCAAACAGCGCATTGAGAATAAGGTAGCAACTCAAAGATCTGGAACGACATTTGTCGAGCACCAGCGCATTTACGTAGCCGCGATAGAGCTCAAACAATTCTGAGTCTTTTTTAAAAGCTTTTGACGATGGTCCCGCAGCGCGAATAGCTTTTCTTTCGTTTCGTTCCGATAACTGCCTGAGCACCACAGCATTTATGCCGCCGTTCACCAAAAAGACAACGCCTACCATGAACTTTATGGGAACAACGAAAGGCATCAACAATAATTTCCCGCAAAGTTGGGAATGACTCAAGAACGTTAGATCCTCGAGCGTCATGTTTGTCAGAGACCAAAACCGTTCCATGTCTTCTGGGTTTTGTTCTCCTTTCTCTTCGCCTGAGCTGCCCGGCATATTTTTCACCTCCATCGACCAGCACATCACATCTATTTGAATCTCCTGCAATTCGATCAAGATATCCGGACACATGTGCCTAAAATTCGGATCACTCGAGCATTGTGTGACAACCTCCGAGAGTGGATGACCTCCGAGATCTCCGTACAAACGTCCAGTGTGCCATAACGTGAACACCGTCCCGACGTCCTTCACGAAACCGCAACGGGAGCACAATCGATCGATTCTGTTCTTGAATTTCTTTCCAAACATCGTCGGCTCCATGAGGAAAGCCTGAAACTGCTCGGCGCTTTCTTTTTCGATGCACAACAAGCACGGCTGCGGCGCAGAGAAAGATTTAACACCGTCTAAGTCTTCATACTCGAGCTGGAAAAACAAATTCGAAATCTTCTGAGCGCTCGAAACAGATTCCGTCGAGCAAAAATACTCGTCGAAACAATCTTTAGGAAATTTACACATGCTCCTTTCGAGTATGAAATCTTCCCGGCGCACGACTATGTCGCCAAACTGTCCGTACATGCGAGCCGATGCGATGACTTTCTTTTTGCGGTAGAAGTGCGCTTCCTTTTTGTTGTTGCAGTCGAACAATCGGAGAAAAATACTCTCTCCCACTACCGCAACGTACGGCGCGACCGAAGTCCTCGGCCACGGACTACTCTCCAACGTCCGCGCTCTTCGACGACGACTTTGACGTACTTTCCCACCATTTCCAAACGACTGTCCAGTAGCCGCTGTATCATCCCCGTCGCCATTAGTCATCTCTTGCGCGTGCGAAGACAACATCAGCTCTTCCAACGCGTCGTCCCAGTACGACGCGCGATAACTCAAGGTTTTATTCAGCACGTCGCCCTCATTTTCCTCCTTCTCGCTCTCTAAACTGTCCTCTTCGGTCTCGCACTCGTCGTCGTCCTCGCTCGCGTTCTCAACTTCGTCGTCGTCTCTCCTCTCGCAGACTCTGTCGTTCTCCGCGCGCGGAAGATGTTCGTCTTTAGCCGACGACGACACGCGCACGTGCGTGTTCTCGTACCATTGCCACTTGAACAAGACGGGATCGTTACTTTCTTCGTCGTCGTCGTCTTCGTCTTCTTCGTCGTCGTCTTCGCGCGAATCGTCGTCGTCGTCGTCGTCGTATCTCTTCATGATCTTCTCGCCGCGACGACGAGGACGACGAGCGACGTTGGTCGTTGACATTTGCGTCGTCCGTCGTTCGAGAGAGAAAAAAAAAGGCGTTCGTTAAATTTCAATTTATGAGGAATTCTCTCTCTCGGTTCGTTAGTTTCTCTGAACCCTCTTGCGTGTCCTCCTATTCTTTTAAGCGCGCGCGCGTACAATTTCGTAAGGGAATACCAGTATTCTTATAATTGTCCGAGACAAAGATTAGTATTATTAGTATTATTACAACAAATTCAAGCTAAAAACACTACTCAAAACGAACACCGCCCCTAACGCGAAGGCGACGGAACTGGCGGCTAACCCGATGTATTTGACCATTTGCGGATTTTCCTTCTCGAGAAGCGTCGTCCCGGCGCCGAGGAACGCGGTGTACCCGCCCATGGCTACGATGGTACCGAAGAAGAAGGAACCGAGGAAGGAGTAGGCTTCGAGTTTCGGTAAGGTGAGCGCCGGGAGAAGGAGGAAGAGGGAGTCCGGTTGGAGGCCGTGGATGGTGCCGGTGATGTAGGTCCAGGAGATTCGGGAAGCTTCCGAGGAGGCGCCGAGACGGAGCGGGGAGAGCTGGTGTTCGTGGGAGCTTTCGATGTCTTCGTCGTGGCTTCCGCCGTCCGCGGACCCGTGGGAGTGGGAGTGGGAGTGGGAGTGTCCGCCGTGGGAATGGATGTGCGAGTGGCCGTGACTGTGGCCAGCTTGCTCCCAGAATCCTAAGCATCCGATGAAGATCAGCGTTAAACCAACAATGGCTTGGCCCCATTGGCCGATGATTTCAGTGTTCCACGGGATTCTGTTTCGCAAGAGCATAAACAAAAGACCGAAGATGATCTGACCGGTGTTGTGACCAAATCCCCAGAGCGCGCCGAGGAGCGCGTTTTTCGCTCGAGACGGACCGACGGATAACGGCGTCAACGCTGCCAAGTGGTCCGCGCCGGTGAGCGTGTGTAAACCACCGGCGAATAAGCCAGCCCAGGCAGACTTCAAAACCGGATGAAGCAACGAATGGAAAGCCATGGAAGATTCCGCGACAGCAGCGGTAATAAGTTCGGAGATAAACGTTTGTAACATCATGCCTTGCGGTTTGAACACGGTGCCTAACGCGCCAAAGACGCCCACCAACGTCAAAGAGACAATCAAGAACTTCACGCGCTTCGAAAGGCGCATTGAATTTCGTGGTCCAAACGTTGCCAACAAGCGAATCGAGTTTGCTGCGACTAATAGCGTCGCGCCTTCGTGAACACAAACGGCTAACCAAAGTGGGAACGCGCCGAACAAAGCCGGCAAGGCGGCTCCGAGAATAGAGCAAATCGCCAAGAAAATATTTTGCTGTAAAATATTTCGCGTCATGCGCCCGAGCGCAAAGAGCTCCGGAACGGCTGAAATCACCGACATGGATGATCCACCGCCTTCGTTTCCTACCGTTGTGGTACTATCGCTCACCATATCTTTGCTTTGAAGTTGCCCTTGTCCAGTTTGAAGCAACAAGACGTCTGCGGCAGAAGAAGCGGCATCTGAAGGTGTCGAGCACACTGCGATGCCAACGTCAGCCGCCGCCAACGCCGGCGCGTCGTTAATACCGTCACCAATCATGGCGACGCTCACTGCTTTCCTATTTTTTTCGTTATTACCATTTTCTCTCGCAGATTCTACGTGTGCTAACTTTTGATCCGGAGTCAATTGCGAAAATACCGCGGCTGGTTTGATGCCTACTTGTTCGGCAATCGCCAACGCGGAAGCAGTCGCGTCTCCAGTCAGCATACGCACCGTCTGTCCTCGTTTAGTAAGGGTAGCGACGGCATCTTTCGCTTCTGCGCGAGGTGCGTCGGAATAACGAAAGACCGTAGCATCGGCCGAAGAAGAAGAGCACAGAATAGCGATCGCTTCCCCTGCACTTCTGTGCTCCTCCGTCGCGCGCGCGACTGCTTTTTCTTCCTCTCCCGAGTTGCTCCCGCGGCGGCACTCTAAAGCCCATGATGCGGTGCCAAACCTGAAGAGTTCGCCGTTAATTTCTCCCTCGACACCTTTACCGTGCTCAACTTTGTAGTTTTTCACGTCTAAAGAGCCATTACTCGCGCTACTTTCGCCATCAGCGACGTAGTTAACGGTGGCTTTAGCAATCGGATGCACCGAACCTCGTTCCAACGCTTTTGCGATGCGCACGCTCTCCTCGTCGCTTCTCTTAAACGCCAAGCTCGCAATGCTCTCTTCCCCTAATTTCACGTTCTTTATTTCCACGATTGACATTTCACCAGAGGTCAAAGTGCCAGTTTTGTCTAAACACACGAGATTGACGTTTGCGAGCGCGTCCAGAGTTCGGCCGCCTCTGATGAGGATACCTCTTCTGGCCATCGCGCCAATCGCCGCGACGTACACTAATGGTGACATGAGAAGCGCGCACGGAGCTGCCGCAGATAAGAACGCAAACGAGCGGTACATCGCTCCTCCTCGACCTAAAAAGGGAACTCCCAACACGAGAGGTGCCGTCACCATCGTCGCAAAGGTTATAAATAAAATGATCTTCGAATACTTATCGCCAACGTCATCAATTAATCGACTCACGCGCGGTTTGCGTTGCTGCGCTCTTTCGGTGAGCTTCGCGATTCTCGCCGGCGTGCTATTTTCGGAAGACTGAGAAGATTTTACGATTAACACCCCGTCGATGTTCATCGCGCCGGCTGGAATTTCGTCGCCAATTCTGCGTCGCACGGGCAAAGCTTCTCCCGTGATGTGTTGAATAGACACTCTCGCTGAACCGTGAACGACGATGCCATCAAGAGGAACTTGCGTTCCTGCTTTGACGTAACAGTAGCTTCCGACGGGCACTTCTGATGCACGCATTTTCCTTTGCGAACCTTCGATGAAATCACCAGTTGTACCGTCGATGTCGACAATATTTGCAAACGGCGGCACCGTTTTCCACAACGCTTTTAAATCGCCTCTCGCGTGTTGCGTCAATCTATCTTCCACGTAGTGCGCAGATGCGAACAACACGAGTAACAGCGCGCCTTCAAAGGCGCATCCGAGTAAGACGGTACCAAATACCGCTAGCGTCGTGAGTACGTGCACGTTGATGTTACCTCTCGCGACTTCGTACAAGACGTCCACAAACTCTGGCGTTCCGGCGAACAAATACACCAACGCCGTCGCCGACGTCGAGAGCCACGCCGCCGTTGCACTCGGGATAATCGACGCGACGCTGAGCATGGCGCAAATCGAAGTCGACACGTGGCAAAATCCAGCCACGAGCAACAAGCACCATGATAACACCGTTAAACTTCCTCGTCCTCGCAAATATCCAGCCGCCGCGTTCAACTTTGACTTTGTCAGAACGACATCTAAAACAACTTCCACTTTATTCTTCACTCTGTTCGCATCTTCCACCGCCGCTATAGCACCGTGCGAATGTCCGTGACATCCGCCTCCTATTCTATTTCTATCTCCCGCGCCTTCGATTATTTCGCAGTTTTCATCTTCCTCCCCCGTCGTCGTCGTAAAACTCGAGTGATCGTGCGACGAAACCTCCCTCCCGTTCATCGTCTCGCTCCCATCCAACATCCCAGCCTGTTGCAAAAAATCGCTCTCATCGTTAGAAATATCGTACGACACTCCCGCACTACCGCTACCACCGCCGCTCTCGCCTTCCCCTACCGGCGTCGGTCCGCTCGCCGCGTTGTTCCTCCGCGCCGTCCGTTGTTTCCGGTGGTCGATTGCATTCGTCTTCGTGTGCTCGCTCCCATCCTTCTTGGGCCCTCCTCCTCCGCCGCCGCTACTGCTGCTGTGATGATGATATTCGCCGTAATAATGCGCCCCGACGGCGACGACGCGCGCGTTACTGTTCGATCCTTTCTTCCTCTCGCTCTTCCTCTTCAAATTGTCCTCGCCTGGAGAAAACGCGAAAGAAGAACAAGAGACGTCGTCTTTGCGCTTCTCCCAGCGAGGACGATTTGGCGGCGACGACGATGCGTGCATCATCATCATCCTCGCGCGCCTTCTTCTCGTCGTCGTCGTCCATCTTCTCGGGGCGGTCGATTCTGAAGAAGACGAAGTCGCGTTAGTAGTCGACGACGACGCTCCGAAGAAAGCCGCGCTGCTGCTGCTCGGAGGTCCGGACAACATCCTTCTCTCACTTTCTTATTCGAACTTTGTGCTAATTTTTCCCCCAAAGCGAGACGATAGAGAGACCAACCCCGTATCTAAAGAAAAAAGGGTCCTATACAAAGGAAAGGGGAAGAGAGAAGAAAAAGGCAAGGAGCTCGCGCGTGGAAAGAAGACTCTCTCTCTTCTCTTCTCTTTCCTCTTTTCTCTCCGCAGTAGCTCTCTGTCTCTCTCTTCTGAGCGGAGAGAGTTTATGGAACGTGCGCGCGTTCGTGTAGGTTCTGCGGCCGATGCACTCAGAGAAGATACGAGACATTTTTTGACATTTTTTGTTTAGGGTTTTGGTCTCGTTTTTCCCTCAAAAGCTCCTCACGAGGGAAAAGGCGCCAAAGAAGAAACCGCGCGGAGAGAAGAGAGTCTAATAAGAGCGAGAAGAAGCATATAATGCGCTCGAGCGTCGCCTCGCTCGGTCGCAGAGCGGTCCGAGAATCGTTCGTGCGATTGACCACAAAGTTGACGAAAAAGTCTGGATATTACAAGGGTAAGAATTCCATCTCCCCCGGCTGGCACGAGAAGAAAGCGAACGGCGGAGGGAGAGGGAGATTCGTGTTGCTCGATTGGAAACGTCCGACGTACGTGATTCCGGAAGGGTTGAAGGAGTTCAAGTTGAAACCGTACGTCGCGAAAGGAGTGACAAAGTGACGGAGAGAAAGAGAGAGAGATTTTTTAAGGGATCGATATGTCGATGATGATTTTTGCGTCGTCGTCGCTGTCGTCGTCGCTGTCGACGCCTACTTTGTCGTCGAGGAGAAGATGGTGCGGCTCGTTCGTGGCTTTACGGAGGAAACCCCCTTCTTCTTCTTCTTCTTCTTCTTCTTCTTCGTTGAGGAGAGGAAGAAGAGGCGCGATAACGGAAACGCCGGCGGAACGAATCGTCGCCAAGCGGAAAGCGTCGTCGAAGCAAGCGAGGAAAGTGCAACTGAGAGAAGATGCGAGAGAGATGCAACGAAGAAGAGAAGAGAGAGAGAGAAGAGAGAGAGAGGAAATGGAACGGCGTCCGGAACCGCCGACGAGCGCAGCGCTTAGTTTGGGAGAGGCGAACGAGAGAGTGCGCGAGGCGGACTCAAAGTTTCAATCCGCGGTAGATTCGACTCGAGAGATTAAGAAGATGAAAAGAGAGAGCGAGGAATGGGATCCGCAAGTCGGGTACGGTAAGTTTCGAGAAGTCGTCGAACAGGTGTCCGAAATGAATGGACTCAGGGTACGAACGTACGAGACAAGATTGGAACGCGCCGTTTTTTTAATCGAGCTCGCGAAAGCTTTAGGGAACGAAGAAAATGATGCCAAAGGTATCAGCGACGATGCAGTAGTAGCGAATGATGTCGGGGTAGTCGGCAAAACCTTAGACGCTTTTGATTGGGTGTACGGCAAAGAACTCGTGGACGAATCAAACGCGAGAACTTTAGAGTTTATGCTTCGAGCGTCGCAGAAGAAGTCGCAAAACGACGGCTTGAAACCGGAGATTTCGTTTGAAATCTTAAACGTCGCTTTAGCAGCTGATGCGCTGAAATGCATCAATAACAAAGACAACGTCATTCAGAAACACATGAAACGCGTTCAGAGAGGAATCGACGAAGGACTCATTTCACCAGACGACGACGCGGCCACGGCGTTGCTCAAAAAGATCGACGCTTTTCTTCAAGAACAAGAACAATAGGAAAACAACTAACCACCCAAGTAATATTTAATATTTAGCAACAATCGTAGGTAGACAATAGATGAGTCCAAATCAATACGCTGGTAATATAATATATATGTGACTGTATATTCCAAATGTTGCAAATTGCGCAAACTCTCTCTCTCTCTTTGGAGCGTGGGTGTGGGTGTGTGTGCATGTTATTACTATCTTCAATATTTCGGCGGGAAAAACGTACCTGCAGATCCATCTGTCGACGACGATGCTTCCTCCGCCGCTACCGTTGCTCCTAACGCCCACAAATTTTGCTCTGCTGACCAGTTGCCTTCGCCACTCGATGAATTATTCGATGCTTTTGATATTCCATTTTCGTAAACGTTGTGTTGTTGATGATCACCTCTTTCTTGCAACACCCCGGCATCTTTCAACGCCTGAGTCTTTCTCCACGCCATCTCTTGACTGGACGCTAAATTCTTCGCGGCTAATCCGTAATCGTCCATTCCATCTCCGTTCGTATCGTTTGGATTCGCATCAATCCCGTACGCGTCCCTGGCTTTATTCGGCAACGAAAATTCTGCCACCCGTCTTCGAATCGCGTGCAACGCCATCTCGCTTCGCAAAACTCGCTTCTCCAACCGCCTATTCTCCGCGCTCAGCGTCAACACTTCCTTCTCCAACGAAAAATCATCCACCATCAGTTGCACCCGTTCCTTTTCCATCTCCGTAATTTTCCTCTCCAACTTTCTCGCGTACCTTCGACTCGGGAACCCGAGAATAACGTGCGCCACCGCCGTCCCGGTCGCCGCCGGTTTCACGAACGCTCTCGTTTGCGGACTCAAACCTAACCACGCCTCTCTCAGCGGTCCCGTCACTGGCTTCGCGATTTCCACCGCGCGGTCCCACGTCGGGCCGACAAAATCCACCGCCACTTCCATCTGCGGTTTAAACTGCTTGTTAAAGTCCGTTAGCGCCTTGGAGAGCGAATTCGAACCGCCTTCTAAGGTTTTCGCGGACCAAGACGAAGCGGCGGTGGACCAACCGGTGAGCTTCTCTCTCCACGACGCGCCGCCATCGGAAGAAGATCCTCCGCTACTTTTCGTCGCCTCGGAAGAAGAAGAAGAAGAAGACGAAGACGAAGAAGAAGAGGAAGAAGCGGACGAGTTCGAATTCGAATTCGTCGGTTTGTTCGGTTGCCTGGAGGAATTCGAATCCGATTTTATGACTTTTCTCCGCGCGGACGAATCGCCGCGCTTATTGTTATTCTCATCACTTCCGTTCCTTTTCCTCCGCGAGAGATGGTTCGGTGGAGTGAAAAAACCTCCTCCTCCGACGCCGATCGGGTTTGGTGGTGGTAACATATTTGAGCACGTCGTATATTCTTTTTTCCTTTTTCTCTTGCGTGTCTGTCTGGCGTGTGCGGGAAAAGTTCGAATTTTTTTTTTGTTTTGAACCGTCGTCGCGTCGTGCACTCGCACTCGCGTTCTTCTCGTTTTGGACGACTTAACCGACTTTTCACTTAAGAGAAATAAGAGTGGAGTGGAAGAGTGGTGAAGTGGAGCTGGACCTCTCTTGTTGTTGGATACCCACCAAAAATATCGCTCGCGTGCTCGAACAAAATCGAGAGAGAGTATATATATATTTAAAAGCAAGGATCTTGCGCGCGCGGGAGAAATAAACGCGCGTATTTATTAACACCACGCACCGCGCGCGCGCGCACTCAAAAAAATGGTGCTCGAAGGCCAAATCGCGAAAGCGTTGAACCGCGTTCTCGGGGACCGTTTGCACGGATTGGACAAGACAAATTTAAAACTGTCTTTGCTCAACGGAGAGGTCGCTTTGAAAAACGTGCGAGTGAAATCGACCGCGTTGAAAGGGATATCCGCGGTAAATACAAACTTGAAAGTGAAAGC
>Ga0255768_10007647_pt1 | contig 10129 bp, 5 predicted proteins | sample 071ome_33_FD_179983 | JGI IMG/M metagenome (GOLD analysis project Ga0255768, IMG submission 179983) | Coastal salt marsh microbial communities from the Groves Creek Marsh, Skidaway Island, Georgia - 071412AT metaG (version 2) | ecosystem: Environmental > Aquatic > Marine > Intertidal zone > Salt...
ACATTGACGGTGTAAGTTCAAATATTCATCAATTAAAGTCCCAATATCCCAAACGATCAGTACATGTAATTTGGGGAATGGTTAATGATAAAGATAGAAAATCTATTTTAAAATTATTACCAAAAGATTGGAATTATTATGCCGTACGTCCCAACGTTCCAAGAGGTCTAGATGAAGAGCTATTAGCTACAGAAATGAGCATTAATAGCTTGAATGTTAAACCGTACGACAATATAAATATCGCGTACACCGATATTTTATCAAAGTGCAGATCCGATGAAATTATTTTCATTGGTGGCAGTACTTTTTTAGTTGCTGATTTCTTAATAGAAACTACTAAATAGTTCTCAGAATCATAAATTATTTTGAATAAAAAAGGCGACCATAGGGTCGCCTTTTTATTTGAAGTTTATTTATTTTATCGCAATAAAGTGATCGTACCATTATAAACATATTCTTTATCCTCAAATGAGGTAATAACAACATGGTACACGTAGACCCCACTTTGACAAGGTTCACCGGATTGATCATTTCCATCCCAACCTAAATTTGGATCTTCTGTTTCAAATAACTTCTCTCCCCAACGATTGAAGATTAACATTTGGAACGTTTTAAAGTTAGTTGCAACAGGATTGAATCGTTCATTCTGTGTTGGTCCTTGTTGGTCTGGTGTAAATACATCAGGAATAAACACAATGATGTCAGGACCTATATGTACTTTTCTCGTAAATGTATCTTTACAACCGTTGCTTGTTGTTACGTACAATGTAATATCATATAATCCAGTATCTCTTGAGTAAGCAAATCTTGGATTTTCAGACATCATGGTATCATCAGGATTACCGGTTCCAAAATCCCAAACATAACTTAATGATGGGCTAAATGGAATCTGCTCAACAGAACTTTTATTAATCATTGTAAACTTAGGTAATGCCACAGTTGTACTGAATGATGGATCTGTTTCAAAATAAGCCGTAGGATTTGGATAAGCCTCTACATTATCAATACCATTTATAGTAGTAGCACATGTTCCACCGTCAGGTGTATTATTTGTTACAGTAACATTTACTGTGTATTTACCTTGTGTTGGATATGTTATATCATTAGGGTATTGTAATTGAGACGAATCTCCATTTCCAAAAGTCCATAAATATGTTAACTGAGACTGAGGAATACCCTTAGTTTCAATTACCTCCCAATTTGTAATTAATGGAACACAACCATTGAAGGTACTTAGAGGCTCAAGTTCTGGGTATGGGTGAATGATAATTTGAATTGAATCAGAAACTGGAGGACACACATCATTTGTAATCGGAACAGTAGTTACCTTTAGGAATGCTTGTTTATTTATAGCATCACCTGTTCCATGGGTATATACAATGTTTTCTGAGGTGTTATCATCAATGCTTCCATCTGAGCCATTAACAACTTGCCAGTTTACATTATTGTTACTCCATTTACTTTCACTTTGTACTGGGAATGGACTATTCTCACATTGAGGGTAAGGGTCTACAGTGGTAATTTCAATTTCAGGCTGAGTTCTTACCTGCAGAACATATATTTCTGTATCCGCACAGCCATTACCATCTGTATAAGCTAGTTTGATATTATATGGCCCCTCGATATTCGAAGTTAACGTTGTAGTCGGTGTAAATTTGTTTCCAGTTACATATTGACCCGTCCATGTTGCGGTTCCGCTGGTTGGACGTGTTTGTGTCATATCAATTCTGGTATTCAAATCAAGATCAGGACCACTACTACACAGTGTTAGAGGACTCAATAAGACGGCATCTGGAGTATCATTTACGAATACATAGAAACTATCAGTTTTTAAACAGCCAGTACCATTATTTGAGTATCTAATTAAGAAGGTACCAGGACCTTCCCCTGGTGGGAACATATGTCCGTCTGTTAATGACATACCCACTTTTGCATGAGAACGATCAAAATTCACTTCAGGTACTTCGTACCATCCGCCGTCTCCATTTGTTGCTGGCTGGCCATTTACAGTTACATACTGATTCAAATCAATCGTATCCCAGTTCACACAAACCGGATCTGGTGATAAAACCTTAACATTAGGCTCACCAATAACAATATTCGAAACAGTGTCACATGAACGACACTGGGTCAAGATGTCAGTTACACACAATTCATAATGGTAACGTCCCATGTAATAATCTTCAGTTGGATCACCAAACAAGAATTGCCAATCTGGAGTACCCCATGGGTTCATGTTCTGAACGACAGAAGCACTATCCACTCCGGCTGGAACTTCTTTGGCAACCCAATCCATGGTAATACCTGTTTTAGTAGCAGGTCGTTTAACGTTGTTATCCATAGATACTTGACCTAAGTCTTGACAATAAGTTTTTGAAATTAATTCAATTATAGGATTTCCGTTAATTATCTGAACCGTAGAATCTTTATTGATACAGCCATTACCATCTTGGTACCAACCATAAATCTTCTCTCTAAAGTTTTTTCCATTTTGTAGAAGTGAATTATCTAGAGTACTTGTTAAAAATAGGTGCCTTGTTTCTGTTTGACTATCCACGTAGTTATCTGGATTGTATAGACTACCACCCCAAATTCTAACTCCAGCGGTTTCACCAACATTAAGGAAACTATTTAATAAGATATCACCATAATCATAACACTGTGCCGGTAAAGGATTCTTTGACCACTTGACAACGGGTAGAGTGTGCACAAGAATTTCCATGGTGTCTTTATCCTCACAGGTATGGCCTCCTTCAGTAACTTTGGTATATAATTCGTAAACAAAAGTTTGATCGCCACCGCCATTGGCGTTGGTGTTTCTCGGTGAAACATCATAGACCATATCTGTTCCGAGAACCTGACCTTGTGTCAAATTAGTCCAGACATAACTTCCTGTTGTTGCAACTGGTCTGTGATCAGCTACTAACTTGGTTATGTCTTCATTACATATTACCAAATCAGGACCTGCGATAGAGGTGACTGTATCATTTACATCGAGTCGAACAGTATCAAATTGAACACAACCCCACTTTCTTTCCGTTACCTTAACCCAATAATCATCTTCCTCATTAAAGTAAACAATCTGTGTTGTATCTCCGGAACTCCAATTGTAATCAACGGTATCGTTGTTTTGAGCATCGAACATTTGAGTTTCATAGGTACAAATACGCATATCTGGACCTAAGTCAACTACCGGCAGCGGTTTAAGGAAAATAATTGCCGTGTCGTAGAATATACAACCATCTTCGTCTGTAACCTGAATTTCTATCGCACTATCTGAAGTAATATTTTTTACTAGTAATGTAGAATTGGTATCTCCGTCGATATGCAATTTATTACTTAAAACATACCCGCCTAGGGTGTCTAAGTCCATCTGGTACCTAGACCATTTTAACGTGTAAGGATCATTTCCCCACAAAATATTGGGCTTAAGCTCCATATCTGTGCCATAACAAGCGAATGTATCACCTGTAGCAAGTTCAACAGTTGGAGGATCTGGAACATCAATAGTATCGTAATATACTGTCGGACAATTGGCAGAATTATTTACCGTATGCACAAAAATATATTTTCCGCCCTTGTAAAATTTCATGGTATCAGTACGTTTTGTACTAAAGAAGAGCTCTGATTGACCGGAACTATCCCGGACACTCCACTGGTGTGACGCCTTTCCTTGGAAATTTGCGGGCAATGTAGCTGTCATAGCAAATCGACCACATTTTAATGTATCGTAATGTCTTTCAGCTTCCGCTCTAGGTTTAACCTTTACCTTAAAACTACGAATTGAAATCATTGGTGGAGTACAGTGCTGGTCCGTGGCTTTTACAGTAAATGAATACGATACATCACTGGCTTGACCACGTTTAGTTTGCCAACAGAACTCATATTCTTTTTCACGCTTTTTAGGATCTACTACTTCAAAAGTAGCTCCAGGAATACCACCATTCCAATTTGCTAAAACGGTATCTGGAGTTTTTTGATAAGGATTAAACGTTTCGTCTGTTATTTTAATTTTTTTACAAATCTTATCACCCTCACAAACATCCCAACTAAAAGGACCATTGATTTTCGGTGGTTTATTATATCCACACTCATCTAATATCCACATCTGCATGTCACGCCGTGTTTTTCCGACGACTACCCATTTTCCAGTAGTGTCCTTTCGATATTCCGTTTGTTCAATGACCAATATCGGAACTTCATCGCAATCGATTGGTTGAACGATAATATCACCGTTTGTCGTATCAAAAAAGAATCCACGAGGTGGATCTAGATTTGGTTTAGGGGTACACTTAATTGTCGTAACAGGGATACAAAAAGGTGTCATTGGTATTTGCGGTGAAAATGGAGATGAATAGCTAATCCTATTCGAAGGAACGGATTGCAATCCAGGTACAAGTTGATATGAAATAGAGTCAAAATCTATTGTATCAATCGCACCATTGTTGTAGTACCAAGGGGTATTACAACATAGGAATCCTACTGGTTCATTTGATAATTGTGGTGAACTGTTACATGAATCACCGGCTTTCGCAACATTACACAAGTTAATCATACATGTTGTCGCAAAATTATTGTTAGCCGCCCCAGTAGTGATGGCACCATTACGACAACACTGACCTGCCCAAAATGTAACCTCACAACAAGAACTTTTACCTACAAGGTTTTTAAGTGGAGCCTTTGTAAAATCAACAGTTACTTCAAACGTATGTTCTTCTACACCTTTACCTTGCCTTGCCGTATTAGGGCTACCGCATGGCGCGGATGCTGATGTACAACGTGTAGATACGTCTCGTATACCAGTTCGTTTTACACCACCAATGCTTCCTCCGCCACATCCATTACCTCCAGCAAGACCGGCATAATAGTTCAACCCGATACCACCCAATGAAATACCTCTACAATCTCGATAAATTTTAAAAACAATTTTGTATTTACCATTACCGAGACATGTGTATTGCATATCTGCACCCATCATGTGAGTTGCATTACTGCCCTTGGCAGCAAACAACAAAATAAATAGTAAAAGGAAATTTTGTAATATTCTCTTCATACAGTAATTATTGATTCTTTAGTATTGACACAAACATCAGTCTATGTGTTGTCCCAAAGTTAATAAATTCATTATTTAATAACCAATAATCATGCGAACGGAGACAGTTAGCAGACTTTGTGAGATTAACCACCAGCGATATCATCTAATAATTAAAGCAATTGTATATTATTGTATTTCATAACTTTATAATGTTATTTCACTAAAAAACTAGCACAATCATTAATGAAAGTAAATAAACGATGTAAATTCGCTGATATAAAAACTGACATTACAATGAAATACTCGACCATTCCTAGTACACTTTTCGTTAAAAATAGATCCAAATTAGCGGGAAAATTACCTTCAGGTAGTTTAGCCATTTTGCATAGTAATTTTGAAACTCCAAGAAATGGTGATGCGTTTTTTGCTTTTCGACAACAAAGTGATGTCTTTTATTTAAGTGGTGTTGACCAAGAAGATACAATTTTAGTGTTGTTCCCTGATTGTCCAAATCCAAATTTCCGAGAGTTCATCTTCGTCAAAGAAACAAATGAACAAATAGCAGTTTGGGATGGTGCACGATTAACTCCTAATCAAGTATATGAGGTCTCAGGAATTAAAAACGTATTTTGGTATCACGAATTTTGGCAGACTATCCATGCTGTAATGCTGATGGCTGAAAAAATAATGGTCAATTTAAACGAAAACGATCGTTTTTTGAGTGAAGTGAGCTATTCTAATTTTTGGTTAACAGAAAAACTCAAAAGCAAATATCCCGCCCATCAATTTGGTAGACTTGCACCTATACTTTCGAACTTAAGAATGCAGAAAGAGATGGAGGAAATAGAACTTCTAAAAGAGGCAATTGATATTACTCATAAAGGATTATTGCGTGCGTTAAATTTCATCAAACCCGGAGTTATGGAGTATGAGGTAGAAGCAGAAATTATTCATGAGTTTGTTCGAAATAAAAGCAAAGGATTTGCTTTTGACCCCATAATTGCTTCCGGAGAAAGTGCCTGTGTTTTACACTACATTGAAAACAATAAACAATGTAAAGATGGAGATTTAATGTTGTTAGATTTTGGCGCTGAATATGCAAATTACAACGGTGATTTAACGCGTTGTATTCCGGTAAACGGTAAATTCTCAAAGCGACAAAAAGAAGTTTACAATGCTGTATTAGATGTTCAAAAATTTGCAAAAACAGTCTTAAAATCAGGAAAAACTCTTCCAGATTATCACAATGAAGTATGTCAATTCACTAACGAAAAATTGATTCAATTAGGACTGTTAAGTTCTCAAGACGTCAAGGACAATCCCAAAGCATTTATGAAATATTTTATGCACGGAACCAGTCATCATTTAGGCCTAGACGTTCATGATGTAATGCATAGATTTGAGCCTATTCCTGAAAACTCTGTGTTAACCATTGAACCAGGTATCTACATACCGCAAGAAGGTATTGGAGTGAGAATTGAAAATGATGTCTGGTTATCAAAAGAAGGAATGGTAGATTTTATGGATAATTTCCCTATTGAAGTTGAAGAAATTGAGGATGCGATGAATTCTTAACAGTAATTTTAGGACCAACCGTTTTTACCCACCAAGGGAACAAATTTAAAGTCACCAAAAACTTCACGTTTAAACTTTTTTTGAGTTTCTCGTGTAATCCTTATCATTTTTTGTTCATTGCGACCATCCCCAACCGGAATAACTAGTTTCCCCCCAATTTTCAATTGTTTCAATAATTCATTAGGAACAGTTGGAGCTCCTGCTGTTACCAAAATCGCATCATATGGTTGATACTTCAAGACACCCTTTGAACCATCACCATGTATTAATTTAATATTGCCTAAGTAAGAGCGTAAACATTTTGCTGCGGTTTCTAATAATGGTTTAATGTACTCCACAGTATACAATTCAACTCCTAATTCTGCCAATACAGCCGCTTGATAACCGCTACCAGTTCCAATTTCAAGAACCTTACTATCTCTTTGTATTTCTATCAGTTGAGATTGAAATGCTACCGTAAATGGTTGAGAAATTGTTTGATCGTGATCAATGGGAAATGCCGCATCACGATATGCGAATTGTTGAAAATCCTTAGGAAAAAAAAGATGCCTTGGCACTTTAGAAATAGCGGATAAAACTTCTTCATTTTGAATACCCTTTTCGCGTAACTCATTGACTAACTTGATTCTTTTTCCTTTAAAAACTGGTGTATCTAGGTATTCTTGCATTTACACACTATGTTAAAATGTTAATGTATTAAAAAATAAATTTAACGATTAAACTTGCCATACAAAGGTACACCAATCTTTGATTTCTTATGATAAAAGCAATCATTCTTGGAAGTAGTCAATCTGTAGAAAATTACCCTAAAGAGATTTTCAATTCTGTTGGGATAGAATTCGTTGGCTATATTGATCCATTAGATTCTACTAATGCCGATATAATCAACGACTATTTGCAGTTCTACGAAACCATTCAAAAAGCAGATGTCTTCCTTATATCCAGTGAAGTATATCCATTGGATATTGACTTTATAAAGAAACTTACTCGGTTTGGGAAACATCTTTTAATAGATGGTTTTAGAAACTGGTCAACTTATGAAATTGAACAATTAGAAAAACTTCGCATCGAAGCCCAAACTATTATTCAATTCGGAAGCCTTTTACAAAGTTTACCAATATTTACAACAGCGTTTCAATATTTAAAAAATCCTAGAATGATTAAAATTGAAAAATTCTGTAATGCGCCTAGATTAGGCGACTTTGAGAATTGGGTTTTTGAAAATATTGCAGAAGAAATCGATTTGGTTTGTAGAATTGTTCGAGCAGGAATTAGGAGCATCCAGGCTAAACCTATTTTTATTTATGGAAATCAAGCCGACCTAATAAATATTCATCTGGAATTTGACAATGACGCAATTTGTAATATTTCAATGGGTAGAGCCATTGAAGATAGCAAACATTTTATATCTATTTTTCAACAAGACAAACACATCCAAATAAATTTAAAGGATAATAAAATTCTTGAATCAAAAATGGCCCTAAATCAAGATCAATTAGAACTTGATATTGATATTGATCAAAGCGAAAATCCAAAAATAATCACCATTGAAAGAAATATCATGCCTTATGATGTTCGTAAAATGGAGTTAAGAAATTTTACAGAGAATATTGAGAAAAAGTTGACACCTTCATCTACTCTCGATCATTTACGTGATGTCGAGTTTATATGTGAGATGTTAAATGAAAAAATAAAAAGACGCTATCAAGCAGTATAATTGCTTTTGATAGAATGCCTCAATTATGTACTTTTGCACTAATATGCGGCCAAATATTTATTCACTTTATTATAGTGTTTCGCTGTTGGCAATTGTCTTAATCTTTTCATTATCCTCTTGTAAAGTTGAAGAAAGTTATATCCCTTCATTTGTTAAGGTCGACAGCGTCTCTGTGAATGCAGAATCAATTGGCGGAAATCCTGTACAGCAATTAACCGCTTTACAGGTATACCAGGGCAACCAAACGATTGGAACATTTCCAATACCTTGTAAATTTCCATTAGATCCAAGAGTTAAAGATAAATTAAGTTTTGTAGGTTATATCAATAACAACGGAAATACACAATCTGTAATTCCTTTACGTTCCTTATCAAACTATGATACCTCTGTAAATTGGCAGGAAGACAGCATTTACAACATTAATCCTGTTTTTAATTACCGTAATAATACAGATTTATTATGGCAGGATGATTTCGAGAGTGGAAATTCAACGTTAATTGGTTACCGTTACAGTTCTTCAGACAGTTTACAGGTCAATACTGTGGATTTTGACATTGACGGTAGGTTTATGGGAAAGACAAAAGCGTTTTCTTTAAAAATTGCGGAATCGGATACAATTAAATACTTAGATATTGGGTATTTTGAAAAATTCAGTTCTATTCCATCTGATCGAGAAGTTTTCTTCGAATTTGATTTAAAGTCTGAGCTGGTTGTATCTGTTGCTCTGAAAAGATATTATGCTAATGGTGGCGAAGAATATGTACCTTACTTCTCTGTTTATCCTACTGGTGATAAATGGAAACGTTTGTATTCTAATTTTATATATGAAATACAGGGTCAACCTTCTGGAACTCTTTATGAAATATTATTCAGTGTAGATGTCCCCGCTGATTATACTGGAAATCGAGAAATATTAATCGATAATATTCGTTTAACTTATCTAAAATAAACTATTGAACTCCAAACAAGCCATACGATTAACTGTACATTTATTTGGAGATTGGACTGCTGCCTCTATTAGCTGGCTTGGTTTATTTTTATACAGAAAAAACTTTATTGAAGCGGCAAAACATGGTTACACCATTCCGGTAAACCAAGACACTAATTTATATCTTGGCTTAGTATTAATTCCTATTTTTTGGTTATTTATCTACACCCTTAGTGGATACTATCAGTTTATACTGAGAAGATCAAGATTGAAAGAATTAGAAAATACTTTTTACACAAGTTTAGTTGGGGTTATCATTTTATTTTTTGCATTCATCCTAGATGACAGTGTAAGTGATTATAAAGATTATTACAGCTCGTTAGGTATCCTTTGGGTTTTACATTTCGGCCTAACATTAATATTTAGATTATTGAATTCAACATATACAATTCATAAAATCAGAAAAGAAAAATGGGGGTATAATACACTAATAATTGGTACAGGTAAAAATGCTTTAGATCTATTTAATGAGGTTTCCAACCAATCTGTAAAAGAAGGTTTTTTTATTAAAGGCTTTGTTTCGATGAGTTCAGCAATAAGCGGTAATCTTCCTAAAAAAATACTTGGCAGTTGGGAATCTCTATCAGATCTTATTAATAAACATGCAATTGAGGACATTATTATTTGTAATGAACCAGAAGAATCAGATTTAATCCCTAAAATCATTGATATTATTCAAAATGAAGATATCCACTTAAAAATGTTACCTAGTGAATATAACCTAGTGATGGGTATGGTAAAAATGAATAATATTCTCGGAGCATCTTTAGCAGAAGTAGACTTTGAAGTAATGCCTTATTGGCAGAAATTTATA
>Ga0255768_10007651_pt1 | contig 10125 bp, 9 predicted proteins | sample 071ome_33_FD_179983 | JGI IMG/M metagenome (GOLD analysis project Ga0255768, IMG submission 179983) | Coastal salt marsh microbial communities from the Groves Creek Marsh, Skidaway Island, Georgia - 071412AT metaG (version 2) | ecosystem: Environmental > Aquatic > Marine > Intertidal zone > Salt...
CACCTTGTGACCAAATAGTTTCTTCTGTTCCATTTACATCACCATTGTATCCAAACTTATATATTGATTGGTGAAAAGTAATCTGTTCCCTAGAAACTTGTAGTTCCCATGGTTCGTGCTTACCAGTACGTGTCATTGAACTAGGCGTACCCATTTAACCACTCCCATTCTTCCTCAGTATAAGGTAACATTAATACAACCTATTACGTCTTATTAAGCCGCCTTTCTTTTTCATGACCATATTTTTACTTCTTTCTTTTGCTTCATTAATAGCTTCTACGTGAGATTTATGAATACTTGTAGGTTTTATTTCACCATTTAAAAGCATATCATAAATTTCATCTTCAGTATATTTAAATCCTTTATGTATTGTAGGTATATTTATCCACTTATCATCTACTTTTAATGTAGTAGATTTTTCAGAAACTAATTCTCCATTTTTAGTTTTATAAACTGGTTTACCATAAGAAGTATGTTTACCAGTTTTAGTTCCTACCTTTTTAGCCACTAAAATTCTCCTGATTTCATAGCTTCTGAAAGGCTTTTAGCCCTTTGTCCTACCTGTCTTGCCCACTTGGAATCCATCATCTCAAGAGATGCAGCTTCATAGTTTTGATTGTGTATAGCATTCCACATGTTTTTAAATTTACACAGCCTTGGAACACCCATATTAAAAGCCATGTCCATAAGAATAAGTTGACGAACACTATCCAGTTCTTCTACACAAGGATGTACACTGCATAGTTCATTTTCAACAATGGCAATATCATTTAGCGCAAGGTAACGTGCATCCGCTTCTGTAATACCGTGTTCGTAAATTACATCCATATTTGGGATGTCCATATATTCTAGTTCTTCTTTGCTGATGCCACGGTCTTTTAGATTACGACCAATACCAATTGTGTCAATACCAAGGGTATCCTTGTACACATTAAGAACCATGCCTTCATGTTCAATTAATTTCGTAAGAAAATGTGATCTATTATACTTCATTGTTTACCTTCGTGATTCATCCACACGGCGAATGCCCCTGTCATTGCCCCTGTTACTACAGATACTAAACCAGCCTGTGCTGCAGTTGGTTCTGGCAAGGTCATAAACCATTCGACTACACGCCAACTCATAAGCGTCATGACCATCATCATAAATCTTGGTAGTATTTTCCATTCTAAAACCTTTGCAGCCGTCACGACACAATGCTCACTGGTTTAAAGATGTCCAGACCACTAAGACGCCTACGTTCTTTCTGTTGTCTTTTCATTTGAGCCATAGTCTGTTCATATGTTTGACCAAGTGGGCTAGGTGTTTGTGCATACAGAGTTGCAAGATATGGATTGATCTTAGCAAGATCTGAAAGACTTGTCGTGCCTGTTCCAGCACCAGTAGCGTAATAACTGTCAGGTGTTACCGACACTTCTGGTTCTACAACAGGAGTAGCAACCTGTTGTGTGATACGTGAAGGTCTACCTTCTCCATCACCACCCATACGATCAGGTGTCCTATCAAAAGGACTTTTTCCAAAACCTGTGTATGTTTCAAAAGGACCAAGATTAAGTATAGATGCAAGACCACCAAGCCAACCCATAGGTTGTGTATACTTTGTGTACCCTGTATATCTATCTCTTTGTGGATCATACTGATAGCTTGTTAGTTCTTTTCCTTTTTTAACATCTTCAATTATTTTTCTTTCTACCCAGTTAAGTTCATCTCTATCTTTACTAGAAAGAAAATCTGCTAGTGCCTTGTCTTGTTCTAAAGACTGATCTTCGTCTTCATCACCACTACCAATGAAGTCAGCAACATCGACCTGTCTTCCTTCCTGAGTATGTGGAGTTGAATTATCTTTCTCATCTGGTCTTGATCCAGATCCAGCACCCGGACCTTTACCACCACCCCAGCCAAGTTCGCCGCCTAGTCCGGGTGGACCGCCGCTGTACAATTCAACTACACTTGACAAACCTTTAGACATTGGATCACCTACTTTCTTTAATCTAACCTTTTACCTTCAAGCATATAGTAACCTTTAAGCATTCTATCCCAAGGAACAGGTGTTTTGTTTATTTCAGTTTCTAAAGTTTCTTTAGGCATATAAGGAATAAACATGTTCTGTTGTGCAGCTTCCATCATGTTTATTTTTTCTTTATTAACATTTCTTCTTTCATCTATTGATATTTCATTAATAATATCTTGCGTATCTAAACCTAAAGTTTGATACAATTCTAGCACATCTCTAATATTTTTAAAACCATCCAATCTTATTTTTTGAACATCTTTAAATGAATCCATAATTTTTTCTGGATCAGTTATATTAGGTTTTCCCATAACATCATTCATTGCATTCTGTGCTTTAGTAACTTTGTTAAATTCTGGATTTAAATTGTATCTCATACCAGAAGTTAAATCAATTCTTTGATCTTTCAAACCAATCCAAGAGAAAGGAAAAGAAACAGAAGATTCTGGAATAGTTGTATAATAATCCGTCATTCCTGTTTGTTCATAATTTCTTCTTCTTTCCAACCATTTAAGAATAAAAGGATCTCCAAGATCAAGTACACTTTCAAGTCCTTTTTCTAAATATCCTTCTAATGTGTCTGGCTCATTACCACGACCACCACTAACTACATTAAGAATACCTTCAGTAATCATGGAAGGACCAAGGAAAGGTCCAAGTGCTTGATCTATTGCAGCGATTGCCGTTTTATTAAATTCATAGTTAGATCTTTCAGGATCTGTTCCCATTATAATCATATCATGTGCGTTTCTTGCTGCAGCCTTGACATAATTAAATGGATCCCAAGAACCAATATTTTGTACATCTACACCCAAATGATTGTTCTTATCTCTATTAATAGGACTTAGATAAATTCTATCTGTATTAATTTCATACGGTGCGCCAAGCAACTCAATAGCATTATGTTCATCTTCATCAATATCATATACTAATTTAGATCCTTCCATAGCTATAGTTGGTGCAGTACCAACAACTGTCATTCCAGCTAATCTTTTTGCTGCTTCTTTTTGCAAGATAGAATTGTCAGAAAGTAAATCATCATGTGTATATTTTAAAAGATTTTTACTAATCCTTGTCATTTCAAAAGGAAAAGACATATAATCTCCAACAGGCAGAATGCGTAGTGCTTTAACTGCAGTAGGAACAAGATTATAGTTAGGCATTAAATCACGTGTTCTTTGTGCAGCCATTTGATATAGCTGTTCTTTTTCTAATTGTGGATAGGCGTCTTGCAAATATTCCAATGTTTTTTCAAAATGTACAATTTTAAAAACATCGTCTTCTGCTTGATAAGCATTTGTTACCCACTCTTCTCCTTTTTTAATTTTAGATAAAGCAGTATTTCCAGAAGTGGTTCTTTCTAGCCAACCATCTAAATCTCTAGCAATTCCACGATAGTTGTTTTTAATTTCAGCCAATCCTAAGTTAGAATTAGTAATACCAAGTTTTGAATAAAGCTGCATCCGCTTACCCAATTCTTTATTATTTTTTGATCCTAACGATGTTAAAACAGTTTTTATTGCTTGTTTCTTTTCCTCACCAGAAAACAACATACCGTTAGCACCAAGCATAGCAAAGTTACCCGCTACGTTTTTAGCATGAGTAGCAGGATTATAAACAGTTTTAATTTTTTGTGTTGTACCTTTAGCAGCTAGAAAATAATTTATAATTTTACTATTCCACTGTGGATTCAAACCTTCTTCCATTAGTTTTTTATATTCTGGATCAGCATATACATTTTGTAATGGATTTTTAATTTGATTTTTTGCTAAAGTTTTTCTACCCATAACAGTTTCAAGAACATTACTACCAACAGAAGAAACATCTACCATACTATTTTTAACACGGTTAACTGCCGCTTCACGTGTTAACTCAGGATTATTTTCCATAACTTCCATAACACGATCATCAAATTTCTTTTGTAAACTTACAGCCATCTCGCTAAGAAATTTATTTTCAGCATTCATTACTGCAAGTTTTTGATAACTCTTTGCAAAGTTTTTAATAGGATCTCTTACTTCCCCAAATAAATCTCTTATTTCAATAGGTATATTATCACGTTTATATAAAGGTTTGCCTGTACTTTTTACAGCATTTCTATTTCCAATTTCTTCTAAAAAATCCAAAAAAGAACTTTCGGTTCCCACCCCTACAAGAGATTCAAGTTCTTGTTGAACTATTGGATCATTTTTAGAAACACCTAAATGTCTTGAAAAATAATCAGCTACATTATCAATAACTTCGTCACCAATATTTCCCTGAACATCTTGTCCAGTTAATCTTTTTTCTACACGTTTTCTAATTTTTTTAGCATACTCAGGATTATCATAAAATTCAAAAGAACGTAACATCCATGTTTTAAGACTAGGATCACTTTTAATTTTTATTGCAAGTTTTGAATTATCTCCCAGAATATTAGCAGCACCTTTTTGAACAACATTTAATTCTTTACGCATTTCATTTATAATAGCCAATGTTTCAGGTGAATCTACAGCCAATCTATCTATCTGTGTTTTGTTACCACCAAACGCACCGTTAATTACATACTCAATATAATCAGGTTCAGCAATAATTTTATCTTTTAAATTAGTTTCAATAGAAGCAAGTAACTCGTCAGCATACGCATTAGTTAACTGCAAAGCAGAATTAGCTGCAGCATCACGTTCAACTACACGTGCTAGTGTTACATCATCAGTACCTCTACGAGATGAAAAGTATTGTTTAGCTTTTCTACCAAGTTTACTCTTTCCAATTTTTTTTGTTACTGGTGAAACTGCTTTACCTAATTCTGTTTCAACAGTTTTAACACCACTTGTTATTTTTGAAGAATGTTTTCTTGCTAAAGCTCCTAAAGTTGTTCCCAATCCCATAACACCAAAAGTTAGTGGAACTTCAAAAGCAATGTTTTTTAAAAGCGCATCAAAGTAATCATTTAATTCTGGTTTATCTGGATTTTTTTGATATTCAATAAGTTTATCTAAAGCTTCTTGATTACCAGAAATAGCAGCATATAAATAATCAATAGAATTTTGATTTGGATTTTCTACAAGAGTAGAGCCAATAGCACCAGCTAGGCCTACTGCACCACCCTTTACTCCTAATCTACCAGCACGAGATAACTTATTTAATAGACGTGCTACCTGCGGTGAAATTTTTCCACTATTTAAAGCAGTTGATCCTAGCTTCCATGTTGCTCCACCACCAATTAAATATGATCCAATATCACCAGTTAGCTTTGATGTTGTTCCACCTATTCCTTCTCCATGGTATGGATCAGTAATTGCATTGCCAATATCTTTAACACGATCTGGTGTTACTTTATCAATAGTATCTTTTATTGTTTTATATGTTTCTTCACTCAAAGAAGCACGTGCGGCGGCATCTCCTAAATTAAAAAGCCCTTCTCCAGCTTTACTTACTGCTCTTGTTGGTGCAAGAAATATTTGATCAAGAAGAGTTGGTTCTGTTGGATCAAAACCACGTTCAATTAAACCTTTAATATTTGGTTGTTCTTTAAAAGCTTTAAATTTTTTATTTGCTTTTTTAAATTCAGCAGGATCAATTCCTTTTTGCGTAACAATTTCTCTAGCTATTTCAGGCGTAAGTTGACCCGCTTTGGAAAGTTCATCCAAAGTTTTATATGTTTCTTGAAATTCGTTTGTTTTAAAACTTAAAGCCATTACATTGCATCTATTGATTCGTCAGTCACAACACCGCTATTTAAAGGAATTCCATTTCCTTCTTGTTCTAACGTACCATTTTTTATGCCACTCATAATTGTATTTATTTTTCCTTGAAGAATATCATATACTAATTCACTTTGAGATTCAGCAGTACGATAAGAACTAGGATTTTCAGATATAATACGCATTGCTTCGTTTCGTGAATCAAAAGCAGCTTTGTTTATAAGTGCAGTATTGGTAGATGTTAGTTTTGCCTTTCCAGTAAGCTTTTCAGCAGATGTTAAAAGTTCTGATACTTTTGGCAAGTCCAAATCAGGAATTTCTAAATCATAAATTGTTTCTGCTAAATCAACACCAACTTTTGCTAAAGCTTGATCTGCCTGTGCTTGTGAAATACGTCCTTCTGCTAAAGCTTTTTCAATTTCGTATTTTGTAGCTACAAGATCAGGACGCTGCTCTTCAGCATATGTAGCTGCTGCCGCAAGCTGACCACCCATCCCTGCTTCTGGATCTGCAGCAGCATAACCAAGTAATAAATCTGAAATATAATTAATAGGACTTGCTTGTTTTTCTAGTTCAGCCATTTTTTCTTTACCAGCTTCTTCAGATTTTGCGTACAAGTCTTTACTTTTTTCTAATACATCTTGACTTTTCGAAAGATATTTTTGTATAGCATCTATTAATTTTGTTTTTGAACTAACATCACCTACCATAGTACCTTCTTGCATGTTTTTTGTAAGACCTGACAAGCCGCCTTCAGAGCGATAGGCAATACTACCACCAGATTTAAAGAAACCAAAGCCAGATGGACCAGCAATCTTACCAACGGCACCAAGAACACCAGCCAAGTTTTGTGCAGATGAAGGACGTTGTACAGGCTGGTACTGACTAAATGCCTGATAAGGATATCCATACAAGCTTGCCTGATACTGACCAAGAAGATCATAAGGATATTGTTGTTGTCTTTGGAACTGTTCGTAACCAATGTCAAGACCTGCTTGTGTCATGCCACGTTGTGCTTCACCAATACCAGACAGTGCAGTAAGTTCTGCCAGTGCCTGACGTGGAGCAACTTGACCAAGAGATGCAAGACCAGATGCAGCCTGACGTTCACGTGCTTTCTGTGCTTCAAATGCACGAAGACCACTTTCATATGCAGCTTGCTGACCACGTGTTTGAATATCACCAAGTTGTCTTTGCAGATTACGTTGTTGTTCGGCTTCAAGAATTGCCTGACGTGATCCACCAAAGGCACCCTGACTTGCAGCAGCAGCAGCAATGTCCTGACGTGGACGTTGTGCTTGACGTACAGCTTCTCTCTTTTCCACATCAACAACAGCTTGCTGATAGGGTGACATGTATTGTGCAGCAGTAGATGGAGTAAACTGTTGCGCTTGACCCATTGTCAAAGCAGCGGCAGGAGCAAAGTATTGTTGACCAGCACCAACAAGACCAGCAATTCCTGACATGGCTGCAAGTTCTTCTGGTGCAAACCCTGCAATGCGTGGTCCACCATAAGTAGGAAAGCCCTGTGCCTTTTTAGCTTCATAGATATTCTTTGCTTCTTTTAGAATATCTGCCAAGCCAGACTTATAGTCCTGTGGCGTTTCATACTGCATCTCAGCCATTACATTAACTCCTTCAATTTTCTATCCCCATTAATTTCTTTTTGCTGGTTAGGGTTTCCTGTTGTGTCACTACGGACATCTTTCATAAATTCGTCTAGTTTTTCTGCACCTGCATCTGACGAACCATTACCAAGCGCAGACACAACATCTGCAGCTATTACATATTCGTCACGACTAAGTAGAGCATTCTTAATTTTTGGATCGCCTTCTACTTTAAAAGCTACTTCATCTGACATGCCATCGCCCTTACCATCTACCATACCTTCAAAATAACGGTTATTAGATTTAGGCTGACTACCGCCCTTTAGAAGCGCAAGCAAGCCGCCTTCATTAAACATGCCTGTATCTTGTGGCATAGGCTGCTGCATCGGTTGTGTGGGCGTCATATCTTCGGGAATCATGCTTTCTTCGTCAGCATTATACTCTGCAATTTTATTACGACCAAAGTTCATAAGTTCTTGCATTGCCTGACGACCACTAAGATCTTGGTTCATAAGGCTGGATAGACCAGTAAAAGCATCTTCCAAATTAAATGCTTCGGGTAATCCTGTACGTGGGTTTACTGTAAGCTGACCCATACGCCGCATCATCATAAGTTCTGGTTTTGACATATGCACAAGTTCACTGTCGCCTTGTCTGCCACGAAGTGCCAAAAGACTTGATATGCCGCTCATAGGTGCCTGTCTGTTTATGTAATAAGCCATTATACTGCTACCTTGTTAGGCATCATATAGTTTGATTGTGCCTTTGTCATGTCTGCTTGAAAGTTACTATTACTCTTATTATACAATGAATTCATGTTTAATGCCATACCCTGCACTGTTTTTGTACCAAAATAATCGTTGGTCTGTACTGTTCCATTGTTAATATTAGTAACAAAAGTGCTATTATTAATCAAATCAAAATACTGTTGCTTGTTCATTAGTTCAAATTCACCCATCCTGTGCTACTGACATAGCCTTTAAACTTTTCTTCACCAAGAGAAAAAGCAATATCACCCGGATTAGGGCGACCAATTTCAGTAACTGTTACAACACTATACACTTTAGTAGAAGGTTTACTATCTACTTGTGCATCTCTAATATCTAATTCAAAAGCCAAAGCATCTGCGTATTGTCTTATCTCCCTGTATATTTCTTCAGGTGACATATTTTCTGCAAGCCTATATGATGGTAATCTAGGATACTCAGCCATTACCGCATACCATCAGGTTGTATGTTAGCACGTACAGCACCCCAACGCCACGAACCATCTGAACTTGCAGACACAATAATCTTAGCTTGTCTACCACGTCCACGCAAATCAACTTTCTTTGTGGACTGTTGTACCGTGTATGGACCTTTTGTAATAATAGGTGCATTCGGGTATTCTTGGAACTGAAGTGTTAGCTGAATGTTTCCGTTATTTGTAATAGTATAGTCTGGAATAATACGGTCTACAAACAAAATATCATTACCATCATCTATATCAAACTCTGCCGATTCCAATGTTGATGGTAGTATCTTACCGTCACCAGTGTATGTGTCATCTGGTTCGTTGTTCCATACATATCTATCTGCTGTAGCTGATACCCTTCCTGTTGCTATTGTATTATCAAACACAACACGGTCAGCATAGGTAGAATAAAAGGATGTTCCAAATACCCAGTGATTTTCTTTATAATTATATATAATATATGAATCAGGTTCTTGTGAATCAGCAGAAGGATACAACCAAATAATTTCATTAAACTCTGAATTAACACCTGCATATACTTTATCTTTGTTTACCATATTAAAACTGTCAAACAAGTATCTGCGTACAGTACAATCAAGATTTCTTACACGACCATCAAACGCATAGAAGTTATTATCACCCATCCAATAAGATATACCATCCACATCAACAGCCGCATGTGGCGAAATTAATCCACAGTTTGTTCCTACCTGTTGGAAAGAAAATATAAAAGGTGGTCCAACAAAACTTTGAACAAACATAGAATTATCTGTCCAGATATGAATAGCATTACGTGAACGTATAGAACCCATGATTTTTGTACCACCTGTAAGAACTACTTCACCTGATGTAGATGAAATAGAAGGTGTCCAGTTTGTATAATCTTCTTGATCTGACCAACGAACAAGCAAAGGATTATATTCAGCGGTTCCAAACTCATTCGTTCCAAGTGCAATAACATGTCTATCGTTTGGTGATACTTGAATATAGTTTGTTGTAGACGGAGCAGTGGATACAACCACAGCACGTGCCGGAGTAATAGAAGCATCTGCATCAAAGTAAAATATTTTACCGCCACGCCGACAAGCCAACATGTCTTCACCCCAGTTATCCAATGTCCACTGAGCATTAAGAAATGTAACTGCTCCTTCTGCAGCAGGTTGGTTCCAAGCACGTTGTCCTGTTGTACTTACACCTGCATTATAAACACCTGCACCATAACCAGTACCCTGAATAGGAACTGTATTTTGTGTAGTAAGAATAAATTCCATATCTGCAGTACCACCTTGGCTAACAGTATTAGTAGCCGTAGTTGTAGCAGAAACAGTAAAGCTATTTAAATTTGCAACAGCGACAACAGAATATTCTCCTGAAAGTAGAATACCACTATTACCAATAGTAGTAGCAGAAGAAATAAATATTCTATCACTAACAGATACACCATGGTTTGTTACACTAATAACAACAAGTGGGGAACCAGCAGCAGTATCAAATACACTTGTCAACGCAATAGCAGAAACAAAAGGAGTAATGTCATACAGTTCATTAGATTTTACAGCATAAAGAAACTTCTCAGTTCCAAATGACA
>Ga0255768_10007657_pt1 | contig 10122 bp, 14 predicted proteins | sample 071ome_33_FD_179983 | JGI IMG/M metagenome (GOLD analysis project Ga0255768, IMG submission 179983) | Coastal salt marsh microbial communities from the Groves Creek Marsh, Skidaway Island, Georgia - 071412AT metaG (version 2) | ecosystem: Environmental > Aquatic > Marine > Intertidal zone >...
CTGCAATAATTGTAGGTCTTGCTAATTCTGCTCCCCCAGGTTGTACAAACGTAATTCTTGGAGTAAACGTATAACCACTACCAGAATCAATAATTCTCAATCCAGATACTACACCATTACTTACAGTCGCTTCAATTTTAGCTGTTGTGCTTCCAGTCTTGGTTGGAGATTGAATTGAAACAAATGGTGGATTTGTGCTGCTGTATCCTCTTCCTCCAGATAGAAGAGAAATGTTTTTAATTCCATTTACCAGTGGTTTTACAGATGCATCCCGACCCGTTTCAGATTTAACAGTAATCTTAGGTGGATATTCAAATCTATAATCAGATCCAGTTTCAGAAACTTCGACTGAAGTAATTTGTCCAGTTTCAGAAACTCGGGAGAATCCAATAGCACCACTACCAAAACTAGGAATCGGTGCCTCAATTGAGAATAGTGATAATCGTCTTCCTGTTAATGGGGCAAAATTAAACGAAATTCTGTCTTCATCGAAAGAAAATTGTACCTTTGGTAATAATAATTCATTGTCATAGATAGCGATGACATATTCATCAACAATTGGAGTGTATGAAGATCCAGATCTAGTTACAGGAAAACTAGTTTTCCCTTCGCCAAAAGATCCAGAAATATCATCTAATGAATAAATCGTATTTTCAATAAATCCATTTAAAAATGTAATACTTGTTGAAATTGTATCGTCGGCAGGAAGTCTAGTTCTAGGAGGATTTGTAAATACAATATTACTACCACTGACGGTATAATCAACATTAGGAACCAACACCTCATTATAAACCTTGACGATAAGATGTTGTGCCGAAGGAGGAGAAACGGGACTGTCTTGAGAAGTAAGTGGAAATGTTGTGGTTTGACCGTCAAAAGACTCGATCAGTGAAGCAAGGGTGCTCCATTTTAATTGTACTTGATCATAAGAAATGCCTGGTCTAAGTGCAATACTTGGAGAAGGAATTGCCTTTTCATAGTAAATTACCTCATCACCAATTAAGATACTTCCATTGGTTTCAAGGAATTTATCAACGTTTTCTACAATAATTACATCATCAGTTGCAGAAATTTCTTCAACAACTTTTGTTGCACCACCTAAAATGTCAACATCAAGTCTATCGATGTTTAAGTATTCTAGAAATTGATTGAGAATATTTTGTCCTAGTCCTGTCTTCTCTTGAGACTTATAGTAATATTCTAGAAATTTAGGAAATAGTGGATAAGAATCCTGTACAAACTGAGGTGTTTGCTTTGTGACTGCTTGGGATACCTTATTAATAGACATTACTTTCTTCAGAAGCAGGAGATTGTTGTAAAGTCACCAGTATTAGCGATATCAGCGATATCAATTGTTGTTGGTACAACATTAAAGTCACCTGGCGTAAGACTATTTAGTGGAATATTTGGAGGAGGCGTTGTGCCAACTGGGACGATCGTAACTACAGGTGTAACAACTTCAATGACTGTTCCTGGTGTTGGATTACTAATTGTTGAAGCGTTTTCTGGAATAATTTGCACTGGAATTTGTAAATCTCCCAAATTGTCAATTGCAGTAAGACTATCATCAACAACACCACTATCAACTACTCCATCATTATCGGTATCAACACCACTTCCAGGAATAATCTCAAGATTATTGCCACCTGCGCCAATGATGTTTACTGGACCAAAACAAATTTCTCCAGTTTCATAGTTTACCGTGCCTGCAGAAGCATTAGTAATAACCTTTCTGTTTCCACTGTTATAGTAAGTAATCAATTTACCCTTTCCATCATCTTCAAATTGCTGATCTACTGTTGGTAGAGCTGCAGTTCTAAAGATTCCAGACTTGATAACTGGTTCTTTGCTACAATTTGGATCATTATTTCCAGGAGCACTATCATAGATTGGCGATCCAGTGGTAATGCAATATGTGTTTGTTTGAGCAGCAAATGGTCTAATGTATTTGATTAGAGTAATTTGAGAAGAAATATCAGAAATACATCTATTTGAAAGACTGATAGCTTTTTGGAATTTTGAAAGACTAAAACTACCACCAAAATTATTGATATTTGATGCTACTGCCCAATCATTAATTGACGATTGTACATCAGAAGAGATTTCAGAAACACTTCTACTGGAGCAAGCAGGATCATAGAAAACAAAAACTTTTGGATAAACATAGATTGAATCTGCATCAATAATTACTGGCTCAATCGATGCCATCGCATATGCTCTTAACTGATTAGAAAGATTTTTCTTAGTCGTATCATTTAAGTTTGATCCTGTTAGTGTTTTTATTGCGATATACACCTTTCCATATACAGGAGGACTTATCTGATCCCCACCATAAGCAACTACAGTTTTAGTATTTGAATAAATTTGTTTTACAATAGCTTCGTAGTCTGCAGCAGTCACCGCTCTATATTGTGCAGCATAATATCTCGGAGCATTAAATTTAATGGATTCGATGCTCTCTGCAGTTGCTCCAAATCTAGATTTCTCTGCTAAAGTCCAAGCAAAATCATTAGAGTTGTATAAAGTGCCATTACTATCAGATCCTCTACCAATCAAGGTAAACTGACTTACATCGTTTGCACTTGATCCCGATGTTACCAAATATTCTAGGGTAATTACCTCACCGTCTACTAGTTGTCTACCAATAGTCCCATCACCAAATACCAATTCATATTTTTTATCCTCTGTCTCAGATATAAAATAAATTCTGTCTGTTGGTAAAATTGATGTGATATTTTCTACTTTATTATAGATATCTGAAGTTGTACTAGATTCGTTTGGTCTTACCGTTACCTTTAAAGTTTCAATATCTGCATCAGATGTTGGAATTACATATCTCTGCTTAGCAAATGTATTGACAACATATGAATATGTAATTACATTGCCCTCGGTTAGTTTAAGACATCTCCAAGTAGCGATTCCTGTAGTCTGATTGACAGAAACGGTTTGTGGATCCAAAAGATTCCAAGTATAATTAGATCCTGTTGCCCATGGTCCCTTATTGAGGGTTGCATTGTTTGGCCATGCTCCAGCAACCTGCTCAGTCTGTAAGGTTAAATGGAAATATGCTTTTGCTGAGATAATTGATCTCGGCGTATAATTTAATAGTTTGGCAATATTGACTACATTATCTCTCAATGTAGCAGAATTCAAAAATACTTCATTCATAGACATGTTTGCCATGAATGATGAGTAGTATGTATTATATGCTAATACATCAATAAGATACGATAGTCCAGACCCTTCAAAATCGTAGTCAGAAAACTCAGTCCTCGTCCTTAGATAAGACCTAATCGAAGATTTAATATCTTCAAAATCTAGTGCTGTTAGATTATTTGGTTGCATTATGGTCTCTGTAATACGAATTGAATATTTTCAACAATTGGCAAACCAATAATTTGATATTCTAGACTCACACTAATTGCATTTTCTTCATAATCTGGAATACATCTAATACTGGTAACGATTACCCGTTTTTCATAGTTGCTGATTGTATTTAGGATTTCAGTTTGAATTGTATCAACTAAAAATGGATCCAGTTGCTCAAATAGCAATTGGGATACGGTAGATCCAAATTTTCCATTAAATAATTTTTCTCCTGGTCCTGTTAAAACAATATTTTTTACTGATTGCTTAATGGCATCATCATTTACCACTTTAGATATATCTTTTGTAAATGGGTTTCTTAAGAAACCCATAGACATATCTTGAAAACTTTTTGACTTTTTAAAGTCTTTACCAGTAATAGGTTTTAATGCCATCTTTCTACATAGTCGTCGAATCCATTCTTACCACCACACCATTTTGAAAGTCTATCCTTTGGAGGATTTTTTTTATTTGCTTTATTCAAATAAGCATCCGATCGTGGATCTGTAATTAATACAGTTGTGCCGAAATCGTTTTCCATCATTGAAGGTACATTATCTGGGACGGGATGATTTGCCATAACTCCAAAAATCTGTTAACCAGAACTTTTAGAGGGGTTGCTATCCCTAGAATCTATTTATGGCAATTTTAGCACATAAAAAGGGGAGACTTGCTCCCCTAGATTCAACCTTTACCTTGACCACGAAGCAATTTTCGGGATCCTCTCGGTTTTGAATTTGTACCTTGTCCTTGACGAGTACGTTTTGGAGGACTCTTAGTATAACCATTCTTAACGAGACCAACTTTAGCTTTAGCTGCCATAATTAAACTCCTACAAAAACATTGGGTGATCCTGTTGCAATTTTCGAGAGGCAGGGCGGACCAAGAGGATCTGCCACTCTACATAGTCGTCTTCCGTTTACAAATACCGATTTAGTAGTTGCCGTTGCCTTTCTGATATGGGCACCACCACCAGCAATGTCCTCTGCACACAAAACTGATGTTGGACATGGTATTGCTGCAGGAATTGGCTCACAACCAGTAAACTTAAGGAGTTGTGAGCAGGTTGCTGGATGATTTGTCAAAAGATCTTGATCTACAATAGGCATATTGCCACTGATAATAACGTTAGATATACCAGTCATGACCGCAAGTGGCACCTGAGGAAATGGTGGCCAAATACTAGACTTATTCATTGTAAGAAGGGATTTTGGTGGAGCTCCTACACATGGAGTACCACAGGGCACTACAGCATGAACAGTAGCAGGAATACAAATTCCATGTCCAGAATCAGATCCCATATAAAGGGCGGCGGGAAGACCTGCCATATTATACCTCCTTAGTTAAGCATTGTCAAAGGGATTGCCGTATGCCTCAACAGCAGCAGCATAAGTATCGGTGGATCTGGTCAAGTTGTGCCGAATAAGCATTGATCCAGACGCAGACCAGTTTTGACATCCAGGACCCAATAGGGGTGATATAGTATATGTATAAACATTAGTATAATCTACCTGCTGTGTGCCCCCCTGACCATCATCTTCATCAACAGACTCAGATGTACTGGTAGATGGGTAAGACGCCACTGCAGGAGGCGGACAGTCGTTAACTGGAGGGTTTCCTGAGAGGTCTTGCAGGTGAGTACAACCACTCTCCTGGACATTACAACCAATAGTCACGTTTAGTGTGATTTCCTTTCTAGGATCTGCTCGATATTGTTTAATTAAATATTTCGTATACGTTGACGACTTTGGCATATCTGCGAATCTACGTTGAGTAGTTTCGACATAATTTTCTTTGTATTTAATTGTATCTGGGACATTTTCCTGAGTCAGATTATCCAAAGCAGTATCAGTCGATTCATTGAGTGCATCAAGACCAGAGTCAATACTTGATTGTAAATCACCAATATTATTAACTGTGGGCAAGGTTACTTCAACTGGGTCAAGTTGTGATCTTAAAACATCAACCTCAGATTTTCTAAACAATCTTTGGGGTAAATCAATAACTCTATTTCTATTGTAATCTTGAAGGACTCTCGTATTAGTGCGAGGCACGTCTATAGTTTGCTCTTTAAATAACTCTTTATATTCGTTATTATGAGAAGAAGAATTTCTAATAGCATCAACTAATTCAGGAAAAGTCCCCGCATCAATAAGGTTTTTAAATGAATCGGTAAACTCGTCTTCGGATGCCCCAAAAGAAACTACAGTATCCTTAGTATAAATGTTAGAGATCCACATTTTTGGTGGATTATCTGCGCTATACCCAGACCCACCATCGATGATAGTCAGCGCAGTTAACACGCCACCAGTAAAAGTTGGCTCCAATACAGCAACCTTTCCGCTAGGATTGTTTGGATCCGTAACAGCAATATCAGGTGTTTTGCCCAAAAGATTCCAGTTTTCACCACCACTTACAATACTATAACCAGTAACAACGCCATTTGTTAGTGTAAGATTGACATCTGGTTGCACAAATATGTTATAAACGTCTGGAGATTCCTTATCCAAGTCATGTACGGTGTATTGTACGGATTTTTCAAAGAATTCAAAGTATCCGCCAAAGAAACAGCGGTCGGTAATTCCGTATCCTGCCTTAGCTGTAACTGTAGCACCACGGTCAGTAGTGTAGGAAGTGTCCTTTACAAAGTCATTTCCGTCACCATCAATGTACATAATCTGATATGAGAAGTTTGAAACATCCGTATGGAAGGTTTTAATAACAACATGTCCATTTAAAGTATCACCTTCTTCGATTAATCCCACTTGTGCATTGGGATCAAGCGCAGTAATAGGTGCAACAGCGACAATTTTTATGTCAATAGTGAGTGTTGTTTGAGTCTGATCGTTGTGAGTATGCAAATATGAGAGGGTAAAAGTGTCATTTACCGCATAATTTTGACCAGAATCCATCAATTCCATGAATTCCCACTCAGTTCCAACAAAAGTAACGGGATCTGTGTTGGAAAGAGCGGGTCTAATGGCACATTTTACTCGTAATCCCTGTGCATTTCCGCTTTCTAGAGCATTTCCTTCAAAAATTGCGAAGGTTTCAAACTGCTCTTCACCACTTTTCCATGGATTTTGCGATCTTACAACAGGGTTTCCGCTAAAACTGATAGGATCCCACGCTAATTCATCAATTGAATCGCCAGAATCGTAAAAATTTACGGAAGTTACGCCATCAGGCACAACAGATGATAACGAATTGTAGGTAACTACAACTTTATTGCTGTTTGTACCAATACCAAAGATCAACGGATACGGACAATCGGGATCTCCAGTCTCATCAGGACCATTATAACTGTAATTGCAGTATGTTTCTACTGGTGTGCAACTAAAAGATGCACAAGGAACGCATTTTGTCTTGCTACTTTCTGTAGGTGTACCAGCAGGAGAGGTGCTAGTAGTAGTTACTGGGTCCCCAGTTTCAGGATCAATGCTAGTAGAGGACGTTGTAGTGGTCCCTGAGCGTGATTCTGTCTCGGTGACAAGATAATAACAAGGGGTGCCTGCATTACCACCATCAGGACCAACGTCATACAGGAATCCAAACCATGTATCACTGTCCATCTCCTGAAAACTCAACTCAGAAGGAATATAATCAAAGTATGATCTACCACAACCCAGATCTCTTACAGGTTTACCACAATTGGAAGCTTCATAATCAGAAGCACCAATCGGTGAAGTATAGTCTCTACCACCGTTATAAGTTGGTGGAAAGGGACTATAAAGGAGACTATCATACATTACAGCATTTCTAGGTAACTTCTCTAGACTATCTGGTCTTTCTACTGTAGGATAAACTTCTGCCGATACAGTAGCAGAATCAGAAGTGCCTGGCACTCGTGCATCACAATGGTCTACATTATTCCTAGACGCAGGGAAAAATAAATTATCTCCACAAGCACTACCGTCTGTATGACAGGACATTAGTCGTTATCTCCCAAAATGCTATCTTCTAGTTTTTTAATTTTAGCATAAATGTAGTCTAAATTTTCTTTTAGATTCAAATAATCCTCTGCACCAGGAGGTTTGTACAAGATTTTATCTGGTGTGGGAATAGTGACAACATAGTCCTCAACTTCCTTAATTCGATTACTGAGTGAAGTAATACATTCATTCAGTGTATCATGTGCCTTTGCGTTATCATCAATAGATTCTTTAATTGCTACAAAGTTATCATCAATATCTTGTAGAATAGGATTTTCTTCAAATTTCATTCTAAGTGTAAACGCGGTGGACTGTGGTTTTCGCTGTGGACGCGCCGAGGTTACTCCTCAACTTTCTTGAGAGTAAAACTCCCAGTGACATCATCAACCTCAAATTCTAACTCATCTCCAATAACCCATCCAAGATCCTCACAGACATCATCAGGAATTGGAAGGATTAACTCACCAAACTCATCCTCTTCGATAGTGATTGTGAATCTCTTGGACATATCTTATAACCTATTAATAATTTGTGGATTATCTGACGGATTATCTAGTTTCCACTCTTCCCATGCTGCTAAGACATCCTTAGCATCTTTTGTCAAACCAGCACTGGTACAATAGTCAGCACAGGCATAAATCCGAGGGTCCAGAAAACCTTCGTGGCGCAACATCACTTCAAGGCACCAAACACGGTCGTCTTGACGGTCTTGGCGAATCTTCCAATCCATAGTAAAAAACCTCTGAGGGGTAAATTTTTCTGGGAAATTTTTTTTATATAGGCTGTGAGGGACCCTCCTTTGATATATCTCTCGCGCCTGGGTACCTTTGTAGGTTAGGGTAGTGGCCGTTTTTTATATTTAAGGGGGCTAATTTAACTGCCCAAAGTATACTTTTAAACTGTCGCTAAGTATAAAGAAAGGGGAGACGATTAACTCTCCCCCAGTATAACTCAGAAAGCGATCTCTGTCAACGTAGGAGTAGAGATTGCTGCGTAATGTGCAGCGACTTCGTTGATGTTTTCTTGAGTAACATCTTCGACGATAGTATCAAGAATCTCCAGGAGTTGATTACCATTACCAGCACGATTGAGCAGGGAAAGGATCAGAGTCTTAGACATGAGTTAGTGTTAATTAGGATGGAGGATTGAGCAGTTTTAAGTCTTACTCAGGACTGTGTAATCTATCAGGCGAAGATGTAACCGTTGACGAAATCTTGGGTCACATTGTTGTCACGAATATACCACTGAAAGTCCTTTTGAAAGATACCATCAGTGACACCATTGCAGAAGGCATTGATTAAAGAATTCAGACGAGATTTGGTGGTAACAGATTGCCAACCACCGTCAAAGATCTCCATGAAGTCATCACCAACCGTTGCAATGTGATTATCGTGGAGATACACTTTGGAGGTGTTATTCTCCTCGATAAACTCTACCCGAGTGTTTGCAGATTTCCAGTTGACAGAGTTGTTAACTGCTGCAATCATTTGGGATTCGATCTTACGCATGAGAGGCGATTGAGAGGGGTTTAGAGTGTGTCAGGTGTGCTTCCCTTCCACTCCTATAGAATACACGATCTAGGGGCATCTGGAAGGGTCTCTGTGACACTTCTTAAGGTGTCTGATTTCTCTTTACTTTATCCCTCTAAGTACTCAGAATCTCTTTATCAACCCTGACAGTGTTATTATACACTATTCTCGGAGGATTGTCAAGGGGTTGGAGATACATTCGGAGTCCTTATCTGAGAGGGGTTGACTATCGATAGGAAACGTGCTAAGACTACAATTCTCAGACACATTTCTCGAAGAATAAAACACTCACATAGATTTATTTGCACATTTCTTTATTCTCCGTGTTTTCCACAACTTGTTGTTTAATCTGTGGAAAAACCTGTGGAAAAGTATAGAAACTGTTTCTCTGAGAGTAATAACAATGTAAGTCCATTCCTCTCTAGGTGATGTAACTGTGGAAAACTTATTTCGTTTCTTCATGCTCTACATCCTTCCAATCATGTGCATAACATAAGACACACACTTTTTCTGTGCGATGTAGACAATGTGGATCATCTTTCGTATAAGTGCAGACACAAATGGTGATGTAATCCTCAGAGATAAAATTAACGAATCCTTCTGTATCTTTCCACTTAACGTGCTCTCCTACAGTGAAAAGATCATCTCCAGTGGATTTAACTTTGGTGGGTGCATTGCTGTCCATTTCGTTGTTAGTGAAGGATCAATGATTGTGCCAGGTTTAGTGCTATTAACTGGGGAGTGAATTGCCCCTGACTTTCTATCTATGAAACCCCAGATTGTCTGGACTTGCTTATCAGTGTATTGATACTTATTTGGTGGATGGTGTAACCAAACTGCATCAAACTTTTTGTTGAATTGTGTTACTGTGTAGTGATAGTCTTTCGGGGGTTTGTGTAAAGTAAAGACATTATCAATTATCATTATTCACGGGGATTAGGTTGACCAAAGTATCCTCATCATACAAATCTACGATCTCTTCAGTTATATCGTCCCAGGTGCAATCTTCATAGGAATCGAGTAACATATCATATGCCATTTGTGCCAGTTGATCTACATCCATCCCATCAATAATGTGGTTGATGTAATTTTCCTTCAGTTGGAAAAGATCAGCAGCGTTAGGAGATTGTGCGGTCATTGTTGTTAGTGAGAAAGTGAATGAGTTAGTGTCAGTAACGGATCTCAAATTGAGGAGCGGGACGAATCATCTCAGAGGCATCATTCAGACGGTCAGAGATAAAGAATCGTGCATCCTTTGACTGATAAACAAGGACGCCAATCAGGATGAGAAGAAG
>Ga0255768_10007676_pt1 | contig 10102 bp, 18 predicted proteins | sample 071ome_33_FD_179983 | JGI IMG/M metagenome (GOLD analysis project Ga0255768, IMG submission 179983) | Coastal salt marsh microbial communities from the Groves Creek Marsh, Skidaway Island, Georgia - 071412AT metaG (version 2) | ecosystem: Environmental > Aquatic > Marine > Intertidal zone >...
GAGGCTGCCTTTGGTGTTATCATTAACACGATAGGTTCCATAGCCCAGGGTCCATATGGCGATCTCAACACTCTTTCTCCAGGCTTCCGCGTTCAGTTCTATGCTCTGTCCGGTCTTTTCATAGTTGGCCCAGATGATGTCCTTGGCGCCATCACAGTACCATGAGAACTGGCAACGATTCTTACGGGGATAATACACACGATCTTCTGGTGCCAGTTTGGGATCCTTCTTGGTCTTCCATGATTCTCTCACAGGACCCTCATAGACCACATCGCAGAATGTGTTGGGGAATTGATCACTCTCAACCCTGTTTCGGGTCACATTGGCCACCGCGGCCTTGCCCTCAACTCCCTCTGCCCGTGCCTCAAAGTAGATGTTCTCTGCAAGGCAGATCATCTCTCTGTGCTTTGAATTTGGAATCTTGGATTCGTTCACTTCCTGCCAAACGATCTGCTTGGCCTGTGAAGTAAGTTCCGCCGCATGCGGAAATGAAAACTTTCGATCGTCTGCCTGTGCAAACGAGGCAATGCCTGTGAGTAGCAGGATTGCAATCGCACCGCCCACACTCGTTAGGGCCAGTATTAGAAAACTCTTAAATTGGTTCATGTTTCGCTCCTTCATTATAATATTTAATATACTATTGATTTTGGAGTTTGTCAACCATTTTGAAGAATTGGTTAAACATATCCTCGGATTTGTCCTCACCCTTGGGTATACATATAGCCTTGGGATCCTGCTCCTTGACTACATTTAGTGCCTCATAACATATGTCCTTTGAGGGATATGTCATCTGTAGGTTAAGGGCCGCCGCTATTAGAATGAACTTCATTACGCCGCCTCCTTCTGTTTGTAGGGCTTTCTCTCAGCCCCGGTTTGTGGAGATACCCTGTAGGCACACTCCTTTTTGAACTCACGATACTCCTCGTCGTCCTCCTCGAGTTTAGCCAACCACTCCTCTTCGGTCTCCCATTCACAAGGGAATTCCTTCCAGTGTAGGCTGTTCTCTGAGAACGCCGCCATTACAAACGCAACCGCATCCTGCACACGGTCCAACCCACTAACGATGTAGGTGTCGCCACCCTTCATCTTCCAATATGCGTTGCCGCTTGAGAACTTGCCGTCCTCTGCGTGGGCACCGTAGTTTTCTAAGTGTTGTGTGTGTACTGCGTAGTTCATGTTGTTCGCTCCTTTATTGTTTATACTTACAGTATAGCAGGATTCGTCCAAAATGTCAACCCCTAAAGAAGCCAATAAATTCAAGAGGTTATAGTGGGTAACCCCTATGCGTGATAGGCAAAATCCTGGCGAGCCTCGTGCTCCATGAGCTCGTATCCGATCTGCGCCATTAGTCCATCCGCCAGTTGTGGCCACTTAAACACCAGCATGCTTACGAATCGCTCTCGCTGATCCTCGTCCATCTGTGCTATTGCTTCTACCAATTCTGCTATGTTCATGTCTGCTCCTTATGAAAATGTTATTATGAGTTGTCCCCATACCAGTGCTACGAGGAATAGGAATGCTACCAGTCCCAAGCACACCACCGCAAACTTGAATCCTACTTCCAGGATCGCGGGTGCAAACTTGAAGATCAAGTAGGCTATTGTGATAAATCCGATTATTTCTAACATTGTGTTCGCTCCTTCTATATTATGTTTATACTATAACACTCTTTGCCCTTTCTGTCAACCAAAAAGGTGGGGTAGTTTGAACTATAAGAGGGCTGTCCAAACTACCCCAAAGACCGTTGCTTCCGGGAGCGAATCGGATTACGCTACGGTCTCTTCAACGACAGTTTCTGCCGGTGAAGTTGCTTCCTGCTTAGGAGCAGGGTTCTTTTTCACGATGTAGTCGATCGCTGACTGAATGCCTGCGTCGCCCTTCGCGAATTCGATTGAGTTAAGATATGGACCAATCTCCCACTTCTGCATTTCGTGTGGTAGATTCACGAGGTTGATATTCTCGTGTCCATTCTTAGCAAGGATCTTGACACGCATAGAGTCGTTTGCGAATCTTACCTTGGTCTTACCGTTTAGAGTAGATGTACCTACTACGGAGAACTTTTTTTCTGTTGCCATAACTATTACCTTTATTTGCCTTTCTTAGTTGTTAATAAATGAGCCTACACCTGTACGCTCAATTTCATTATACACAATTTTGGATCGGTTGTCAACCATTATATTTGTCCAAAATTGGGTACGACCTGAATGGTTACGGCCTGCTTCTCGTCCAATTCGTTGACGAACTGATCGTCCATAACCAAATCCTGAAAATGTAGATCCAAGAGCCTTTCGACTTCATTGGTATCCGCATTCCCTTCGCTTGCACACTCAATCGTGAGCGTGTAAGTGAATTTTCTCTTTGCTTCCGGTGCCTCAGACACTTTCAGCCTCCTTTTGTTTGGCTTCCGCACCTTCGCGTAGCCATTCCGTTAGTTCTTCTTCCTCATCTTCCATGGAATCCGTGATGCCAAAGCATTCGTTGAGTTCTTCAGGAAGTTCTGCTTCTAATTTCTTCTTATCGCCATCCAGGCTGTAATGTTCTTCGCCAGTGCCCGTTTCCCAACAGCCTGCGAACGCACAGCCGGGCTCGTAATACATCGCAAAAATGTATAGATCCTCGTGTGCCTGTTCCGCATGCTCATAGACACCCACTGGTGGTCCCCAGGCCGTATTGAACGCTCCTGACAGGACGGCCTCGCCATCTCCAGCGTCCTCATAGGTCCAGTCACCATCGCATGTGTCCCACTTGGTGCCCCAGTTGCCTATGCACCAGTCATACCAGTTAGGAACTCCGTCCTTGGCACATGCCTCTCGTTCCTTCTCTCCCAAGTTGCCCGTGAATGTATTCGTAGGCATGGGGTGTAGGATCTGGCATAGACCATCGTTAGTATCCGGTTCCATTAGTCGGGTATAGATGTCGTTGACCTTCTCTGTAGGTCCCTTGATAGTAATCGAGTTATCGCACCAATTAGGCATCAGAACCTCCCTTCATCTTTGCGTCGAAGTAGTCCTGCACGGCCCAAGCACTCTCTCCGGAGTTGCCGCCGATGTGCCAACGATACTTGCTGGCTTCTCTGCTGTCTAAAGGACCACGCTCCTTCCAATCATAAATCGTTGAGATGATCATGTCGCCATCCTCGTTTTCAAACTCCAGTGCCCACTCGGTCCATACCTTGTCACCAAAGCCATCTCGGTCGCCCATGTATCCGGGCTCACCAAACACCTTAACGAGATCATCGTAGTTTGCCTCGATGTGTCCCTTGAGGCTCGTTCCGCTTACATTAGCGTCATTGTCTATCAGTTTATACATAGTCCGCTCCTTCATTATTGTTATATTGTAGCACCAATCTTGCCATCTGTCAACCAAAATGTAAAATAAATTTCGTTCACTGCCCGCTTAAATTCTTCCCTTGATGCATACTGATATGGGCTGATGTTCCTAAACCACGTGGGCGATACATCCTTGCCCTTGTGAATGATCTCGTGGAATATCTTACGAACTTCCGGATCACCATCATCAACCCAGGGTTCATATGTGAATCCCTTGTAGGGTTCATAGTAGACACTACCCATTGATCTTATCTTTAATCTGCTCAAGCGTGTCAGGTTCTGTAGCATTCTGAACCCAAGTTGCTATCTGATTAATCCAATCTCGCATTGTATCACCCCAACTCGAAAGAGTCTCGGGAGTGATGATGCCATATCCAACGAGGGCGATAACTATCGCCGCTCCTATTAGGATCCTAAGCATATTCTGCCTCCTTTGTTAGCATGGTCGCAGGCACTCTCCACTTGCCATTTGCCGTGTCAACCAATACATATTTTCTGTTAATCTTTACCACTCGGCCCTTGGTATGGCCATTACGGCCCTCATAGGATACGGTGTCACCCACCGCCAGTTGTCGGATTGTCTTGTTGCCGAGGAATGTTTGACGAAGCCTGATCGCATCAAAGAGGTCTCTGATCTCGTTCGGATCATCAATTCTGTTTATCGCGTCTACTGCCTGTTCGTATGCCTTCATATCTAATCGCTCCTTTGTTCTAACTATATCTATAGTATATGCCCAAAAGCCCAATCTGTCAACCACTTTTTTGTATCCAAAAAGAACCTCTTAACAGCGGGGTCTGTGGCTATTTTGCCACACCGCCCATCATAAACTTCGCCAGCCTTGCATCCGGGATGTTATCCTTGATGTCGCCCGTGTCAACGGAGTTCAACCAAGCATCAGCAAGTTTCCTTACCGCATCCTTACGACTAATCCTATTCCAGCCTACATTGAATAGTGTCAAGCCTGTGTAGGTATAGACACATCGCATCTCGTGTTCCTTATGGGTTCCCCTATCCTGGAATTTAATTGTTTTGGAATCCTGCTCAGTCTTACGAGCCTGTGCAACCATGTTATCGCAGATCATCTTAGCCAACGTCGTGCCCACGGGCTTGTCAGCCTCGATGGCCGCTAACCTTTCTGCTTCCTTGCGTTCTCTTTCTGCCTTACGGATTGCTTCACCCTTTTGGAACTCTGCTTCGAGCTCGTCCTGTCGACCTTCCCAGTCCTTCATGCGGTCCATTGCCTGTGCATAGGCTTCCAATACCTTCTTGTGGGCTTCGTAGTCGCTCTTGACCGCGTCCCTGCTTCGACCCCATCTTGGTACTTCGATGTCGAACTTCCATTGCACCTCGTTGGTGCTCCATGCTTCGTCTCGCTTGGCCCTTAGTTCCAGAGCCTCACGGTCCCAACCTGGGATGTCCCAAGTGATCCTGCCTTCGCCCTTAAAACCTATTTCCTGAAATGTATCTTCTTTTGATATCTGCATATACGCTCCTTTGCCTTTATTGCCTTATTATGTTTATATTTTAATGCCTTTTGTCCAAAATGTCAACCCCTAATTTTCTTTATTAAGGTCTGCCACTCCTCCCACTATAACATATAGTATATGTCCAAAATGCCTACTTGTCAACCCCTTTGATAGCCATGAATAATGCGGATTTTGGCAGTTCGTCCAACTGTACCACCTTCTCCGGGAATGGCAATCCTTCCCAATGGGTGTATCTCGTAGAACCCGGAAGGGGCTTTACCCTTACCCTGCTCTTGCATATCTTGACTATGGTTCCTATCCACTGGAAGTTGTGGGTAGTCCATACACAGGGTGACCCCACCTTGAATGGGGCTCCCAGCATATCTCTCAGTTCCTTATTCTCCATGTAGGGCCGCGTCTTTCTCATAGATTACAGTCTGTCCGAACGGGCTTTCTGCTCGTTCATTACCCTTCACTATGAACAGGGTATCGCAATAGTTCTCATCACCCCAACTACCCCAAGGATAGCCGTCCGTGAACATAATGAACTTCTTGGGCTCAATGCCTTGTTCTTTCATAAAGTCCCAGTTCACCATAAACTCAGTGCCACCACCGCCCTTGGGCTCGTAGTCAAGCAATTCATCTACATTGTCCTGCGAGAACTCTGCATAGTTGTAGATCTCTGTGTCAAAGCACCATACCTTAATGTTGAAGTCCTCATACTGGTCCATGATGCCCTTGATCTCTGAGAAGAAAGTCTTAGCATCCTCCATGCCTATCGAACCCGACATATCAACCGCTATCGCGACATCAATAGTGTCATCGTTCTTAAGTCCGGGCAGGATAGCACCTGTGCCCCAACCCTTTCGCGATGGACGAGTAAAGGAATAGTCATTACGGATTATGCTCTGGATATTCATTCGGAGCACCTCACGCCAATTCATCTTAGGCTCTGTTAAGTCTTTAATAAGCCTTTGAATTGCCGCAGGAGTCTTACCCGCACCTGCCGCCGCCGCTGACTGGATCATTGCTTCCTTGATCTCGTCCTTGATCTTTTGTAGTTCATCCTTGCTGATGACTGGCTTCTTGCTCTTCTTGCCATCCTTGTCCTTGCCATCCTTAGACTGATTACCATCTTCGTTAATGTGGTCGTCAAGTGTATCACCTAACTGGTCAAGCAAGTCCTCCATGGAGATCTTCTCAGCCTTCTCGTATAACTGATCGTAGATCTCTTCCCAAGCCAAGCCTCTGTATTTGTCGTCTAAGCAGATAGGAACCTCGTCAATCACTTCACCAATCTTCTCGTCCTTAAGGATCTGGTTGATGGCAAAGTCCTGCGAGATATTGCATAACTGTCTGTTTCTGCTACCTGCTCTACCAAAGTGGTCAAATACACAATGACCAATCTCGTGGGCAAATAGGAATTCTAATTTCTTTGTGGATAACTTCTTAATGAAGTCCGTGTTATAATAGAAGTTTCTGCCGTCTGTGGCCGCTGTCTGGCACCACTCATCAGCATTGATGATCTTCATCCTTGTGGCCATATTGCCAAAGAATGGAGTCTTTAGAAGTAAACCAACCCTTGCGGTTGTAAGTTTTTCTTCAATTGCATTCATATATTTCGCTCCTTCCTAACTATTTAATAATAGTATAAGGCCTATTATCCAATTTGTCAACCTCTTTTTTGTCTAATAAAATCAATGTTTTATAAGGGTGGGTGCAGGGCTTAGACCCCCTGCACCCTATGAGTGCTATAGGAGGTCTATTGATCCATAGCATTCATAACATACTTGCCGAATCGCTTGTGGAACTCATCAAACGATTTCATCTTGGATGCGTCTAACGGCAAGTCGTAGTTGGTAAGCGCCGTCTTGGCACCCATTACCACGAGTTCTGTTGGAAAGTTCTTCATCATGTAATTGAAGAACCTGTCAGCCATTTCATCCCAACCTTTAGCCTTCTTGTCTGCTCGGTCTTTCAACTCATAGCAGAGTCCAACGGTTAGGGAATACATAGCGGAAACTTCTTTCACCTCAAGGTCCTTAACCTTACCATCAAGGATGTCATCTGGCTTAGGCAGTTTCGATGCAATCTTACGATGCGCCATAAACTTCACAGCCAATCCATCACCAATAGCACCCGATACCAAGTTAGTCAACGACTCCGTATCGATCTCTTCGTCAGCAACCAAGTCACTCACGAACGACCAAGAACGAGGAGTTGCGAAACTCTTGCTCGGGCTCTTAGGATCGTAGTCGTATAGGTCCTGCTTCGCATAACCCACATAACCAACTACCTCAGGGTGGATACCGTTAAGGGTAGCCCAGTCCTGCCAATCTTCAAAATCAACCTTCATCTCTAAGTGGACGAAACGGTTAGCCAACGGAGCAGGCATTCTGTAAGTCACACCCTTGTCTCCGTCTCTATTACCTGCCGCAACGATGTCAACACCGTCTGGCAGTTTATAAGTTCCTACCCTACGGTTAAGAATAAGTTGGTAGGCCGCCGCTTGGACTGCCGGCGGAGCAGAGTTTAATTCATCTAAGAACAGGATAGCCTTGCTCTTAGGATCCGTAGGCAGTTCTGCCGGAGGAGCCCAAGTCATCGTTCCTGCATTGGAATCGAAGTAAGGAATACCCTTAATGTCCGTAGGTTCCCATAGTGCCAATCTTACATCCACAACCTCTCGGTTAGAATCCTTACCGATCTGGTTTACGATATCGGACTTACCAATACCTGGAGGGCCCCATAAGAAGATAGGACGCTTCTTTTTAATCGCGAATGCGATCGAAGTTTTAGCGGACTTCGGGCCGACTTGTCTAATTGAAATATCGCTCATTTTTGACCTCTTTCTGTTTGTCTAAGTTTGTTTATATAGTATAGCATCTTTAAAAGTATTTGTCAACCCCTAAATATGCTCCATTTCATACCCGGGATCTTCCCCGAAGTCTTCCCATTCCTGCTCCCATGATGGCTGACCATCGTCCTCATCCATGAATCGCTCGGAAAGTTCGTTTGAATCGAGCATATCAGCCACATCGTCCTCGCTCATGTATTTGAGGGCCATTGTAGCCAGTTGCTCGTAAGTGATGAACCCGTCTTCTACAAGTTCAATTGCTTTATCTCTGTGTGACATAGTTCGCTCCTATTTCCTAATTGTTATATACAGTATATGTCCAAAAAGGGGATTTGTCAACCCCTAAATGTAAAATTCTACTGGTTCTTTTTTGACGATATCGCCATACACGATCTCGCGGACCATTGTATCCGTTGCTTCGCCATAGCCCTCTGCTCGGGCCAACTGGTGCAATTTACGGTGGGCAAAGGCCCAGCCTGCTCGCTCACCATCCGTTTGGGCCAACTTAATGCCCGCCTGCGTGATGCGTTCCACCAACTCATTGCCTTCTGCTGTGAACATACCGTATGACATACTCGCTCCTTTATTGTTTAATATACATATATTATAAACCCAAAATGATCTGCTGTCAACCCCTTTTTGGAAAAAAAGTCAAAAAAATAGGCACCTCTAAAGGGTGCCTACCCAAAAACTCTGCTCCGGGAGCGAATCGGATGACGCAGGTTTTTGTGACTGTTAGACTATTAGATAGTATCTAAAGTCAAACCCTTTGCCTTAGCCGCATAGCCAAGAGCAACGATTTCTCTTGAAGCCTTGCCCATAGTGTATTCAGTTACCTTAACACCATTACCTGCGGTACGAGTGTTAGTGTATACTGGATAACCATTTAGGCGTACACGGTGAACTTCAGCACCTAAGTTGCCTACGCCTAACTTCTTAGCCTTAGCGGCTGTTAGAGCTTCACCATTGTAAAGTGCATTAAACACTTTGAAAGTTTTTGTTTTTGGATTAAAACGTTTCATATCTTCTCCTTGTTTGATATTGCCGGAGGCCATTTTTGTCCCCAGCGTTATTTTATTATATGATCGATGATTGAACAAGTCAACCACCGATCTAACCAATTTGCCTATCATCAGTTCCTTACCGTCCTCATGACAGTCACCTCTGCCATTTCCTTCCAGTTGTTTGGAAACGACTTACGAAGATCAGCGATCTTCAATACCGTTCTAAGAGATAGTTCTCTCAGTTTGGCCTTCTGATCATCGATGAACCCAACCACTTCTTCCGTCTCATTGTTTTGGAAGTTGTAGGAGTCAAGCATACCATCCTTGACGATCTGTTTGATACGGAGCACCTTCTCTCGTTCCGTATCCATCTGCAGATCAATGTAGTGGCATCGTGATTCCAACGCCGCCAAGTGATCCTGCAATTTCTTTGATTTGACGTGATCAAATTTAATGTTCGTGATAAAGATTGCACCAGCCTTGAACTCAAACGATCCAGGAACGCCTTCTGCTCGTAGTTTGGATGAGTCTGTGTTCCAGTGGATTGTTCGTTTTGTCGAACTGTCCAATGCTGCCTTAAGAATGTTCAACGATAGATCATCCAAAAGCACACTGTCACAGTCATCAAACACCACCACATTGCCCTTGTCCGCGTACTCGTATAATTTACAGTAGAGTCCAATCGCCGACATTGCACCCTTCACAACTTCATACTTGGGCTTTCTCTGTCCCATGACGTTGAACAGGTCTTCCTTCTGTAGGACCTTGTCAACACCAAAACTCTTACCAACGCCTGGAGGGCCTGTCACGATCATTGCTCGCACGGTGCCTTCCTTGGTTGCTTGGGTCATGTCCTCAAGGATATCAAATCGCTTACGAAGACGTTCGATGATCTCCTCATCAGTTTCTTCTCGCTTTGCCTTGGCCTTTGAGGCATCTATTAGGTGGAATGCATTCTGATCACACTTGATTCGAATGTTTCGTGTAGGAAAGCCTGGCTGATATGACCCGTCCACTGTGACGTAGCCTACCATGTCTGCACCAACCTTCCAGTCTTCAACCAAAGGAAATTCCATGTGCTTGACATCAACGGCATTGCCACGGATGTTATAGAATCCTGATTGGGTGAACTTGACTATTTTTTTTGACATTTTCGCTCCTTCTGTTTTCATATTGTTCTTACAGTATACACTCGGGGTTAACATATGTCAACCCCTAATGTGAAATTATTTTAGGCCAATTCGTAGACCGGAGGCAGTGTCCATTGGTTCTTATAATATAAGTGCCTTAGGTCCTGCCATACACCCATTAGGTGATCGTATTTGGTTTGCACCTGGCTGTGGGTCAGTTCACCATCACAGTGTAGGTTCTCTGGGCTCATCTCGCCATCCAACTTACGAACCAGGTTGTCAGCATCCAATTTGGACATGTTATTAATGTCGATG
>Ga0255768_10007680_pt1 | contig 10100 bp, 19 predicted proteins | sample 071ome_33_FD_179983 | JGI IMG/M metagenome (GOLD analysis project Ga0255768, IMG submission 179983) | Coastal salt marsh microbial communities from the Groves Creek Marsh, Skidaway Island, Georgia - 071412AT metaG (version 2) | ecosystem: Environmental > Aquatic > Marine > Intertidal zone >...
TAAAAAGTCTGAAACATTACAGTTTGAAAAGATTGTTGATAGACAAGGCATTCCTTGTGGCGACAAAGTGCCTGTGATGGAAAAAGGTGTGGGCAGTAAGAGAGAAGAAATGCGTTACACAGGAAAACGTAAATTGATAGGTATTGCCACCATGCATAAATCCAATCAGGTGCCTGTGTTTGCTGATGACGATGATGTATCAGGCAGAAAAGCCGCCACAGAAATCACATTGATGAAAGGCAATAAATGACGGAAGAAAAGAAAGAAGAATTTTGGAACTTTATCTGTTGGGATTGTAAATGGAAAGGTGTTGCTCAAGAATTAGAAAAAGATGAAACACTGGAAGAGTTCTATTGTTGCCCTCAGTGTAGCAGTGAAAATTTTGAAGATGTGGGTTGGCACAAAGGCGACAAGAAATACACAGGAGAATAAATGTTAGGTTTGTTTTTTATAGGAATAGTTTTTAGTGTGGCAGTGATGGCATTTTTATTACACATAAGGAAGTATGATGACCACCACACAGAAGATTAAATCTTGGTTCAACTTTGATTGGTTGAAGAAATCTGAGTTGGTTGAACTCAAAGAAGTGGATTGTTCGCAGGATCCTGTCAGACCAGAACTGGACAACAAATTCAGAACATCATACGGTAGAAAAATATATGGCTTGAAACACGATGGTGAGATCAAGGCTGTGATGTGTTTTGCCTTTGTGAATGAAATTCCCAAAACTGTTGAAGACCTTGATGTGCTATCCAAAGACGCACATCTACAAGCCACCCACAGAGCAGGCATACAAGGTTCTATTGCGATTGCCTACACAGTATGGAGTCTCAAGAAAGGTGGTGGAAAAATGATTGTGAAAGAGGTTTTCAAAATGATCAAACAATCCAATCACCTAAATAGATTGATCACACTATCACCACTCACAGATATGGCTGAAAAGTTCCATTCGAGAAATGGTGCCAAACTGATTCAAAAGAACGAAACCACGCAAAACTTCGAATATGAAGTTATCAAATAACAATTTTGGTAACATCGATACCAAAACATCAACAAACACGCCATTTCTTTTTGGTATTCAATGCTTGACTATTTTGGCTGTTTCTTATATACTATACACTTACAAAGGAGGCTTATGAAAAGGCACATTAACTTAATAATGGTTCTTGTACTAGGTTTTATTCTAACTGCTTGTTCAGGTAGAATGGTACATTTACCAACAGAAAACGCAAAAGCAAAGAAGGTACCTGCTTGGTATCTTAAACACGCAGATACTGGTAAAGAAGGTATCATCTTTAGAGATGGTTTCTACTATGCGGTAGCAGTGGCAGTATCTCCAGATATGGAAATGTCTCAAAAGAAGGCAGTTCTTAAAGCCAAGGCAAAGATCACAGACAGAATAAACGGTGAGATGAACAACAAGACATCCATCAACTATTCTGAAAAAGGTGCGTCTGAGTCTATGACAGGAACTGTGGAAGCACAAGACGTGATTGTGAATATGATCAAACAGACTGTGTTGAGAACATATTCTGTGGAGAAGAAGATCACTCTGTACAACACAGACAAAAGCAATTACAGATCGTTTGTGTTGATGAAAATCTCGAAGAAAGATGTTGATGCTATTGTAAAATTGGTTGAGGACAAGAACAATAAGAAATTACTCAGCAAATTGAAAATCAGCGACACTTCGGACAAAGTATTGAAACAGTCTGAGAGGTAATATGCGTTCCACAATATTCTACGCGATTGCCCTCAGTCTGTTGGTTGTAGGCATTGTGCTGTTTCTTCTATCTACTAAATCAGAAGCAGGCGGTGTCTGGAGCGATCAGTATTGTAATGCTAAAACAGAGACCATTATAACCAAAGATGCCAATGGGAAGATCATCAACAAAGAAACAGTTGAAACCATGGTGTGTGATGATGGTGCCAAGGACTTTTTGGCTTACTCTGGCATAGCAAAAGAGTGCAGGGAGTATTGGTTCGATATGTATATCAATAAACAATGGATAAGGAAGAAAGGTTATGCTTGTGAAAAATTTGATGGCTCTTGGGAAATGGTTAATCCTCAGCAGTAGTTTATTCATAACTGCCTGTGGTACAACCACCAGTGTCAATAAAAGCATCAGCACAGATAAGAGTGTCAGCCACAACTACACACACGCAGGCACAGGTGTAGAAATATTCTACAATATGGTGCGTCATAACATGGGCAAACTCACCAAGGAAGACAGTGCCAAACAGAATAAAGCAGTGTTTTTTGCTCTGGACAATTTGGAAGAAGGCAAAGTGGTTGCTTGGCACAATATGAAACAAGACACACATGGTTTTGTTAAAATTGTGATGAGTTATCCGCATGGAAGTGGTTATTGTAGAGTGGTATTCACACAGATCAAAAAGAAAAACAAAATAAGAGACTTTAAAGAAACTGCCTGTAAGGACGTTGCTTACCAAGGGTGGCAGTTTATTCGTTAAAAATAGGTAAATATAACATACGAAAAGAGTAAAGTATGTTATTTGGACTTATTACATTCATAACAGCACTCACAATATCCGGCGTTGCGATTTACTATTCGGTGGCTGGACTTGTGGCTATATTTGCCGCGGCGGCTGTGCCTATTATCATAATGGGTACGTCATTGGAAGTGGGCAAATTGGTTACCGCTGTGTGGCTACACAAGAACTGGAAACGAGCTCCAATGTTCTTGAAAACTTATCTATCCATAGCAGTGGTTGTGTTGATGTTGATTACATCCATGGGTATATTTGGATTCCTATCCAAAGCACATGTGGATCAAAATTTATCATCAGACACAGTCACCCAAAGAATTGAAATCATAGACAACAAAGTCAAAGCAGAAAACAGTTATATTGAGCGTCAGAAAGGTGTGCTAGAACGTCTTACAGGGCAAAGCACGGGCTCAAACAATAGATTTAATCAAGACATCGCAATAGAACAAAAGAAGATAGATGATGCTTACAAACGTCTAGAAGTATTGGATGCAGATGTCAAAGCATACACAGATCAAGGTAAAGGATTATTCAAGGGTGACAACATCAAAAAAGGTTTGGAAGTTCGTAAAAGCCAACAGCCTGAAAGAGACAGAATCAATCAGCAGATCACTGTTGCTCAGGAAAACATCAACAAATTAAGATCACAGATCAACAACACACTGGACAAAAACACTGTGGAGATCAAAACCATTGAAAAGAACATATTCGATGCTCAAGGTAGAATTGAACTGTTGATCATAGAACAGGAGCCATTGAAAGGACAATTGATGAAGTTGGAATCAGAGGTTGGTCCAATCAGATACATTGCTGAATTTGTGTATGGAGAACAGGCAGATAGAAACTTGCTGGAAGAAGCAGTGCGTTGGGTGATCATCACAATCATATTTGTGTTTGACCCGTTGGCAGTATTGCTGTTGATTGCTTCACAATACACATTTAGATGGAGATACATTCAAGTACACGGCGAAGAACCTACAGCACCTATCATTCCACCAACACCAAAATCACCGCCAAAGGATCCTACACCTACACCACCTGCACCTAAACCAAGCGGAGGTCAGAGTTTAACCAAAATAGTGGAGAAACAACAAGAAGTTCAAACACAATCTAAACCAATCAAATTGAGCGACATAGCAGAAAAAAAAGAAGTGACCACGAAACCAAGTGCTGAAAAAATAGAAGAATTTGAAAAACGGGAAGAGCAAGAAAACGAAAATTTAAGACGTGTATCATATGAGGCAAAAGAGGAAGAATGGCAAAAAGCCAAACAGGCTTGGAAAGAAGCCAACCCTACAGACACAATTCATAGACACAAAGAAATGTACATCAAAGGCATTATAGATACATTACCTTGGGAAAACTTTACAATTGAAAAAGACGAAGCACCAATGCCTTTAGACCAATGGAACAAGATGCTTGAAGAAGCCGAAAAGGAAGTTTCCAAAGAAACGGATCCAAAAAAAAAGACTTCAGCGTACATAATGAGAGAAAAGAATCATCAAGTGAAGAAGGAAACTCAGGACGAATCAAACCAAATTTAACAGAAGTATTATATCCAGATTCATACAACCAAAACGAAGAACAATCAGAACAATCACATTGGAAGAAACTGTACGAATAATTGAATAATTATTTGTATGCCAAAATTAAATTTAATTACAGAACCAGACAAATTGTTCAATGAGAATCCTAGTGTGCTTATAATCACACCGTCAGATGCTGTGAAGGCAGACTTCAATGAACGTGCCAAACAGTTTGAAACTGATGTGAATGTTTATATGTACGAAACTGTGGATCCAGACGATGTATCTAATTTGTCATGGTTGATCGACATCATAAATTCAGCAAATATTATCATATTTGATGTGAATGGAATATTCAAGGATAGGTGGTTAATAGGATACATTTTAAACAAAAATAATTGTTACTATCTATGGAATGGTTCAGATGTGATGGCGTATCATCTAATCAACAACAATAAAGTTTATGATTTAGAATTTTTACCAAACAAAATTAAAGAACTGGAGAATAGATAATGCCAATGAAAGCCGACCTATGGTTTCCAACTGTTATTTGGAATGACACACTAAAACAAATTAACAATAGTGAATTGAAAGAATTTGTTTATAAAGTGAAAGAAACTGATAAAGGCAGAGAAGTATCCAATTACGGTGGTTGGCAAAGTAGCCTGTATGATATTACATCAACAAGACCAATTGCTATTGAAAGATTTATACAAGAACTACAACGAAGTGTGAATGAGTGCACCAAGATGGCAGGTTTGCCTGATCTACAAATTTGTGATTACTGGTGGAATGTGAATAATAAAGGCGATTATAACCACCCTCACACACATAGAGACAGTGTTCTAAGCGGAGTTTATTATATAGATATACCAGATGAAAAAATGGGTGACATACATTTTGAAAGAGAAGATGATGCAGAATTCTTTTTACCAAGATTCATGCCTAAAAGAAATCATATCACCGCTCAAAGAGCATCTTACAAACCAATTTCAGGAGGTATTTTAATATTTCCTAGTTGGGTGAAACATTGCGTTGATGGTAATCAATCGGATCAAGCAAGAATTTCTATGAGTTTTAATACAGCCATTGCCAACACTCCAGCCAATGATGAACTGGCAAAATTGAATGGCTTTCCAATTGACAGATGATTTTACACATCTTTGGTGATAGTTTCAGTATACCTAGTACATTGTACCAACATAGTTCATTCAAACTTTGGACCGAACACTTACAAGAATTAACCAAGTGTGATCACATAATGAATCATGCTAAAGAAGGCGTTTCTAATGACTACATCTTTAATTGCTTATTGAATGAGAGCAAGAATTTTCAGACAGATGATGTTGTGATTGTGCAGACCACTAACTCTGAACGTCAATGGTTTTTTAAAAATAAACCCGAATTAAGTAATCTTTATATTAAAGATATACATGAACATATCTCCAAGAATGAATATGAAACTATTCAAAATTTTATTAAATATTTAGACACGACACATCTCATACCAATTCATCTTACAATGTTTATATTGGCTGTTGATAGTATAAAAATCAAATTCCCTTCAATTAAGTTTTGTATTGTTCCTGGTTGGGATTCAGTACCTCAAGTCCAAGGCAATTTGATCAAAGTTAGTAATGAAGAATTTGTTTCGTCATCGGCACTAGCAAAATGGTATAATACCCATAAGTCTGATCCGCGACCAAACCACATTCAACATCAAAAAAATCATTTGGTCCTGGCGGAAAAAATCCATAATTTTTTGTTCAAAGATGTTCAATTAAATTTTGAGCAAGGTTTTGAAACAAAATTTATAAATTAAAATTGACACGTTAATCTTTGTGTGTTAGTATAACTCAAATGGTCACCACTGAGCAAAAACGCAATCTATTAGAACGAATTAAGAACGAAACTAAATTCTATGAAATACGTTTGGAAGGCACAGGTTGTGAAATTGCCATGGGTGAAATCACAGCAGAAGCGTATCGATATTGGCACAAAAAATCAGATAGAGAATTTGGCAATTACATGTCTCAGTATAGAGATATGAACATGCTTGGCAAGGTTCCAAACAAAGCACAATTTGACAGAGATTGGTATGAGTATGACGATATTGCTCATGTGTCAGGCATACTGGTAAAACCTACAAATAAAATGTATGTGGATCAATTCAATAAAATGTTCGAGTATGAAGACACCATTATGAGTGTGCCTTTGGATTTGAGATCATTAAAACGTGCTGGTATTTTAGTTGGCAGAAGATTCCAATGGGGTGGAAGAAAAAGTCATGCTCTCGCGGGCAAACACTACTTCAGAGGGGTCAGTCGTGAAAAAGGTGTTTGGTATTCAGAAGAAAAAATCAAACAAAAAATCTACAATTTTGATGTAAAAAAATTAAAATTGACCTACAGCAGATGTGAGAATACATATGTGTTTCATGAATTAGAGTATGATGGACTAGAGTATCTACTAGCCACTGATACTAGAGGTTCCAGTTTTGACATTGGTGTTCGGAAAGGACCTGCCAAAGAAGATTTTGGTAAAATTAATCAAAAAAATATATGGTTAGACACTTGATTTTTGTGAAAGAATTATTATATAATACAGTATCACAGCACACAGCCGTGATAAATAACAGTGTAAGTTGCTTAGATAGGGCTTACATTTATATTAACTTGCTTAACAAGGAGGAAACGCAATGAAAAATAATCTATCTATATTCAATCAATTAAGACCAGTAACTGTAGGATTCGACTCTATGTTCGATAGATTCGAAAGAATGGTGGAGGATGATTTCTTCACTGGAACTTCAGTAAACTATCCACCATACAATATCGTAAAAACAGGTGATTACACCTATGATATTGAGTTGGCTTTGGCTGGATTCAACAAGAAAGATATTGATGTGGAGTATGCAGACAACATACTTACAATCAAGTCTATCAAGTCTGATGAAGCAAAAGCAGAACAGGATGGTATGATCCACAGAGGCATCTCTAAGAGACAATTCACAAGATCATTCACAATAGCGGATGATGTGGAAGTCAAAGGTGCTGAACTTAAAGATGGTCTTTTGAAAGTTTCTTTGGAAAGAATTATTCCAGAGAGCAAAAAGGCAAGATCAATTGAAGTTAAGTAACATTAACTTTAAGAATATGGGTAGGGTGGCAACACCCTACCTAACCAACAAGTAGGTACAATGACAACAGATATAGAAGTAAAAACAGATTCCAAAGTAAAACAGATCATTAAGACTCCCAAAAATTATCATGTAATTCTTTTAAATGATGAAGTAACACCAATGGATTTTGTGGTGGAACTTTTGGTAAAGATATTTAGACACACACCAGAAACTGCTAAGGATCTAACATTGAAGATCCACAAGGAAGGTTCGGCAGTGGTAGGAACCTATACATATGAATTAGCAGAACAAAAAGGCACAGAAGCAACACAGGAGAGCAGAGACAGAGGTTTTCCTTTACAGGTAAAAGTTGAACAGGAATGAAAACTTATTACTTTTGGGTAACTTTAAAAAATAAAGCACCAATGAAGGTGGCCGAAGAAGGAAGAACAGCCAGTGAAGCACTCAGGATTGTGGAAGCAAGATTTCCAGATGCCAGAGTGATGTTCGCAGAAGGATTTTGATATGGGACTGAAAGAACTAACCAAAGAAGTACACCAAGACGCAGAACGCCAAGAGTTTGTTAAAACTTTAATGAGTGGCAACATGAGTGAAGAATTATACGCAGAGTTCTTGTACAATCAACACGCCATATACAATTTGTTAGAAGCCTGTGCTATGAGTCACGGATTACTGAATGACTTTCCACAAATCAGAAGAGCACCTGCTATATTGGCAGACTTTCAGGAACTTTGGAAAAAAGAAGATATGCCAGAGTTAACCAAAAGTACTGAAGAATATCTAAGACACATGGCAACAATTAAAGATGATCCTAAAAAGTTAATGGCACACATCTACGTGAGACACATGGGAGATCTATCGGGCGGGCAGATGATTAAAAAGCGAGCACCAGGTTCAGGTACCATGTATGAATTTGGTAGAGCAGACATCAAAGAAATTAAAGAAAGAATAAGAAGCAAAACTGACGATTCAATGGCTGACGAAGCCCGACTGTGTTTCGGTTATGCCGCAGAATTATTTAAAGAATTACACAATGCCCAAAAAGAAATTTAAAGACTTTCCAGGCAACCTAATCAAGATACAAGTGCTGGAAGATGAAATCAAATATTTTAAGAGTTTGATTCAGGAACACGATACAGGACACATTTACACCACCATAGACAGTTTGGAAACCAGAGTGAAAGAATTGAAAGGTATTCCTACCGACGATCCATTCATAGGTAGAAGTGATCCCAACAACATATGACAAACTTATTAATGTGGGCTGGATATATCATAGCAGGATTAACAATCACTGTGTTAGGCATAGAAGCCATCATTGAAATAATCAATTGGATAATGATATGAGTATAATTTGGGACACATTGATAGATTGTAAAGAACAAATCATAAAAGAATTTGATTCAAGAGGCACAGAGATTCAAGAAGAAGGCATGGCTCAATTCAATCAACCAGACAACGGTTGGATCAATAGAGTTTGGCAAACCAAAGACTGTAGACGTTGTCATATAGATGTTGTGGATGCTAGAGATTCAAAAGGGTTATGGATGATGCACGTGTGTATCTTTCCTAACTTGGACAACAATGGTCCTATATACGGATTTGATGTTATCGCAGGCAAAAACAAAATGACAGGAGCCTTCCATGACTTTTCAAAAAGTTCTGGCGGAGAAGATCATCCACTCATAGATGCTTTCAAAGATGCGGTGGAAGAATTCATTCCCAGCAAGAAACGTGAATTACCACAATGGGCATTGAACATATTCAGTGGCTCAATGGTTGCCGCAGGCAATGTGAGCAGTGAAGAAGAATCCAAAGCGATTGTGAATTTGGCATTGGAAAATTTAAAAATGTATTTTGATTCTATTGCTGAGTACAACGGCACTGCCAAAAAAGAAGATACCATAGAAGCACAGAACTATTACTGTCATAATCAGCAACAAAATCCGCACACTCCAAGGGTTATGAAGTCATTGGGATTGGCAGAAGCAGATGTAGAACTGTTCTGCACAGATGCTTTGTTTCCCAAAATCAAAAAATAGACAATTGACATCAACTCGTATTTGTGTTAATATAAAATTATGTTACAATATCACAATTTCGAAGATATTAAAATTAAATTAACTGCCATTAAACAAAAAAGTATGGCAGTTGAACAAGCCATCGCTGAAAAAAGACCTCAAGAAGAAATCAAATTTTTAACAGATGAAATCAAGCAGTTGGCTATGGAGTTGGCAAAAGGATAATGTTGGTCACTGTTTCAGGAGCAAACAAAAGTATAACAGACTTGACAGAAAGTCTTGTGCATTACTGTGCCAAGAAATTAAAGATCAAAGACTCGGTATCAATTGATGTAGAATTTTCCAAGACATTGTACAAGGAAGATGGTATATTAGGCGAAGTTGATTTTGATGACAGTAACCATAGACCAAAAGAATTTACAATAACTGTGGACAGCACAGGATCCAAAAGAACAATAATGGAGACCATAGCACACGAGATGGTCCACGTCAAACAGTACAGCAAAGGTGAGTTGGTTGATATGTCACGTTCGGGATCAAGCAGATGGCAAAATAAGACAGTGGACAGCAACACCAACTACTGGGATTTGCCCTGGGAGATAGAAGCACATGGCAAGGAACTGGGACTGTTCATAAGATGGACTGAAGATTCAGAACTATCCAAATATTCCTGGACTCAACAGGATTAGTTCCATTAACTGCCCATATAATTCCCATACCCAAATTTCTTATAAATACAACGATAATGAAAAAGTACGAAAATTACAGTGCAGAAGAGCGAGCAGAAGTCAGTCTATTCGACAATGACATACACTATCTCAATGGCGAAATCACAGAAGAAAATATTGCCAAAGCAATCAAATGGATTCTGTCAGCCAATCTTCAGAAGAAACCCAAACG
>Ga0255768_10007684_pt1 | contig 10098 bp, 8 predicted proteins | sample 071ome_33_FD_179983 | JGI IMG/M metagenome (GOLD analysis project Ga0255768, IMG submission 179983) | Coastal salt marsh microbial communities from the Groves Creek Marsh, Skidaway Island, Georgia - 071412AT metaG (version 2) | ecosystem: Environmental > Aquatic > Marine > Intertidal zone > Salt...
GTGTCAAACAGGCTGGTTTCAAACCACTGCTGTTGAGCAGAAAGACCGCCGGATGTCAGCTCAATGCCCGCGCCCCAAGTGGCAGACAAGTCGAGGCGTGTCTTGAGGTCTGCGGGACCAGAAATGTAAAACCTTTCATTTACATTTCCAGGATCCGTCAAGTTGATTGCGCTACCGCCTGCAGTTGCCGCAACCTTGAACTCGGTGCTGTTGAATCCGTCGGCGGCGACGTAATAAGTGGCGCCAGACGTGATTTCTGATGGCAACGTCCCAGTGCTGGACGTAAAAGCAATCTCTTCGCCAACAGTCAGCAGGTGCTGGTTATTTTTGATGCCGATAACAGTGGACGTTTTGATCCGGACAATATCGGTGTCATAGTCAAACTCAACAATGTTGGTGGACAATGTGCCGCGCTTAAAGCGGACCTCGTAACCACTGATGTCGCTGACAACCTTTTGGTCCCAGCTGCCATACTCACTCAGCGGCAGTTGCCAGCTAAAGCGCTTCGAAGTGCGGTTGGCATTCTCAACCACGCTGAAATTACTGGGAGTTGGCGGGGCAATCTCATCTCGATTCACCACGTCGTAGATGTAATCGCTGGGCTCTTCACCAAAAATGGCGCTGGTGAAACTGATACGAACGTCGTAAGTGTCAGGCGCGTGGAACGCAATCGTGTAATACCCCGTTAGCGGGATATCAGCCAAGAAGTAATAACCATCGTTGCCGGGAGTTTTAACGCCAGGGATTTCACCGCCCAGAAGATTGCGAGGCTTCGCCCAGCACCTGAATCCGGTGATGCGAGGCAGAATCGGACACGTTCCAGGATTGACAATCAGCAGCTGGGTGCCATCAGGCTGGTTGGCGTGGGTAACAGTTGCCCCGTAGGCTGCATCCCCAATGTCGGGAATAGCATCGAAGTTCGCGACAGTGACTGCCGTAAATTCGCTTTGGCGACCTAAGCGGTCAAATACTGCAACGCGGAACTCATAGGAGCTGGTGTAAACATGCTCCGGCAAGCTGATGATGGCATTCGTGACGGCGGTGTTTTGGATCTCGTTCCACTGAGTAGCACCAGCCTTCCGCCACTGGTAGCGATACCCACGCACCAGCAAATCATCAGCATTGTTGCGTTGCGGTGATTCCCAATCGGCACTGATTTGGGTGCGACCGTTGGTATAGATCAGCTTTGCGCTGATAGTGGAGACCTGTTGCGGTGGTTCAACCGTGAAGCGGTCTTTGGGAATGGCGATGGGCAGGTCGTTATCGACGTAATCGAACTTGCTTGCGTTGTACTGAACCGCTTCAACCTGGAAAACAAGCGGGTCAACTTCCGTAACTGCCACGATTTTGTAAAGCGCAGCCTGCAGATCAGCCCACTCAAGAACCCACAATGCACCGACTTGGGTGTCAACCGCGCCATCCACAAGGGCGGTCGATGTTCCACCAGCAGCAGATCCATATCCGGCTTCGATGATGTCACCACTTTGAGTAACCAGCACGTCGGTGATGGTCTGAGTGCTGAGGTTTCTCGACTCAAGTGTGCCTGCGTCGTCTGTAATGCTGACTAGGTTGTGGACGCTGAGCTTGGGACGCCTGGTGATTGAACCGTCAGGGTTGGTGACGGATTCACCGTCGGGCACCACCAGCGTCAGCGTGTAATCAATCGCGGGATTCAAGCTCAACACTGCATCGAGCTTGATGCTGTTGCCGGTGATCGCCTTGATTCGACCGCCTAAGCGCTGACCCTGTTTCAGTGGGTCGGCAATTTGAATCACCTCGCCAACGCCAGCAGCTAATCCCTCCGCTCCAATGCGGAAGCTGACTTTTTCTGTCAGATAACGGTTGGAGAACAGAGTGTGTTTTGCAGCCCGAAGTGCTTGACCGCGTGAGGTGACGCCAAGCAAACGCAGGTCAATCGGGTTGTAGCCAAAGGTCTCCAGCAGCGTGTCGTCTTGCTGGTATTCAGTAACGCTGGAATAGTTCTGATTTGGGTCGTCCCAGTTGGCGAGCACAACGGACTTGCGAGCAGCTCGTGCAGTGCCGCTGTAGGTGAAGCAAGGCGAGGTGACCTGACCGGAGTCGTCAACCTCTTGGATAACGTTGGCTTCGCTGAACTGCTGAACGGGGGTTAGCTCGCGGTCCTGCGTTAGAAATAGTTGTCCTTGGCTGTAGTAGATCAAACCACGGAAACATGAAGCAAGACTGTTCAGAACCTCATAAACGCTGCCTGCGTTTTGCAGATACACATTGCAGGTAAACCGTGGCTCAGTGCCGCCGTTGCCGTTATCAACTAGCTCGTCGCAATACTGGCTAATTGTGTAGAGATACCAGGGGTCAATCGAGATGTTGGATACATACCGCGCCACGCCAAAGCGGTCGTTGACCACAATGTCCCTGAAGATCCAAGCAGGATTATCTGTCCAAGCAGTTTTAAAGTCGCCGCTCCAGATGCCTGTGTAGGCGCGAGTTGTGGGGTTGTAATTGGTCGGAACTTGGACGCGCTTGCCACGCAGTTTGACCGAAACGTCTGGGATGTTGTTGAACTGACGTGCGTCAACCTTCAGCGCAAGCAGAGCAGTGTTGGGGTAGGCAAACTTCTCGTCGATAATTTCGACGTAGCTTTGCCAAACAATGCTGTTTTGAAGATAAGCAGTAGTGCTGTCAGGAGTTAAACGGGTGACTTTGACCAACCATGGTCCACTGCCGCTGACATCAAACTCATAGGCGCGTTGGAACTGGCTGTTGGATTTGCCTGTAACTGTCGGCTCGGCGACCACGGTCCATGTGGAGCCGCCGTTAGAAGACAGCTCAATTCTGTAACTGACACTTGTTTCGCCAATATCTCCGTTGCTTTGATTGGTTGCTTGGAGTGCCGGGTGATTGATGATGACCCGTATACGCTCAGTATCCTCGTCATAAATGGTTTGGGTGACTGGATTACCCGCAACCGTAACCGCTACGTTGACGCCTACTGCGTTTTCAGTGGCGCTGAATCCGGTGATTGGCGTCTGGGTTTCATCCGTTCCAGTGCGCGAATCAATCGTGTAACCCTCAAAGTTGTTCGTTCCATCAGGGTTTTGAATCGGCGTACCGTCTAAATAAGTATCCTTCGCAATGCTGTTGGGAAAGCCTTCGATTTCACCTTCGCTCAGCGCATAAACCGTCTTGGCAAATGCAACCGAAAATAGGTTGTTGGCAACCTCAACTGATTGATTTGATGTGGCAACGGGGTTTTGGTTGCCGCCACCGCCACCACCAGCACCGCTGATCTCAGGGAACTTTTTAGAGTCTTCCATCAGAGGCTGTTCTGCAGTTCCAGACCGAAGCTCAACACAGCCAGCGATCCGATGATGCGCTCACCGTAGAGCACTGGAACGACTTCGCCCTGCTGCGTGTTGGCGTTTGATTTGTCGAACGTAAACGATTTTTTCTGCTCTTCAAAGCTACGCCCTTCCAACGATGGCATCTTGGGCGTTGGCGTCAACAGTTCAGCGACGCCGCCGAAAATCAAACTTGTACCGATGCCAAAGAGTGCAGTGCTTCCGAATGCACCTTTTACAAACGCACCAGCAAACGCGCCGGTCGCACCAAAGCTGACAAAGGAAAGCGCAACCAAGGCAACGCCGACAATAATTTTCCCAGTGGCACCTTTACCAACAGGAATTGGGGCAAGGACAAACCGTTTGCTTAAAGGCCACAAAAGCTGCTCTTGATCCAAACCCTCTGCATGATCCGTAACTGCACGCCAGCGGATGCCGTTCTCTTCAGAATCCAACAGGTATTGACGCAATGCAGGGATCTGAACGCACAACGCACGAACAGCTTCAGCTGGGGTTTTGACCGCAAGCTTAAACTGACGACCAAAACGACGCCCTGCCTCGCCAAGTAATCGGATCGTCACCATTAGCTTGCCCTCCGCACAACCATGTACGTATTTTCGCGGAAATATCCGCTGTAGGAAGTAATTCCAGCCAACCTACCAATCAAATGTTGATACAACTTGTTAGCGGCTGGGTCCTCCACTACAGCGACGTGATTGCAGACATCTTGGTTGCGGATTCTGAAGAGGATTACGTCCCCACGCACCAGTTCAGCGCTTGATGGCAACTTAACGAAGCCTTCAGCGGCAAAGTTCTTCTCAAAAAACACAAAGCCAGGCTTGGACCATTCACCCTCATACCGGCGTGGATAATCGCCTAGCTCAATGCCTAGCTGCTGCTTGTACCAGTCCCGCACAGCGGAATAGCAGTCGTAAACGCCGTAGTTCCAGTTACGTCCCAACAAGCCTGCATCTTGGGATGGGTCCAACCAAAACGCCTCGCTGCCAGCGCAATTCCAGACGGCGTAAGGCAGGTTCAGCGCCTTGCACGCTTTGATGTCCGCTGGACTGAATCCGCTGTAATTGGCGTGGCTGTGCCAGCAAGCTTTGGCGTCTTCTAGGTAATCAACAGTGTCTTGAGCGCTGATAACAAACGTGTCTGGTTCGTTGCTGGTGTTTTCGCACTCAACAACCGTGCCATCCAGCAAGATGAACCCGCATGTTTCCTTCGGGTATGCACGTTCTGCATAGGTTCGCATTGCCAGCCGCTGCTCAGCGGTAAGCGGGTTTTGCCACTGAGACAGCATCAGCCTTGTGAATCGACGAGACCAGGGAAACCACCAAACGGTAGGCGGTCAGTATTACCAAAACGCAGTTGACAGCTAGTCAGGCGTTTTCCGCAAACATCGTCAGCCGCACCACTCACCGCGTTGTCGTTGGCGTCGTAGTAGTCAGTCCCGTCATAGTGGCAGCCAATGTCACTGCGGTAGATCCACTGGCATTGCTCTCGCAGCAGACGACGCCCTGGAAGACTGCGCCCTTCAAGGTCAAACGGCACCGCCAGCTGGAACGCAACCGCCAGCTTGGTTTCGCTGGACTTCTGTTCAACAACCCACTCATCTGGTCCCCAGTACGCATCGGGATCCGCTCCAGGGGTGCCGTCCAAGTAGGTCGTCAGTGTGCGGATTCGACTGACTTTTGCTCCGACCAGATCGCTATAAGTGTTGGTCAATGCTGTAATTGCCAAGCCGACGTTGGCAAAAACGATGCTGGGACGTTCCAGTTTGCCGCTGGTGTTTAGCTCAAACCCGTTGGCCTGCATCGGCACAGCCGTGTAGGTGTTGCTGTCATAAGTAATGTCTGAACCGTCGGTGTCTGACCAGTTGCAGAAGCGATAAATTGATTGATCCGTCGAACCAGCAGGCAGCAGCGTTGAGATGTCCAGGGTGAAGAGGTCAATGACCTCCGGCATTTGGGTTTTAAATGTTTCAGCGACAGGTGGTGTTTGCGTCATACGTAAACCCTCTTTAATTCAAATTCCAATGTTGCGTATGCAGGGCTAACTGGCGTAATAGTCCAACCATTTGTTAGCAAATAATCTCCAGCACTCAAGGTCAAAGTGACTTCTACAACTGTGCCATTTGCTATGTTGACAGAAGTCAATAGTCCAGTTGCCAGGTTCGCTGTGTAATTTGTTGGGCGAGTGTAGCCATCAAGCGACAGCGTACTGATGTCCGTGTAGCCAAGATCAAGCTCGCCACTTTCAAACGGCCTTGAAAAAGTTTTAGTGCTGAACGGTGGCGTCCATTCAATTGCAGTGCCTTTCAATGAAAGCAAATAGCTTTCAAGTGAATAAATTTCTTCGTTAGTCAGCGCAATTGTTTTGCAACGCCAAACTTCTTGTTGAGAATTCAAACCATCAGTCAACACTTGGGCGTAACCGTCACCGAACGAGGCAACCTGTGTTCTGTGATTTCGTTGGACGCTCGAAGCCAGATCTAGCTTGATGTCATTGAAGTTGACGTAGGTCATCGCAGGACACCTCCGCTACGGCGCTCATTGACTAGGGTTGACATCACGATACCTTGCACTTGATTTGCAATCTGTTTCTGCGCAGCAGGCGATAGCTCTTCACCAGTATTTTGCACGGAAATATTGATTGAGCCGACCCTCACATCCCTTGCACCTCCTTTCATGGTGACAGGGATAGAACGACCGTCAGGAAGCGGCACATAAGCTTCAGGAGTGCTGCCTTCACCAAAAACAGAGACTTGAGGACTACGAGCTATTCCGCCATTGGCGTATTTTTTCAACGGCATTGGACCGTTTTGTGTCATCACATTGCCGTTTGCGCTGAAATTTAAATTAAAAATTCCTTTGACCGCTTGGAACATGGCATAGCGAGTAAAAATCCTTGTCAAATCTTGCAGCACTGAACGAGCAAATTCTTTGAAATCAGCTTTGCCTGTTGAAATAAAATCTGCCAATGCATCAGAAGCACCGCCAAATGCATTAGCCAAAGATGAACCTAAGTTCTCTGCAAGATTCCCCATCGACTTAATTCCATCTTTGAAAGTATCTTTAAAGCCTTTTTTCTCACCGCCACCTTCCATTGCATCACGAAGGCGATTGATTAAATCAAGAAGTTCTTCCATGTTGTCGACACCTGCTTTCATTGCTTGCTCAATAACTCCGGCAAGTGTTCGGTTGATTTGTATTCTTTTTAGTTCTTCATCATTTAATTTTTCGGCGGCGGATAAAGCGTCTTCTATCTTTGTTTCTACCGACAAACGAAAGTCAGCCTGTTTTTGCAATTTTTGCTTGATGCTATCTTCAACCCTTTCAACGTCTTTAGCCAGCTTGAGACCTGCGTTTTGAAGTTCAATATCGTAAGTTTTTTGGTCAATCTGTTTTGCAACTAGTCTTTCTTTTAAGGTTTGACGTTTTACCTCAAAGTTAAGTTGGGCGACCAGTAAATTGTTCTCTTCTTTTTGAGCTTGGATTTGACGCAAGCTGATTGCATAAATCTCGTCTGACATTGTTTTTATTTTTTGCTTACTTTTTGCAGCGCCTCCGCCAGTTGTGTCAATGCCTGGCAACCCTTTTGGTTTATCTACTTTGATTTCTGCTGCAGCCTTTTCTGCTGCCCGTAAGCCGCCTAGCTGAGCAGCCAGTTCAACCCTTCTTTGGCTTAATGTCTGTTCTTGCGCGTATTCAACAGGACCAAGTAAACCACCTCTTTCAACCCTGCGTTGAGCAAAAGCACGTAAGCGTTCGTCAGTAGTCGCAATATCTTTTTCTAGTGTTGCAATTTCTCCTGCACGTCCTTTGCCTAAACCAAGGAAACTCGCAAGCTTTCTTGCTGCTTCATCAATAGCAATAACAATTTTGGCAAATTCAGTTTGAAAAGCTGCACCAATAGGACGAAGCAAATCACCAACTGATTCACTCAATCGGCTCAACGCTGTCTGCAAACGGTCGCCTGCAGCTTCAGGACCAGAAGCAATAACTTCTGCAGCTTTACCGTAATCCTTGAATAACTTCTCAGCAAAGGTTTGGAAGTCTTGCAGGCTTACTTGTCCCTTTTCAAGAGCTTTGTCGAGTTCTTGAGGCGTCATGCCCAAAGACTCAGCAAACAAAGTAAAAGCACCCGGCAAACGTTCACCAATCTGTTGGCGAAGTTCTTCAGCGGATACCTTGCCCTTGCTAAATACCTGCGAGGTTGCAGTCAATGCAGAATCCAAATCCTGCAAATTTCCGCCAGTGCCTCTAATACCTGCAGCAACACCTAAGAATGCCTTTTCTGCATCGGCAACGGTTCCGCCAGCACCCTTGACCGAAGCGGTCAGTTTTGTGAACTGACGAGTAATAACTTCCTGCGGTATCGCAAACTTTCTGCTTGTTTGATCAACAAACGCAAGAGCACGTTGATATTCACCAGCTTCTTTAGTGACAAGCTGCAAGGCAAGGCGCTGCTTGGCAATTTCAGCCGCGTATTCTGCAGTCCCACCAAGTTGTTGACGAATTTGCCCAATTTGTGCGCCAATTGCACCACCAACAGCAGCGCCAGTAGGACCGCCAAATACTGCACCAATACCTGCACCAAGTGCACCTTCAGGACCACCAAAAATGCCAGCAGCGGCAATGGCACCACCAGTGCGTGCAAATCGCTGAAGACCACCGCCTTTGCCTGCCCGCTGAGTTTTCGCTAATTGCCTTTCAAGTCTTTCTGCTTCACGAGTTGCCTCCCTGAATTCTTTGCTTGTGTAATCGACACTGTTTGCCAGTTCGCGCCATGCACCAGAAAAAGTGCGAAGGTTGCTGATGTTTTTCGTTGCCTGCTGCTCTTGTCGCTTTAAAGCACGTGAAAACTTGTCAAATTTAAAATCTGCACTTGCTGTATTTTTTCCAACGCCTTCAAGTTGACGCGACAAGCGATTTAGGTTTTGCTCGCCAGCAGTTTTGACGAGAATTTTTAATTCGGTCGCGCTAGAGACTGCCATCAGCTTTTTTTGTTGAGGACGGCAAGGGCTGCCATTTCCATTACCTGCATGCCTTCAAAGATGGCAACAGGGTCCTTGACTGAATACAGCTTACAGAGCCATTCCAGACTCGGGTAGTTCAACCCCGTCAATCCCGCCACGCTCGTATTCCATTGCGTAGACATTCGCACGAACATCAACACAATGTCCCAGTTCTCCTCCCACACTTCACAGTGTTGCTCTACCGCCTCAAGCTTGGCAGCAGCAATCTGCTCTTCACTAGCACCCAAGGCTTTTAAATCAGCCTCTCGCTCATCAACAACGCCGCCTTTTGCCCAATACTCAGCGGCGTCTTTTAGTTTTTTGCGGTGACTCCAGTCAGGCTGTCGGCGTAAGCCTGAATCAAAGCACGCAGTACATAAGGGTCATCGCATAGCTGCTGCTTGTTCTTTTCAGTAAAAGGAACAGGCTTGCCAGCATCATCATTGATGCCTTCCCAGCCAAGCAAAATCTCGCCAACAAGGGCATCGTCACCCTTATCGACGAGATTATTAAAGGCTGAGCGGCTGATCTTCTTGAAAACTGCCTCAAACGCTTGAGTTTCAAATTGGTTGCCGTCAACAGGGACTTCAACCTTGACTTCCCATTTGTAGGAAGCAGTTTTCTTGAGGACGAATGCCACGCAGAATCAGGTGAAAGCTAGCGACAGCTCGTCGTTGCCACTGGTGCTGGGAAGAGCCAGGTAGGGCATGGACAGCGAGATGACGCCGTTGGTATCGCCATACGATACTCCGGTAACATCCGTTTGCGCAGCAGTGAGGGTGACAATGTTGCCGCCAGTTGCACCAAGCACAAGGCTGGAAGAGGCGGTTGAAACACCCACTGCATCAGCAAAGTAATCAGTGGTGCCGATAGCAGGAGCTTCAATCACCGCAGTACCGCCAGGGGCACGGTTGGTAATCAAAACTTCTTTGCTGGAAGCAGTTTCCTTGTAAATCAGCTCGTTATTCAGAGCTAAATCAAAGGACTCGATGCGCTGACTCGTTTCACCAAAGAAGGTGGCGGTAGTCATGTTCGTGTCGTTGACTTCAATCGCTGCAGCCTGATTGGCAACAGTGAAAGAGCCAGACAGAGCGGTGTTATCGGGAGCGTTGTAAATCCCAATCATGCTGAAGCTTGCAACTGCAAACTGACCAGCAGTGAAGTTGAAACTGACCGAGCCACGGGCACCAGTGATTTTGTGCCGCGTACCGTCGTAGAAACAGTAAATAGTGGCGCTGTCAAAGCTGCTGCTCACACCTGCGTAGGTGACGCTAGTAGAGGCAACAATGGTCTCAGACAGACCGCAGGACTTAAGAAGCGGACCAAACGCAGGAGCAGTACCAGCAGCACCAGATCCGGCTAGTTCAACATCAAAAGTGACGCTGACGCGCTTGTTGGCGACCAACGTGGAACGGGTGCTATTACCAATAAATCCTTGGTAAGCAGCAGCCTGAACGTTGTCAGACTCAATAGGAGTCACTTCAAGGTTGGTAACCTGAATCGCGTCAGAACCACCAACAGGGGTCGGGTCAACCCCATAGCTTGATTCAATCTTCGCGATCAGGAATTTCTTCCGGGTTAGTGCCATTGTCAGTGGGAGCGGGTGGTTCTGTAATCAGTGTAAGTTTCCCAGTTTTTGGGTCAAACAAGTAACTGCCGCCCGCGCCGGGATTGGGAACTTCCTTACGAATTTTAGCCATGATGTCAGTTGCTAGTTAGGTCAGTTCTGCTAGTGCGATAACGCACTAAATAGTC
>Ga0255768_10007693_pt1 | contig 10095 bp, 11 predicted proteins | sample 071ome_33_FD_179983 | JGI IMG/M metagenome (GOLD analysis project Ga0255768, IMG submission 179983) | Coastal salt marsh microbial communities from the Groves Creek Marsh, Skidaway Island, Georgia - 071412AT metaG (version 2) | ecosystem: Environmental > Aquatic > Marine > Intertidal zone >...
CAGTCATGTATAGTAGCGAGGTCAAAGTCAACCTTGTTTGCAACTTGATGTACGATACAAGCGTCAAGGCTGTGGATAAAGTTAGCAGTGATAGCGTTGCATTGTCCCCTTTCATCTATGTTATCTGCTAGTTCATCTGTTGTTATACTGATGCTCATGTTCTGAAAGACTGACTCCACCTTTAACTTCTTAAATTTACGGTAGCTTTGTACAACTTTGAATCCTGTAGGTGTGGACCAAGTGATCGGTTCATCACACCCTAATGCTCGTACACACTCACGAAGGAACTTCATCACTCTGTTTACTGGACGACACGTTTGATCTGCTAATCGATTCACGATCTTACATAAATAGATAACAGCAGTTAACATCTCACCAGTCGATGACCAGTTGTGATTTACTCCGATACTTTTAAATACATCTTGTACTAAGTTATAGTGGGTCGCTCCGTACGGTCTGTTCATGATAGCAAGCTTCGCTAACTTCCGGCTGATACCAAACCTTAACCACTCCTGTGCTATTATACTTTCATCTTGTTTTAACTCATCGTACACACGGTCAGCAAACTCTTGGTACATATCATTAGCTCGGTCCTCTTCCACTAAGTTACACATGCGTCCGATCTCTTTGTCCCGTAATAACAAGCTCAGTATCTGCATACCGTTGTTACTACAATCCTGACGAACAGGTAGATAACTCATGTATCCGTACCCCTCCTCTGTGAATTGCTTAAACTCCAGACAGAATCGAAGGAAACAAAACGGATCACTTGCATCAGTCCACCAATCTGTACCGTGTGGATCATTCGCTGCTTCAAGTATAAACTTCTGACGCTTACCTACCCACTCAAGTCGTTCTTCTCGTGTGCCTTTTACTCCCCACATGTTAGCACCGTGTATCAGTACCGCTTCCAAGTCCTCTTCATCCACCACTTGTTGACCGTTACTAAAGTCCAATAAACTCTTAGCTAAGTCAGACCCTTGTGGATGTAAGTAATACGGTAAAGCGTACACTCTGCCCCGGTAATCACAACGATACGGAAAGTAGAACTTATCCCACTCACTATATATCTTAGCGAGGTGTAGGATACGGATGGTCAGGTAACGTTTACTGCTGTTCGCTTCGTTGACGCTCTTGATGTCCTTTTGCTTCAGCTTCCAAGCCCTTAACTCATGCTCGTCACTTCCTGTGTACCTCGGTTGCTCTGGTATCTCACTAAAGTTAGGTATGTTCCCAACCACTCGCTTATTGTCGTAACATTTTCGAGTAATATCTAAAATCTCTTTGTTAATTTTCCAACTTACCTTCTGTAATTTATTAACAGCAGACATAGCATGTTCGTAGCTACTCTCGTAATCTTTAAACCAAGACATCGGTTTCCCCGTGAAGAACTCTTGAGGAGGCATATGCTTTAAGCTGTACCCTCCACCGATCAACTCGTACCAGTCAACAGGTTCATCAGGTAATGCCATCTTAAACACACGAGTCGTTTCCTTCCACGCATCAAATCGTTTGACCCAGTCCGTATAGCTACCACTTGGTACACACAGACGCTCAGGTTTATGTCCCTTCTGACACCCGGCAAAGCCGATCTCCCAAACTCCAGTCTCGATGCGTATCTCTTCTAACAACCACGCACCCAGTCCCGCCTTACACTTAGTATCCCACAGCGTGAAGCGTTCCTCTTCGTAGTCGTAGAACTGCTTCAACTTCATCGCTTTAGATCGGTCGTCAAGGGCAAGTAAATCTTTCTTGTGTGGGTGCATCAACTCCATCGCTTTGTCCCATCGTGCTTGGTTCTCAAATGCTTTACCTATCTTATACGCCATTCTACCAACAGGTAAATTGAATTGGAGGTTGTCAAGTAGTGTCTGTAAAGCCATCGAAGCTATCTGATACGGACACATATCAAGGACAAAGGTTAGGAATAATGGAGTGGTGTGCTCTGTGTTACCTCCGAATGTGTACATGAAATCATCCACCCTCTTACCTAACCTTGGAGCCATGACCCGTAGTAATCTTTTAGCTGACTCCGTTTGAGATGACTCACCATCCATCCGTAGTTTAGCTTGTCGGTTACGATACGCTGTGCGTCCCCACTCCCTCATCCGCCAAGTTGGTCCTCTGGTCGCTTTGCTCCCATCGTCTTTACTCTCTTTGTTCGATAAAGACTCTCGAGTTTGTTCGTTATCTTTGCTCATTGATAGTAGTTATTAAACCAGCTCTTCGGTTGGTGTCTTTGCTTACTGGTACGATACGCTATCAGCTTGCCGTCTTGGTCACGTACATAATTCCCGTTCTCATCCATCTTGAAACCAGTTATCTGATTGTTAGCGTAGAAGAAGTCAAAGCCTCGTTTTATCTCCTCGTGATCCACCCCACTCCAGTCAAAAGGAAGGTCAGTTGGTTCGAAGTCTGCGTAGTTGTCGTTCATCAGTGTTAATTATATCGTTCTCCGCATCCCAAAACATCTGCCCGTCCACATAAAAAGGCTCGTTACTCTTCTTCTCTTGGGTCTTCGATTCGGTTAAAGAACAGGTAATCGTGTATCTCTTCTTCATCCATGTCTTTAATCTTGTCCAAGTGGTACGCTCTTTCTTCTTCTCTCTCATAGTCTTTGTCGTATGGGTTTGTGCTGTTTAACCAGTTATCGTAATTCACTCCGTTCATTGCATCCATTCATGTGTTTTGTAGTTGTAATATCTAGGTGTCTCGTTACCGCTTTGGAAGTATAACCAAGCTTTGTCCGTAGAATTGTAGATGTACGGATAGATGTCAACATCTGTATACATCCACTTTCCGTCCGTGTAAAACCAACCAACAACATAAGGTGTAGCACCACTCAATGCCTTCATCTCGGTAACAGCGTCAACAACAGCTCGGTCGTTACTTAATGGATTCCACCCGTAATCAACCTCTTGCTTGTCAGTTAAACCATCACCGTCTGTATCCCTTGTCCACTTACTTGTTCCGTAGGTGTGTACTTCTTCGTAATTTAGTAATCCGTCACCATCAGAATCTTCAAGGTCGCCTGTAAAATTAGCGATGATAGTCAAGTTGTAATCTGCATACAACAACAACGGATTGCTCTTGCTGTTTACATCACCCGTCCACCCACTAAATACAAAGCCGGGATTCGGTTGTGCAGTAAGTGTAATAACATCACCAACAGCTACAGTTGTATCACCGATAACTTTCCCTCCAACATACGGACTACTTACAACATAAAAGCTTCTAGTTTCCGTGGTTGGTTCTTTAACCTGCTCTAAGACTGGTTGATCAACTGTACGCACAGGTAAGTCAAGGTACGCTTTGTTACCGCCAAAATCTAAGGCGTGATACTTTATACTTTCCTCACCTAACGGAACTGCGTATTGAGGTAAGGTAGCCGACCAAAATAAACGATCAGTATTGTAAGTCATTTCGTACAACAACCCACCCACTTCTACATGTGCGGATTCAACAGCGTATCCACTACTGCCTATGCTTACGCTTACAGTCAGTCCGTTTGCTATGTTTATGGTGTCTCCTTGTTTCGGTGATAAGTCGGTTATCGCCAACGCTAACAGGTAGCTCGGCAGGAAGAATAATAGTAGTATTGGTTTTTTTATATTCATTTTTCATTCGGGTAAATAATCCTGTTGCAAAGTTCATAACATATCGTAAGCCCAAGCAAAAATCAGTAAGCCAGCTAAGACAAACATTCCAAGGGTAAGTACGCTCATAGTGGATTCTCCGTGTTTTGACGGATAACGCCCTCTATTGTGGACGCTCGGTTAATCAGCTCAGCTTGTAGCTCCTCCAGCCTGTCACGGACAGTTAAATTATCCGGAAGCTTTTCACGGACGGACAGGTAATGATGGATCAAAGCACGGATGTGGTCGTTATCAAGGTCGTTCATATCTAAAAAGGTATTCGCTTTGCTCATATCGCCATTGCTCGTTTCACTCGTCAATAGCTCTTCGGTTAGGTTGTTACTGGTCATTTATTAAGCAATCTGGACAGGTAAGTTGTGACTCCATTTTAGGAGAAGTCAACCCACAAGTGTCGCACGGAATTTTTTCACAAGTTGATCGGTTATTTTGTGAAATTTTATTGAGCTCTTTCATGACATCTTTTGCTTGCTCGATGAAATGCTCCTTTGATTCCGCTGTGCCTTGATACTCAGGATGTTGACGACATGCCCATATAAGCTGAGGACAGGTAAGGTATCGCTCGCTATCGATTCGATAAAAGAAAGCTATTTGCTTTCCCCTATGATCGGTTAGGTATATTGTCACTGACATGTCGCTACGCTCCAACGCATTCATTCGCTTTGCTCACTGAATGCTTTTGTGCCCGTATTTCTTCCCGTCTTTTCAACAGGTAAGATTTAGGAGCCATTCTATTGAGTTTCCTCATGCCCCCTTGATAGATTTCCTTTACCTTGCGTAGCTCATGCCAGCGTTTATCCTTTGCAGAATCCAAGGTCAATCCAAGGTTTCCTTTTGGGTACGCTTTTAATTCATTGCAAGCCATATCAAAAGAGCGTTCCAAGCATTCTATGGAAACTTTGTAAACATCGTATGCCATAGGTTGCAAGGATTCGTAATGGTTCACTTGTTTAATGCAAAGCTTTGGGTCAGTATTTTCTGAAGTATTCATTGGTTTTGATTTATCGTTTATTTATTTGTAATTGTAAGCTTTTAATAAGTTCTTTTGCCCGTTTAAGTTCTTTATCGTTTAAATGGTTTCCGTTTAACAATTGATTGAGAATTTCTAAGTCTTTATTCATTTTATGTAAGGTCAAGTAATGTTTAGCATGTAATCCAATCGGATTGATGTTTGAAGCGATATTGAAAGCTGAAGCGTTGTGGTCTGTGTTTCTTTAATCTAGATTTCAAAAGCTTTCGATAAGATAACAAAGATTCCTCAAGTGAAAAGCTTTCGGAAACAATCCAATTATCGTTTAATTTGTAACGAGTAAGTAGAGTTTTATATTTCATTTTATGGTATAGGATTAGGATTAAGAAAAGATAGCTAGAAGTATGCATAGCCAGCCTAGCCCACACAAAAGCGGAAAAGCATAGCCAAGGAATACTGAAAGCTTGCTATTGAAAAGCTTTGCTGTCTCTTTGTCTATTTGATCGGCAGAGCTTGGAAGTTTGTTGATGATTTTCATAAGATATAGTATTTATTTTTGGTTTAGTTAAGTCCTGTAATCTTTCGGACGATGTTCCAAGCTGTATCGCAAGGATGATCGAAGTCAATGCCATGTTTCAACCATTGGTTATGAATCTTGCGTCTTTTAGCGTAGCTTGCGTCTCTTAAATGAAACCTGAAATCATGATGCCAAAAATAAGCGAGTCCCATGTAATCAGGAGTTCTTACTAAAGTTTTGTCGAGTCTTTGGAGCTTTATATAAGCGTCTGTCGTCAGAGCTTCTAAGTTGAGTGTGTCTTCTGTCATAATAGTATTGGTTTTGTGCCTCGCTTAATTGCAAAGCATGATTCACCTATTGACCGAAAATCGAAAGCTTGTCAATAGAATTGCGAAAAAGTTTTAGAGGTAAAGTTTTAAGGTATGACTTGATGAAAGCTTCAATCGCTTCAATTTAAAATGAAAAAAGAACCAAGAAATCAAAAAAGATACAAACGACTAATGAGAATCGATTATCAATTAAGAACCAAGCTTTGATCGATCAACAACTGACGCAATCTGCCCTGTTTACCTGTTGATTTGCGAAAAAAAAGAAAAGCTTTTGACGAATGAACTAGCGATGTTTACATAAGTCCTTGATAGTCAACAAAACTAATTAGACATAATGTATATAGTACGAAATAACATCCCCTCCCCTATAAGAATCTTGCGGGTACATGCGGGGGTAAAAACTTGCGGGCGTATATAGCGTAACCCGTTCAGATTTTTCTGCCGAAACCTTTCGACTTAAGCTTTGTGTGTGCTGTATATTACGGCTATATGACCGTCATCTTTACAGACTGTGACCCGATCCCTATAACAGAGCCGAGCTTCCCGTTATACGAGTGGGAGTGTGTCTTCTTTATTTAGAGAGTCGCTGTTATCGCTTGATATAAGATGCTTTATACCGTCTGATATGGCGATATTGATGTAATCCTCATCGGATGCTACCTCTTTGCCCCATTTAACAAGCATATCGTGTGTTTCATCTTCCATCTCCAATTCCATCTTTACGTGCATCTCTTCTTCTTCAGAGACGATCTTGATGATTGGTAAATTAGAAGTGAGGTTGGGTGTCGTCTTCGGTGTCTTCTTCATCGGCTAAATCTGGGTTATTAAGCATGTCTAATGCGTTGTCAGGTTCTCCTGCAAATATAACATCATCTGTATCTGTGAGTACTGACAGCTTACAGAAGTCTAAGCATCCGGCTATAGTGTAATCGTTAAGATCGTATTCGCTCTTGAACCTATATACCAGCTTTGCCAGTTCGTACTGTAGCGTGTCCGTTTGTTCGTTGATGTTCATGATGTTGTAACTATAGCATAAGGTGAGACGTTTTCATAGGTAAATCGACGACCAAGCTGTACATCTGTTATTTACTACATCTTTAACTTTTATGCTTTACATGTTCCCTTCGGCTGCTAGATTGTATAATAATGAGATTTAGATAGTCGTTATAGACGTACGTTTAAGAGGTCTCTTACCGATAGGTATTCTTAATAAGCAATAAGCAACAACAACAAAAGAGGTTACATTAGCTGACGCTAGTTGTAGTAGTTCCTATTCCTCTTCGATACATAGAGTTCCTTTACAAATACAGCAGCTACCATCACATCAATACATCCGTTGTTTAGTTAGCTCATACATTCGTTCTTTCGCTAACATCTCTAAACGGTCTTATTGATAACGTGATCTTTAAATAAGTCTTTTAAGGATAGGTGTGTTTACACGGTAAACGTTGTAAATCTAAACTTTAACTTTAGGATTACAAGGTATAGCTATAACGATATGAGTTATTAACGAACAACGTGAGTAATAACGATGAGAACGTAGTGAACCTACTTATGTATTTAAACTAAATAGAGAAACACCTTATATATAGATAACTAAAGCTTTGTTATTAAGTAGGAGCGATAGCGACTACATCCAGAGGTTAGCTAAAGCTTTGTTATTACGCTTATAGAAGCTATCAGTGAAGTCTTGTAGTTCTTTATGAAGTAGTTCTTGTTGTCTATCAACCATCGATTGGTCAGCGTCACTAGCCATCTGCTGTACCCAATAACCAACAGCGATTGATAAGGCGTCAAGACGGTCATCGTGTACTAGTGATCCTTTATCTCTTGTTATCCTAGATAGCTGATACATTAACATATATCTGGTTTGTTGTTCTATAGGGTAGCTAAGAGCAGACTTGTAGTCATTGTTGATGACGGAAGGGTCTATAACAAGTCTATGAGAGTTAAGTACAGGTTCTAAGGTATCAACAATACGTAGCTCCTTTTGTTTGTTATGTCGTACTTCTTCTATAGTTACTGGGTAAGTGGTACGAAACAACGGTTTAATCAGCTCCATAAACATACCGTCTCCAAAGTTAGACTCTATAACAACGATATTAACTTTGTTATCCTTTGCTATAGCTACCAGTTGTTTAAGGGTCCTTTCGTCGTACCCACCTTTTATACCACCAGCATCAGGTACATATAACTGACCATTAAGCATCTTTACTACAGCGTACCCTGTCTCGTCTTTACCACGCCCTGATGGGTCAATAGATAACACAGAGCCTGTATACGGTATCATATCTCCTACAGTTGAAGAGGGACGCCTAAATCGATCCCCAGCTAATCCGACATTTGGTAGCTCACGATCCGTATTATCCGGGTCAGATGACCACACAATCTTCTCAGGAGCTAAGTCTACATCCACATCAGATATAATCAGATCGTTTATCTTTAATGGGTATCGATCAGCATCAGACAGCTTAGGATTCAACATGAACTGTAAGGCGTACCCGGTACGACCGTAGCTCATCTTACGTTCTTCTAGGTCCAGATCAGTGAACCGTAAGGGTTCTGTAGAAGTACCTACTGTATCAGAAGCTATGTTATCCGCTATAAGGGGTGCTAAATCGCCTCCGTAGTTGTTTGTAGCCTCTGTATCGTCTGGATACTCTGAAGGCCATATACGGCTCTTGTAGCCCCTCTCTCGCAGTTTGTTATAAATAGAGTCCTCACATTGAGGAGTACCAAGAAAGATGATACGGGAGGAGTCGAGTGGTTTAATGATAGCGTCGAACTCCTTTACTTGTTCATCCAGCTTATCCCTCATACCTTGAGTAGCACTGTTATTAGCTACCTCTACGTCGTCAGCTACGATGATGTCTGCACGACTACCTGTGAGCTGGGAAGATATACCAAGGGACTTAACAGAGGGTGCGTGAGACGCCGGAGCAGGTCCTACATCGAAAGCAATCTTACTAAATCGTTGGTTCTCTGATGGCTTTAATCCTTGTAAAATGGGAATCTCCTGAATGATTCGCAAGGTAAATGTAGAGAAGTCATCCGATCTATTCTTAGATGCAGATACAACAAGTATGTTCTTAGCTGGGTCCAGCAGTAGCTGATGTACTACAAAGGCTGATGTTATCCAACTCTTCCCTACTCCCCGGAACGCCATGATAACAGACCGCTTAGGTCCGTGTTGCAAGTACTCCGCTATGTCGTATTGAAGCGGGGTAGGATCAGGGAGGTTAAGGTGTTTCCAGACTAGGTATAGAAAGTTTCTAAAGTCCCGTAGCTTGGGCGGTATCTCGATGTTCTTCTTCTTCAAATGGTAACTGGATTAGCTTGGCATTCAGTTCGTCTAAAGGAGTACCAACACCGCTGTCCATCAATACATTGTTATCTTTAAGGAACTGTCTAGCTCCATTGAGTAGGGCAGCGTTGTACTCCCCCGTATCTTCCATCATATCTATGCTGTGACTGTACGCACCTGCTATCTTATCGTGCAGTTTACTTCCCTCTTTATGACTTAGCATGATGTTATATTACTAGTGGTTGTTATCTTTGTAAACAAAAAGAGGCGGCTCCGAAGAACCGCCCCTTAATGATGGATGAGCTAAATCTTAGCTTAAAGCAGCTTCAAACTCAGCAACGGTTCCTAATTCAGTTCCGTTGTGGTAGAGGTCGCCGTCAAACTTAGCACGAGCAGCAGAGCTGTCCGTTCCGGAGATGTCGGTGGAAGCAGCAGTTGCAGAGGTTGAAAGAACCTTGAACATGTCGTCTCCTTCGTCCCAGATAAAAGCAACATTGCTTTCGGAAGAACCACGCTCAACGATGAAACCACCGTCATTCGAAGCGTTAGCACCGGAAGCGGCACCTTTAGACAGATTCATCAACGAGTCAGTAACATCGATGTTGGTGGTCTGTACGGAGGTGGTTGTTCCTTGTACTGTTAAGTTACCACTGAATACAGCATTAGCAGCCGAAATGTCACCGCTGAAAGAAGCGGAGTTACCGTCAGAAGCGAGGGAACCAGCTTGAGTTTGCAGAGCAGAGATGTCGCTGTCGTTGCTGCTGATAGCAGAAGTATTAGCGGATACATCGGACTGCAAGGAAGAGATGTCACTATCATTCGAAGAAACGTTCGATTGAAGAGTAGTGATGTCAGACTGAGCAGCTGAAACGTCAGATTGAAGGGAGCTGATGTCCGAGTCATTGCTGCTTACGTTAGATTGTAAGGTAGAAATGTCGGAGTCGTTAGAAGCAACAGCGTCAGCAACACTCTTTAACTGAGTATCAAGAGCTTCGTCAGCAGCTTTAAGGCTGGCTACAGAACCGAGATAGTTGGTAGAACCGTTAGCACTGTAAGCACCGTTAGCACCTAAACCAGCACCAGCTTGAGTAGCGTCAAGTTCAGTTTGAAGACCAGAAGCAGTTGAAGATACTGAATCAACGTATGCTTTGGTAGCGGCGTGAAGGTCAGCAGTAGGAGCACCTGAAAGGGTCAAAGCCCCAGTCATTGTTCCACCTGCGAGGGCGAGCTTCTTATCAAGCTCTACTTTTGTTTTTTGACCCAATTGGGTAAGCAAACTAGACATAATATATAATCCTTTGTTGTGGGTTAGTTGTGTTTAG
>Ga0255768_10007695_pt1 | contig 10094 bp, 9 predicted proteins | sample 071ome_33_FD_179983 | JGI IMG/M metagenome (GOLD analysis project Ga0255768, IMG submission 179983) | Coastal salt marsh microbial communities from the Groves Creek Marsh, Skidaway Island, Georgia - 071412AT metaG (version 2) | ecosystem: Environmental > Aquatic > Marine > Intertidal zone > Salt...
CAGGTCAACGCCTGCGCCGCCGCGGCCAGCGGTGCCTACGGCCGCCGAGAGATCACCATCCGCTGCAACGGACTCGACACCCCATGGGGTGCTGACGATCTTGCCGCGGCTGCCACCAGCGGTGCTGATGCGGTCGTCATCCCAAAAATTGCCTCGGTCACCGAGATCGACGCTGTTGTGCAACACCTCGACGCCGCCGGCGCTCCTGCAACGATGGGTGTGTGGGCAATGGTCGAAACCCCGACGGCAATCTTCGACATCCGCTCCATCGCCGGCCACCCGCGCGTGCCGGTGCTGGTCATGGGCACCAATGACCTGTTGAAAGAACTCCGTGCCGAAGCCACCGCCGACAGGTCAGCACTCACCCCCCATCTCGCCACCGCCCTCCTCGGCGCCCGCGAGGCCGGCAAGGTGATTCTCGACGGCGTGTACAACGACGTGCGCAACTCTGACGGGTTCCTCGCCGAAGCCACCGCCGGACGCCGGATGGGCTTTGATGGCAAGACCCTGATCCACCCGAGCCAAGTTGACCCTACAAACGATGTGTGGGCTCCCGACGATGACGCCGTGGACTACGCCCGGCGCGTGATCGCCGCCTTTGACGAAGCCACCGCCGAGGGCCGCGGCGTGATCACCGTCGATGGACGCATGATCGAAAACCTTCACGTCGACAATGCACGCCGGGTTCTTGCAGTGGCCGACGCGATTGCCGCTATGTCAGCGGACTAGAACCGTCACCCGCCGAGTCGGCGACCGATCTCGACGATCTTCTCGCTGGCGTTGTTCGCGTCGTCGCCTTGGGCTTCCAACAGTGCCGACCGGTCACGTGCCGCTTCACGTTCAGCGCGGGCCGTATCCGCTTTTGCAATCGCTGCATCGGTGCCGTGCTCGTTGATGTACTCGGCCCACTCGACGAGGGCATCGACCATCTCGTCTTCTGGAACCACTGCCACATTGCGGCCCTTCACGAACAGGTGACCACGACGGTTCCCGGCAGCGATACCGAGATCGGCCTCCCGCGCCTCCCCGGGACCGTTCACCACGCATCCCATCACCGCGACCTGCAGCGGAAGTTGCCGCTCGCCGAAGGCCTCCATGGCTCGTGCAGCCACATCGATCACATCGATTTCTGCCCGTCCACATGATGGGCAGGCGATCAAATCGACGTTGCGACGCTCGCGCAACCCCAGCGCTTCGAGCAGCTGGCGACCAGCACGAGCTTCCTCCACCGGATCGGCGGTGAGCGAATACCGAATAGTGTCGCCGATCCCCTCCATCAACAGCGTGGCGATACCGGCGGTGGCCTTCACCAGCCCGGCCGGAGGCGGACCGGCCTCGGTCACACCCAAATGCAGAGGATGATCCGTGACCTCGGCCAACTGCCGGTAGGCCTCCACCATCAACGGCACGCTCGATGCCTTCACCGAGATTTTGACCAGAGAAAAATCGACGTCGGCGAAGTAGGCCAATTCACGCTGGGCCGATTCGACCATCGCTTCGGGCGTCGCGCCACCGTGACGCTCGTACAGGTCGGGGTCGAGCGAACCCGCATTGACACCGATACGAATCGGCACCCCACGATCGCGCGCCTCGGAGGCGACGGCCTTGATGTGCTCGGGCTTGCGGATGTTGCCGGGGTTCAACCGCAGACCATGCACCCCAGCCTCGAGTGCGGCGAGTGCCATCTTGTACTGGTGATGGATGTCGGCGATGACCGGTATGGGCGAACGCGGCACGATCTGGGCGAGACCCACCGCCGCATCGGCGTCGTTGCAGGTGCAGCGCACAATGTCGCAGCCCGCCGCCGCCAGTGCGTAGATCTGCTGCAGGGTGCCCTCGACATCGGCGGTTTTGGTGACCGTCATCGACTGCACCGTGATGGGAGCACCCCCGCCAACGGGCACTGACCCCACCATGATCTGTCGGGTCTCGCGACGATCGCTCGCCCATTCAGTGACCTGCATGACTCATCGCCCTTCTATCGCCCACGTGGGCATCGTCACCCGTACGCATACCTGCGATCATCCAACCGGCCGCACAATGTCGAGGTAGAGCCCCGACATGAACAGAAACAGCAGAAGTGTCACCACGATCATTGTCAGCGGTGCCAAGCGTTCCATGTCGGCGTAGTACCGGCGACCGCTGCGACCCTCGCGAATCCGTTCGTAGATCGCCACCGCGGCGTGTCCACCATCGAGGGGCAGCAAGGGGAACAGGTTGAACACGCCAACAAAGACGTTCAACAGCGCCAGCATTTCAATAATGCCGGTGAACCCGGCCGAATCACCGATGTCATCGCTGACCGCGGTGATTCCCACCAGCGTCGTTGGCCGAGTGGAGAGATCATCGGTGGTCCCAGCCAAGTGGCTGAACAGATTCGTCGGGTCCAGCACGCGCACCACACCGGTGATCGACGCGCCGGTTTGATCCACCAACGACCCAACGGCGTGCCATGGCGACGACCACCACGCGCGGTCAAAGGTCTCCACGACCGGGCGTGCGGACACCCCAAGGAACGCCGCATCATCGCTACCACCCACCAGCGCGAGTGACGCGAGCGTGACATCGACCGTGCGTACCTCGTCACCTCGGGCGACCACGACATCGACAACATCGCCCGGGGCATGCGCCGTCACCGCAGCCGAGAGGCCACCCCCTGCGGTCACCGGCACCCCACCGATGGACAACACCTCATCATCGGGCAGTAGCCCTGCCGCTGCGGCAGGCGTGCCATCAGAGACCGCCACCACCCGTGCAGCATCCACGGGCTGGGTCTGCCCGGCTGTTGCGTAGACGACCGACAAAATCACGATCGCCAAGATGAAGTGAGCGAGCGATCCGGCACAGATCACCAGCATTCGTGAGCCGAACGGCTTCGACCGGTAGGTGCGGTCGCGGTCGGCAGCATCGACCTCTTCGCCGGCATGCATCCCGATGATGCGCACAAATGCCCCCAGCGGCAGAGCCCGCACTCCGTACTCGGTTTCTCCACGGCGGAAACTCCACACCCGTGGGCCAAAACCGATGAAGAACTGCGTTGCCTTCATACCGGTGAGCCGGGCTGTAGAGAAATGGCCGAGTTCGTGCAACAGAATCGACACCAGCAGGCCAACGGCGAATACGAACCACCAGATGCTGAATATCGCCAGTACCGCGATGGACGCTGCCACACCCAGCACACCGAGCAGACCTCGCAGGCCACCGACCGGTTCGGCATCGTCAAGAGCCCCACCAGCCAGCGCCGTGCGGCCAAATGCACCCGTGCCCGCACCTGTATCGCCCGCGCGATGATCGGGCTCAGGAGCCGGCCAGGCGTCGCCGCCGGTAGTGGGGGAACGGTCGGTATCGGTCATCGTTGGTTGGCTTCGCAGTGTCGTTCGAGACGATCAGGCGGCCATTTGTGCCACCACCGCAGTGGCGGCAATCCGACCGCGTCGATCGGCATCGATCACATCTCCAACGGTACCCGGCACAGCCACATCGTGCGCGTCGAGCACACGGCTCACCACATCGGAAATCGCAGCCCATCCGAGGTGGCCGTCGAGAAATGCCTCTACCGCAACCTCATTCGCTGCCGACAGAACCGCAGGCGCATCGCCACCCATCCGACCAGCAGCGATTGCGAGATCCAGACAGCGGAACGTGTCGCGGTCCGGGCGTTCGAACGTCAACGAACCAATGGTTGCCCAATCGATGCGTCCGAACGGCGTCCCACCGCGCTGCGGCCACGCCAACGCGTACGCGATGGGCAGGCGCATATCGGGCATCGAGAGTTGCGCAATGGTGGACGCGTCGGTGAATTCCACCATCGAATGCACCACCGACTGCGGGTGCACCACAACATCGATGCAGTCATAGGGCACAGCGAATAACTCGTGTGCTTCGATGACCTCAAGGCCCTTGTTCATCAAGGTGGACGAATCGACAGTGATCTTTGGGCCCATCGCCCATGTCGGGTGAGCAAGAGCATCTTGTCGACGCACCTGCGACAGTTCGTCCAGTGTCCGGCCACGGAACGGGCCACCCGAGGCCGTCAGAATCAAGCGCTCGACCTCACCTGCACCAGGTGTCCCCGAGCGCAGACATTGATGCAGGGCGCTGTGTTCGGAATCCACCGGAATCAATTCGGCGCCCGGCGTTGCGCGCAGCGGCTGCACCACCGGGCCCGCCGCGATGAGGCTTTCCTTGTTGGCCAGCGCCAATCGACGCCCCGCCGCCAACGTGGCCACCGTGATATCCAACCCGGCGAAACCAACAACCGCATTCACCACCACGTCGACCTCGCTGCACACCGGCGCGAGGTCGTCGACCACCTCGACACGGACCATCCCGGCATCGTTCAACATGTCGCGGGCTGCGAAACGAGCGGCCTCGTCGGCCACGGCCAGCACTCGCGCTCCGGTGGAGGCCACCACCTGTACCGCGTCGGCGACCGACGATCCCACCGACACCGCATCGATGCGGTAGCGATCGGGGTCGGCTGCCACGACCTCAACGGTTTGGCGACCGATAGAACCGGTGCACCCGGCGAGTGCGACCGAAACGGTCACGAGGCCCAGGGCTCGAGAATCAACGTGAGGTAGTACACCGCCGGCAAGGTGAGCAAGAAACCGTCGAAGCGGTCAAGCACCCCACCGTGGCCCTTGACCAGCGACCCGAAGTCCTTCATGCCAAGGTTCCTCTTGAACATCGATTCGATCAGGTCTCCTGCCGGCGCGGTGATCGACACGATGACCGCGAGTGCGAGCAGATGACCCGTGCTGTCCCAGGTGCTGTTCCACCCGCCGATGCCCACGACGACCAGTGCCACAACGGTCATCAAGCCGCCGCCGATGAAGCCCTCCACCGTCTTCGACGGGCTGATCCACGACCGCAAGGGTGTGCGCCCAGCAGCCGATCCAACGAACAACGCACCCACATCGTTCGCCACCACCGCAAGGGCCAGCATGAACAATGTGTCGGTGCCGGTGTCGGCCCGCAGTACCTCACCGGTGGTGGAGAACCGCAGAATCAACCCTGCATAGGCACCCGCCAACCCGATCCACACGGTGGGCAAGGTGGTGATCGAAATATTCGGCAGCGGCCCGATGTCGATCGATCGTGACCCGATGTACGTGCCCGCTGTCGCAGCAAAACCGAGGAGCAGCACCAGTGGCAACGTGCCGTCACCCAACCAGTAAGCCGCCAACGGCGCGGTCACGCAGGTGACGATGCCGGGCACTACAGCAGGCCGGTATCCACGTTCGGTGACTTTGTCGTAGAACTCCACGGCTCCGAGACCAAGGACAACGGCGACCAGTGCGGCCACCGACCATGGACGCCACATCATGGCGCCGACGAACAACAGCACGAGGAACAAGCCCACTGCGGTGGCGACCGGCAGGTCACGACCGGTGACACTCGGCGCGGTGCCCGGCACCGGTTCAGGTGCCCGTCGGCCCGGCCGACGCAACGGCCGGCGCGTAGCACCCGACGGATCGGCGCTGCGGCGTTCGATACCCGCGGGGTCGGTCCCGATGACGATGCGTGACGGCTCTGTGGCCACCGTTTCACCGGTGACACGACCCGAGTCAACCAGAACGCCCTCAGGCGAATCGTCGTTCCAGACGGGCTGCTCGGCCGTGAATGACGCCCACAATTCATCTTCGGAGCGCGAGGCTGCCGGTGTGGGATCCACGACCGGGTTCACCCCGGTGGGATCCGACGGACGCGGAATCTCACCCGTTGCGGGTTCGCTCCAGTGCGGCATTGGGCCGGACTCGTCGTCGAAGGCCAGTGCGGGTGGCGGCGCCGGTGCATCTTCGACGTGACGAACACGATCAGCGAATCGATCGAAGTCGGCGTCGAGCGCACTGTCGAGCAGCCCGCTGTCGCCGCTTTCACCGTTGTCGCCAGTGTCGCCAGCGTCGCCAGCCGCACGATCGGCCTCGGCATCATCGCGATGCTCGCGGCCTGGATCGGTGGGATCACGGAACAGGGATCCTTCGTCGTCGTACCGGTCGTTCATCTCTGTACCCCCTTCATCGGTTGGTACCCGCCCCAGGTGCCCGCATTGCGGTCACACCTCGAGTAGTTCGGTCTCCTTGCGGCCAAGTGCCGCATCGATGCGATCAACGTGTTCAGAGGTGGATCGGTCGAGTTCTTTCTCGGCTCGCTCCAACTCGTCGGCGGAGATCTCGCTGTCTTTCTCCGCCGACTCGAGCGCTTTGCGCGCATCGCGACGAATATTGCGCACCGCCACGCGACCGTCTTCGGCCATCTGCTTGGCAACCCGCACGTAGTCGCGGCGCCGCTCCTCAGTGAGCGCCGGGAAATTCAAACGGATCACCACACCGTCGTTATTCGGTGATACTCCGAGATCGGAGTCGCGAATGGCCTTCTCGACAGCGCCGAGCGCCGCTCGATCATGCGGTTTGATCAGCAGCTGGCGGGCTTCGGGCACCTGAATCGACACCAACTGCTGCATCGGCACTGGCGCGCCGTAGTACTCGACAAGGAGGTGCTCAACGAGTGCTGGTGCGGCACGGCCGGTACGCACCGTCGCGAACTGGCTCTGCACGTGCACCACGGCTTTGTCCATCTTCTCCATGGCGTCGAGCAACGTCTCGTCGATCACCCGCACAGCGTACCCACCCCATGGGCCACACAGGTGGAGGCGTGCACCTCTCAGACGTCGTGAACCATGGTGCCGACCTGTTCGCCGGCGAGAATTGCGCGCAGAGAACCGCGCGTCGACATGTCAAACACCACGATGGGAATCTGGTTATCGCGGCAGAACGCAATGGCGGTGGCGTCCATCACCTTGAGGTCTTTGGTCATGACCTCCATGTAGTCGACCTCGTCGTATTTCACGGCGTCGTCGTTCACGCGGGGGTCGGCGTCGTACACACCGTCCACACCTGAATGAGTGCCTTTCAACAGGGCATCTGCTTCGATCTCGGCCGCACGCAGCGCCGCTGCGGTATCGGTTGTGAAGAACGGGTTGCCAGTACCGGCGGCGAAGATCACCACCCTGCCCTTCTCCAGGTGGCGCACAGCACGCCGCCGGATGTACTGCTCGGCGATCCGCGGCATCTCGATCGCCGTCTGCACCCGGGTGGGTTGGCCCTTGCGTTCGAGCGCATCTTGAAGAGCGAGAGCGTTCATCACTGTGCCGAGCATGCCGATGTGGTCGCTCTGGGTGGGGTCCATCCCCTCCATTGCACCGGTGCGGCCTCTCCAGAAGTTGCCACCACCGACAACCACGGCCACATCAACGCCCATGTTCTGGCGGAGATCGATGATCTCGGCTGCGGTCGCGTCGAGAGTGGGCCCGTCGAGCCCGCGCCCCTCGGGGCCGGCGAGTGCCTCACCGGAGGGCTTGAAGACGATGCGCCGCCAACGGGGTGTGGTGGTCATCGTCGTTGTCCTCTCAGCCGATCTCGACCTGGGCGAATCGGACGATCTCGGCCGATCCGACGATGTCGGTGATGCTCTTCTTGTCGTCTTTAGCGAAGGGCTGCTCGTAGAGCACGATGTCTTTGAAGAACCCGCCCAAGCGGCCCTCAACGATTTTGGCGATCGCCTGCTCGGGCTTACCCTCGTTACGGGTGATTGTCTCCAGCGTGGCCCGTTCGGCCTCGATGGCGCTAGCGGGAACATCGTCACGCCGCAGGTATGCGGGTCGCGCGAAGGCGATGTGCACGGCGAGGTCGTGGGCGAGTTCGTCGTCACCGCCGGCCACTTCAACCAGCACGCCATTCACGCCGCGGCCACCCTGGATGTGCTGGTAATGTCCAATCACATTGCCGTCGGCGGCCTTCATGTACTCGACTCGGCCAAGTTCGATCTTTTCCTTGAGGGTGATCTTCAACTCCTCGAGGTCGGCGTCGTCGGCACTGACCGCGTCGGGTCCACCGGCGAGTACCGCAGCGAGCATGCGATCGGCCGCTTCTTTGAACTGGTCGGAACCGGCTACGAAGTCGGTCTCGCACTTCAACTGCACCATCGCCGCCACGCCCGACTCGACAGCGAGGGCGATGACGCCTTGGTCGTTGTCGCGATCGTCGCGCTTGGCCGACGCGGCCAAGCCCTTCTCGCGTAGGAACTGCTTAGCGGCTTCCATGTCACCGTCGTGTTCGGTGAGAGCCTTCTTGCAGTCCATCATGCCGGCGCCGGTTGCCTCGCGCAGCGCCTTCACATCTTGTGCGGTGAATGACATCGGTCGTCCTCGATTCGGTTGTGGGGGTCAGTTCTCGTCGGCGGACGCAACCTCGGCGGCTGGCTCCTCGGCCGGAGCCTCCTCAGTTACGGGGGCCTCAGCGGCTGCGGGGGCCTCGGTGGCTGCGGGGGCCTCACCGGCATCGGCGGCCACCTTCTTGGCAGCGAGACGGGCCTCGCGCTCGGCTTGGGCCTTCGCGGCTGCGGCGCGGGCGTCGGCTTGAGCCTTCTCGAACGCCGCGGCATCCTCGGGGCTGCGCTCGGGCGGCGCCGGGATGACCGGCTCTGCCGACGGGCGACGCGACGCGATGTAGCGACCCTCGAGCACGGCTTCGGCGATCACATTGGCGAACAGGGCGTTTGCGCGGATCGCGTCGTCGTTGCCGGGGATCGGGTACTGAATGACATCCGGGTCAACGTTGGTGTCGACCACAGCCACCACGGGGATTCCGAGCTTGTTGGCCTCGGTCACTGCAATGTGCTCTTTCACGGTGTCGAGCACGAACACTGCGTCGGGGGCCTTCTTCATGTCGCGCAGACCACCGAGGTTGCGCTGCAACTTGGTGAGTTCACGGTCGAGCAGGAGCGCCTCTTTTTTGATCATGAGGTCGAACTCGCCGATGGACTTCTGGCGCTCGAGTTCCAGCATCTTGTTCACCCGCACCGAAATGGTCGAGAAGTTGGTGAGCATGCCGCCCAGCCAGCGCTCGTTCACATACGGCATGCCGCAACGATCGGCCGAGGTGCGAATGGGGTCCTGCGCCTGCTTCTTTGTGCCGACGAACAACACCGTGCCACCGTCGGCGACGAGGTCACGCAAAAAGCCGTAGGCGGTCTCGATCCGCGACAGCGTCTGATCGAGGTCGATCACGTAAATGCCGTTGCGCTCTCCAAAGATGAAGCGCCGCATCTTGGGGTTCCAGCGACGGGTCTGGTGTCCGAAATGGGCGCCTGCCTCGATCATCTGGCGCATGCTGATCACAGCCATGAGTGTCTCCTGTTCTGCGGTTACCCAACCGACCCGGGCGCCGTAGCGACCGCAGATGGACCGGTGGTTGTTTCTGATGGACGCACCTGTTGGTGCGGCACCCCGGGATGGGGCACCTCCGCGATGCTATCGACTGCACACAGCGGTCGGACACGGCGGTGAGAACGCCAGAGTTGGCCGCGGCCCCATGATCAGCAGCCCCGTGCTCAACAGGTGGGTCGCCGCGACGCTGGACGCGCAGATGCGCCATCATCGGGTACCACCCGTGCGCGATGGCCAGAGGTTGAGAGCCATCGTGCCGGGTCGAGGTAGTCATCACCACGGCGCACGCCCACATGCACCGTTGTCGTTGATACGCCAAGCATCTGGCCGCGCTGCACCCTGTCCCCCACATGCACCATGGCGGCAACCCTGCCGATGCTGATGCGCTCGGTGCCGGTGTCGAGCGTGATCCACGGCGTCCCCGCCACTACCCCAGCAAAGACGACCGTTCCCGACGTTGGAGCGCGCACCACCGCACCCGCATCGGGCCCGAACTCAATCCCGCGGTTGCCGGCACACCACGGACACGCAGGGGGCCGAAACGAGTCGATGATCGGCGCATCCACTACCGGCACCCAGCACGTTGCAGGAACCGGTTGAGAGATGGTGGTGTCGGCCACCGCTGGCGCGGTGACTACCACGATCACCACCGGTGCCAACGCGGCTGCGATCGTCAGCCTCAGAGAGACACCCACCACTGCACCTCCACATCTGTTGGCATGACGCCGCGAGAGTCGCGCCGATGTCGCTCAGAGCAGATCGCGTGAGCGCAACCGTGCCCGCAACGCCAACACCGCCCGCGTGTGAATCTGCGAGACCCGCGATTCAGTGACGCCGAGGACGTCACCAATCTCAGCAAGTGTCA
>Ga0255768_10007709_pt1 | contig 10080 bp, 9 predicted proteins | sample 071ome_33_FD_179983 | JGI IMG/M metagenome (GOLD analysis project Ga0255768, IMG submission 179983) | Coastal salt marsh microbial communities from the Groves Creek Marsh, Skidaway Island, Georgia - 071412AT metaG (version 2) | ecosystem: Environmental > Aquatic > Marine > Intertidal zone > Salt...
TTCTTCAATAGGCATATTGCGATGCTCGATCAAGTTGATACCTGCACGTATTTTTTGATTCACAATGGTTTCAACTTCTTTAATTTCATCCGCAGACATTTTACCAAAATGAGAGAAATCAAATCTCAAGGATTTATCTGTAACCAACGAACCTTTTTGCGCTACATGGTCACCGAGCACACTTCTGAGGGCACTATGCAATAGATGGGTTGCCGAGTGATTGCAGGCTATCCATTGGCGACGCCTTTCACTCACTTTAGCCTCAACTTTACCATCAAAAGAAGTGGGCTCTTTGGATGTGGTAAGGATATGAAGTTTATTCTCTTTTTGTGTGTCGTGAATGGCAATGGTTTCTCCGTTTTCAAATAATAATTCTCCGGCATCCCCAATTTGGCCACCGCTTTCTGCATAGAATGGAGAATTCTCCAAAATCATTTGGTAATTCTTTTTCCCTTTATGTTCTACCGAGCGCCAACGTGTAATTCTTGTTCTGGTTTTGGTTTGATCGTACCCCACAAAGTTCTCTTCAGCATCTTCAACCATCCAATTCCAATCCCCTAAGTCTTTTTTAGCATCTGCTTTCGAGCGCTGTTTTTGCTCATTTAGTGCTTCCTGAAATCCTGCTAAACCTACGGTATATCCTTTTTCTCTAGCAATCAACTCAGTTAGGTCAATAGGAAAACCAAAGGTATCGTACAACTCAAATGCCATTGAACCAGGAATTTCTCCTTCGGAGTTTGAATTAAAATACTCTGTGAGTTTTGAGATACCCTGACTCAAGGTCCTGAAGAATGAAATTTCTTCTTCGCGAATCACCTTTTGTATAAAGTCTGATTGGCTATCTACCTCAGGAAAAGATTCTTTGAAGTAATTCGATAACTCTGGTACCAATTCATTTAGGAACGGCTTATCGAAATTCAAATAACTATAACCATATCTCACGGCACGACGAAGAATTCTACGAGCAACATAGCCCGCTCCATTGTTGGATGGCAACTGGCCATCAGCAATGATCATGGCAACCGCACGAATATGGTCTGCAATGACTCTAAAAGCAATATCCGTTACTTCCGCTTTTCCATAATTTTGATTGGAGAGGGATTCGGTTTTCTCGATGATATAGGAAAAGACATCCGTATCATAATTGGATTTTTTTTCCTGAATCACCCGAACCAATCGTTCAAAGCCCATTCCTGTATCCACATGTTTCTGCGGGAGGTTTACCAATTTGCCATCTGCCATGCGGTTAAACTCCATGAATACATTATTCCAAATCTCAATAACCTCGGGATGGTCAGCATTAACTAATTCTTTACCCTTACCGTCTTTTCTTTCGCTTTCGGATCTAAGGTCAATGTGTATTTCCGAACATGGACCGCAAGGGCCCGTTTCTCCCATTTCCCAAAAATTATCCTTTTTATTCCCGTGAACAATATGGCTTTCGTCTATGAGTTCCTTCCATATATCATACGCCTCTTGATCAAAAGGCAAGCCCTCTGAATCATCGCCTTCAAACACGCTTACATACAATTGTTCTTTCGAAAGTCCGTATACCTCAGTTAGTAACTCCCATGCCCATTGTATGGCTTCTTTTTTGAAATAATTGCCAAAACTCCAGTTTCCAAGCATTTCAAACATGGTATGGTGATAATGGTCATGCCCTACCTCATCCAAATCGTTATGCTTACCACTGACACGTAAACATTTCTGGCTGTCTGCAATGCGCTTTTCTGGGGCTTCCTCGTTACCCAAGAAATAATCTTTAAACTGGTTCATTCCTGCATTGGTAAACATCAGTGTGGGGTCACCTTTAACAACAATGGGTGCGGAAGGCACGATTTTATGGCCTTTGGATGCAAAGAAATCCAAAAACTGTTGTTTTATTTCTTTCGAGGAAGGATACATATTGGCCGCAAAGATAAAAAAAGCCACCGCATGGGTGGCTTTTTATTATTCTGTTATGAAACTATTTAAATTGCTATTGATTGCTTTGGTGCTGCTGATTTAATCTCATCGCTAGAACCATCCGCAAATTTTTCAAAGTTATCGTTGAATAGCTTGGATAAATGATGACATTGTGCATCGTAAGCATCTTTATCAGACCATGTATTTCTAGGATGTAACAAATCTGCTGGCACGTTTGGACAATCGTTCGGCATAGAAACACCAAACACGGGATGTTCGGTAAAATCACCCGTTAGGTTACCTTCAAGTGCCGCGGTTATCATTGCTCGGGTGTACTTTAACTTCATTCGACTTCCAACTCCGTAGGCACCCCCGGTCCAACCCGTGTTAACTAACCATACGTTAACATCTGGATTCTCCTTTAGTTTTTCACCCAACATTTCTGCGTATTTGGCAGGATGCAAAGGCAAAAATGCTTGTCCAAAGCATGCAGAGAAAGTAGCCTGTGGTTCGGTCACACCAGCTTCTGTTCCTGCCACCTTTGCCGTATATCCACTAATAAAATGATACATGGCTTGAGCCGGTGAAAGCTTAGAAATTGGAGGTAATACTCCAAATGCATCTGCTGTTAAAAAGAATATATTTTTAGGCGAATCACCTATGGATGGTACTGCGATGTTATCAATGTAATCAATAGGGTAAGCTACGCGCGTATTCTCGGTAACCGAGGTGTCTTCGTAATTCACCTTATCAGAATCCTCAAAGAATCGAACATTTTCCACTAATGCACCATGTTTGATAGCATTCCATATTTGTGGTTCTTTTTCTTCTGTCAAGTCCACGCATTTTGCGTAACATCCACCTTCGAAGTTGAATACGGTGTTTTTCGACCAGCCATGCTCGTCATCTCCAATTAATTTTCTTTTGGGATCTGCACTCAAGGTTGTTTTTCCGGTTCCACTCAAACCAAAGAAAATAGCGGTATCCCCTGCTTCACCAATATTCGCTGAACAGTGCATACTCAGTACATTTCTCTCTTGAGGTAAGATATAATTCATCACCCCAAAGATTCCCTTTTTGATTTCCCCAGTGTAACCGCTACCACCGATTAAAATGATTTTACGCGACATGTCAACAATGGTGAAATTGTGCTGTCTTACACCGTCTTCAACACCATTGGCTTTAAAACTCGGAGAAGCAATAATGAGCCACTCGGTTTCTTGCGTTGCCACTTCTTCCGCCGTAGGGCGTAAAAATAAATGTTTGGCAAATAGATTCTGGTAGGCACTTTCTGTAATGACCTGAATGTTGACGCGATAATTAGGATCAGCACCAGCATTGGCATGACGTATAAAAAGCTCCTTTCCTTCTATATGTTTGATCACCTTGTTAAGTAAGGCATCAAATTTTTCAGGAGAAATGGGTTGATTTACATTGCCCCACCAGACCGTGTCTTTGGTTTTTTCATCTTGAACCATGAATTTATCTTTGGGACTTCTGCCTGTAAATTCACCAGTATCTGCTGCAAGGGCTCCGCGGTCCGTTAATTTTCCTTCACCTCTTTCTAATGATTTTTGAACCAACTCATCAGTGGTCAAATTGGAATAAATAGATTTAGCTTGTTTTTCGATGGCTGATAACAGCGCTTCGTTAGTCATCATAAAATCTTTTGGATAAATTTGAGTCCTCAAAATTACACATAGCCTTTGTTTTTTCTGTTTTTTTGAGGGCTTTTTACTCTTATTTTTTTAACAATAAGTAAACATGAAAAACTTAACCCAATCAATTAAATACCAATGCTTTAAGTCTGTTTTTTCAATTTCAAAAATTAGTGTCAAATCGACACTAACCCTGTTTTTTTTCATTCCGACTCTAATTTTTTCACAAACAATAAGGTCACCTAAGGGCTCCGATATTTGGGTTTATGGGATCCAAGGTGCTTGGAGCATTGGCAATCTGATTATAGATAAAAACATAACGATTGAACCCAATAAATACTCAATCAGTGGCTTGGATCAATGGCATTACACCGAAGCAGATAAACCAATACAATTGGCCTCTGACATTACTTTTTTTGGTACTCTGGGGGCCGTTGGTGCGCTAGGATTAATTCACTGGGAAGATGGGTATGTCAATGCGATGGCACAGAATTTATGGATAACTGCTAATCTTACTCAAACGGTAAAACTGCTTGCACAACGCCAGAGACCGGCATCTTTTGGATCAAACGATGACTTTCATTCCTTCTTTTCTGGTCACAGCTCGATTACAGCAACAGCGGCTACCACTGCACTTTGGTATGCTTACCATGTTAAAAATCCAAATAAATGGGCTAAGCCATTGGGCTGGACAAGCTTAGGATTGAGCCTTACAACGGGAATCCTCAGAATATTAAGTGGAAAACACTACCCATCGGATGTCCTTACGGGCTTTGCCGTTGGCACGGGGGTGGCTTTGTTGAATTTAAGTTTGAAGAAAATATAGGTTACTGGTTTCTGGTGGCTGGTTGCTAAAAACTGGCAACTAGCAACTGGCAACTAGGAACTTGAAACCTGAAAGATACTTGGAATTAGGACCTGTAAACAAACCATTCAAGATCTTTACCTTTGGGTAATGAATGAATTCGAGGTCATTGAAGAACATTTCATCGCTCACCTGCAAAACATTCAGGAAATGAGCGCTGAATCCGCAGAAGCTTTGCGCTCACTTATTAAAATTCATTCATATTCCAACAAAACAACCTTACAAGAGGTTGAAAGCCGATGTCAGACTCTGTACTTCATTTACAATGGAGCGGCCCGTATTTTCTATTACAAAGACGATAAGGATATTACCGAATATTTCGCACTCTCGAATTCATTTATAATCCGGGCTGAGAGTTTATTTACTGGCAATTCCACATCAAAGGGGATTGAAATCGTCTTACCCAGCATCGTCATATCCATTTCATCACATCCATTTTTTCAATTATTCGAACAACATAGTGACTTGGAAAGGTTATTCAATGCTCTTATCAGAAATAGCTACCTCGAAACACTACATCGATTAGAGCAAATTCAATTTCATAACGCACGAGAACGATACCTTGGTCTGCTGAACTCATCAGCTGAAATTGTTCAAAACATACCGCTAAAATACATAGCTAGTTATTTAGGTATTAGCCAAGTGAGTTTAAGTAGAATCCGTTCGGATTTAAAATGATTTTTTAACAAATGTTAATTCCTACGCGCTGCTAAAGTGTGAATTTTGTGTTGGTGAATATCCGAACTAAAGAACCAACATTAGGATTAAAGGAGAATATCGGGCAATTCTCGCTCCTCGTTTTGGTTAATGCCTTTGTTGGTGGAATGCTGGGACTAGAAAGAGGAATTCTTCCTAAAATTGCACAGCAAGAATTCAATATCACCAATCACTCTGTCATTTTACTTTTTATTGTATTCTTTGGAACCTCCAAAGCGATAGCCAATTATTTCACCGGCAAGTTATCTGAAATTTGGGGGCGAAAAAACGTTCTAATCATCGGATGGATTATCAGTTTACCTATTCCATATATGATCATTTATGCGAATCACTGGAATTGGATCTTGTTGGCAAACATTTTCTTGGGAATACAACAGGGATTTACATGGAGCAGTACGGTAAATATGAAGATTGATTTAGTCGGTCAGAAAAACAGAGGTTTTGCAATGGGCATTAACGAATCGGTGGGCTATATGTCAGTAGGGATTTTTGCTATCATTAGTGGTTATGTTGCTTCGTCATTTGGATTGCTACCCTACCCTTTTTATGTTGGAATTGCATTGTCATTAATTGGGCTTTTTACAAGTACTTTTTTAGTAAAAGACACCGGTCAATATGTTCAACAGGAATCAGCGACTTCAATAATACCAAAGACAAATGGTAGCTTATTCCATCAAACGACATGGAAAGATGCTCGATTAAGTTCGATCACTCAAGCAGGTTTCATTAATAATTTAAATGATGGAATGATGTGGGGATTACTTCCAATTTTCTTGGTTTCTCGAGGCGTAAACACCTCTGAAATGTCGGAGTTAATTGCTATTTATCCAATGGTTTGGGGGATTTCACAGATTGCCACTGGAAGACTCGGAGACTTTAGCTCAAAGAAAAAGATCTTATTCTGGGGAATGATGTTACAAGGCATTGCTGTATATAGCTTTTTATATTGCTACACCAAATTTTCATGGATATTGGTTAGTATTCTACTTGGGTTAGGAACGGCATTAGTGTACCCCAATTTCATGTCGGCTATCGCTGAAAACACTCATCCACATCAACGAGCAACGAGTATTGGTATATTTAGACTTTGGCGGGATTTAGGCTATGCATTTGGGGCGATTCTTGCCGGAATAATTTCTGACCTTATAGGTTTAGAATCGGCATTTATTGTGGCTGCCATTCTTACGGCATTATCGGCATTGATTATCCAATTTAGAATGCCAACTCAATGAAACTAGTTTCAAGTCGCTGGTTACTGGTTACTTGGAACCAATAAGACTATTTGATTTTTTCTGAAAACAGCTTTTTGAATTTCTCCACCTTCTCTCCTACTACATAAGTGCAGTATGGATTACTTGGATTATTAGTAAAATAGTCTTGATGGTAATCTTCGGCCGTAGAATAATCTTTTAATGGAACGATTTCTGTAACAATTTTACCTGACCAAAGCTGCGATTCTTCAACCGCTAATTTACTCTTTAAAGCCATAGTCTTTTGTTCTTCGTTTACAAAATAAATCCCGCTGCGGTATTGAGTTCCAACGTCATTTCCTTGTCTATTGAGAGTTGTTGGGTCATGTATTCGCCAAAAGACAGTTAGAATCTCTTCTAAATTGGTTTGGCTAGAATCATAAAAGACCTTCACCACTTCTACACACTCGGTTCTTCCAGTGCACACGTCTTTATACGTTGGTTTCGCTACAATTCCATTGCTGTAACCGCATTCAACCTTCTCTATCCCTTTCATGTTGCGGTATACCGCATCCAAACACCAGAAGCAACCTCCACCGAGTACAATGCTATCCGTAATTCTCTCTTCGTTCATCTTTTCATTTAGATTATTAGAGCTTGAAACGTTTCCTTTATTTGAAAAAGCGGTACAAGCCATGGGCAACAATAAGCATATCAACCGCCATCGCATGTAATCAGAACATTTATACTAACCTTTTGTTTTATATCCCGCCTTCTGAAGAAAAGACTTTACTTTTTCTGCGTTATCGCCTTGAATAATGATATCGCCATCTTTTGAGGTTCCTCCCGTTCCACAATGATTTTTTAGCTGCTTTTCAAGCGATTTCAAATCCTCTTTTGAACCAATAAATTCCTTAATAACGGTAGAGGGTTTCCCAGAACGAACCTCTTTTCTCACATAAAGCGTTTGAAGATGATTTTCTAAAGTCTCTTCTTCAATATCGTCGTTATTGTATTGATAGTCAGGATTCGTACTATATACGATGCCTTTTTTATTCTTATTCTTGTTGCTCATTTAATCCTTTTTACGGTGAATCACAGAGGCCACTGGTTGCGCCTGAGGCATAATGACTAAATCGTTGATATTAACATGAGATTTCCGGGTAACACAATATTCTATAGCATCGGCAATGTCATCTGCTACTAGATTTTCAAAACCCTTGTAAACTAAATCCGCTTTTTCTTTATCTCCCTCAAAACGCACTTCTGAGAATTCTGTTTCAACTGCTCCCGGGTGTATAGCTGTTACTCGAACGCCAAATTCAGATAATTCATATCGCATCGCTTTATTTAATGCATCCACTGCGTGTTTTGATGCACAATACACGTTTCCATTATCGTACACTTCCTTACCAGCAATCGAGCCGATGTTCACAATGTGGCCAATTTGGCGTTCTTTCATGATTTGACCAACCGCTTTTGAAACGTACAACAGCCCTTTCACATTCGTATCCAACATGGTATCCCAGTGACTCGTATCCCCATCATAAAAACGAGATAAACCCATGGCCAATCCTGCATTATTAACTAAAACATCAATGTTTTTCCATTTACCATTTAAGCTAGAAATGGCAGCATTCACTTCTTCTTCATTTCTAACGTCAAACTTCAAACACAGAATATTTTCCTTGCCCTCCGACCATTGTTTCAATCGTTCTTCTCTGCGACCCGTGATAATGAGTGCAAATCCGAGGTTATATAATCTTTCTGCTGTTGCTTTTCCTATACCGGATGTGGCCCCGGTAATGAGGGCTACTTTTTTACTATCCATTTTGAGCAATGATAATCATGTTGGGAGAAAAAAGTACATCACGGGTGCTTCTACCTGTAGCGAATAATTGACATTTGTAGAGAATTTTTAATTCCCAAAAAGCGAATCTCCGGATCAATTCTTTTATCGGATTATCAATGGACATATCCGAGGCATTAACACTTACTTTTTGAAAGCCACAGGCCATCATTACCTGTTGGGCAGAAGAGACATTCATATAATTCTCGTGCGTAAAATCACCATTTGCAAAAACAGTGGCAAATGGAGCATCTAAATTGGGTGTGCGTATGATTAATCTCCCATTTGGCGTAAGGCATCTTCTGAGCGCGATCAATAATTCAACCAGTTCATCTTTTGTGAAATGCTCAATGATATCCATTCCAAGAATCACATCGTATTTCTCCGTTGTTTCTTTTAGATACACCAAGGCGTCTCCATGTTCAACGCCTTTTACTCCAAAATCTTTGGCCATATCCACTTGTTCTTGGGATAAGTCCATACCTGTGGACTGCTCATAACCATTATCCTGACAAACCGATAACATACTGCCGCTTCCACATCCAAAGTCAAAGATATTGGCACTCTTATCCTTTGGCAGCTCTGGTAAAATCTCCTTTGAAAATCGCACTTTTTCCCTCAAAAAAAGTGATTTGGCATCCGTCAATGAAGCACGACCGCTCTGGGTCGTGTGGTAGTTTTCATAAAGTGTTTTTCTATACTTCATTGGAGTACTATTTGTTAGTCGGAATATCTACTGACGCCATAATCGCGGTTGCTGTAGCAATCAATATCAATTCTCCATCATTCATAACATCAAAGACATCACAATCGCAATAGATCAAGAAATTGCCTGCTTTTCGCACTTTGCCTACCGCTTTTACTGTTTTTGAGGTGCTTGGGTTGAGGTAACTCACTTTCAGATCCGCGGTTACTACATTCTTTTCCTTTTTCACGGTTGTATATGCCGCAATACCGGTGGTAACATCGCACAATGTTGCGGTTACTCCTCCATGCAAAAAACCATTTTGTTGAAGATGGTGTTCCTCAACATTAATGCTCATTTCTGCGGTTCCCGTATCTACATCTTCCAAAACGAGGCCCATGTGCTGGATAAAATGATTGGTTTTCAATCGTTCATCAAGAAATGATTTGATTTCCTTATTCATATGATCATTATTTCACTGGATTATATCCAGAAAGTCTTAACATCTTGTTTGCGTCATGCTCGTCAAATAGTTCTTCCCAAGTTACATCAACTTCTTGTAGATATCGCTGAACAATTTTGGTGCCGACAAAAGAGCCTATCATGGGCGGACATTCCGGTGGAATACCAGGACCGAAGGTTTTATCACCATAAACGAAATATCTACGATAAACATTAAAATCATTGGAATAGAGGGCTTTCTGCTCCAAAAACAATTTCCACATTTGACCTTGATCTCGTTCCATCATGGCCCACTCTTCTTCAGTATATCCTAGATTGATAAATCCATCATTACCATCCTGCATGTCTAATATAAGAGCCCATATTTTCCCTTCAAATACGGCTTGTTCTAGCATATTTTTGGGATTATGTTTCGACTCGTACTGACTTTTCAGGTAATTCCAAATTAACATGGTAGGGATCTGTTCTGTGTTGTTATACCGGTTGTAAAAACCAGGTACATCCAACATAGCATACAAGGGAAACGTATCATTCATAAACATTTCTTTACTAAAACCAAGAATCAACCCTTGGCTTTTAGAACTATCCACAAACGTATTGAAGTTTGAAAATTGTGAAAAGTACGATACTAAAGTAGGTTGAGGTGTTTTAGGAAGTCGATAACTCAGCTTTCCCCACATTGTATTTAAATCCGTTCTCCAGCTGGTGTTTTTTTCATAATGCTTCTTGATCCATAAAAACACTTGCTT
>Ga0255768_10007714_pt1 | contig 10077 bp, 18 predicted proteins | sample 071ome_33_FD_179983 | JGI IMG/M metagenome (GOLD analysis project Ga0255768, IMG submission 179983) | Coastal salt marsh microbial communities from the Groves Creek Marsh, Skidaway Island, Georgia - 071412AT metaG (version 2) | ecosystem: Environmental > Aquatic > Marine > Intertidal zone >...
CATCATGACAGACCCACCTTTCCATTTAATTTGTCTAATACCGCGTCAATGTCGGTTTGATCGTCAGATGTTTTGACAATGCGCATGTATTTCATAGCAATACCATCCCACCCATAATTCAGATCATCCATTTCATCCGCAACAGTTTCTTTGTCATAATCACCAAAATAGTTGAACCATTTTTGATGTTCTAATTCATATACGAATAGCGTGTAATATTTTTGCATTGTTTTGTTTCCTTTCCAGTTAAAGCTTAGCGGATCACGAAACCGCTTTCGTCTTTGATTGCATCACCTTTCGCTTTCAATATCACAAGCGTTCCGAGCGGATCATTCGGGCGATAATCGTGCGCATCACCATCAGTAACTTTGCGCATATAACCATTCAAAACAATATGGCCTTGTTCAAGAGCTTGTTTGTAAAGCTTGCGAGACAATACCGCCGCAACATTGCCGCCATTGTTTAAAACTTGATCAACTTGCTCTTGATTGTTTTCCTTGCGTGAAAACGTTAAATGGTAATTTTTGGGCATTGCGCCTAGGGCATGGGCAATCACGCGCTTAGGAAATGCAGTGTAATCATAGAATTGAATTTCGCTAAAGATATCCATGATAAGCGCGTCGGTCCCGTTGATTGTCACCTTGCGCTTTTCCCATGGCAGATCGCTTGTGGCATTGGGACGGAAAGCAATTTCGTAATTATTCTTTTTTGCTTTCTTTACCGCCGCAATCATTTCAAAAACCAATACCGCCAAAAATGCAGCGCGTTCTTTAAAGTAAGCTTGCGTTTTCGTTATACGTGAACGCTCTTTTGTTTCCATATAAGCGGGATTGCCCGACGTATGTAGACAAGCTTGGGCGCACCCATCGCTTGCCATTGCGCAAACTTGAAAGCCAGACAGATTAAAAGGTGCAAGGTGCAATGCATAAGTAAATATGTTTACTACCTTGCCATTCTTTTCAATTTTGGGGTTGCTTTCTGGCGATGCTAGCAAAGTGTGAATATTATGCCCACGTTCACGCAAGTACTTGATCGCTTGCGCTTTGCTTGTGAATCCGTTGATTGTGTTTTTGTCTAAGTTGAACATTCGATAAGTTTCCTTGTGTTTAGAGTTTAAGATTAAAAAGGTAATTCTTCGCGTGTAGTTTCTTCAACAGAACTATCGAATAGCACATCCCAACTTGTGGGCGTTTGCCATATATTTGAATAGTTACCTTGATCATAAGAAAGGCAAACATTGCGCCAAACGCTATTTATTATTTCTTTCTCTGGGAACCATTCTGCATCCTGTCGCAGCTCTTGAACGTCAAAAGGTAGCTCTATTTCAATTCGCATATTGCGCGACAGATCACGTACTAATGCGACGCGATACTTTGCAAGAATTTCTAGTTCTTGTTTTCCGTTATAAGTACGGCCAGTTTCTTTCTTGATATAAATTGCCTTGCTAGTCATTCGATAAGTTTCCTTGTTTTCGTGTTTCTATATTAAAGAGATTAGCACCACCAACGAGATATTCAAGAGATATATTCTTATGCGCTCAAACCTATACTTTCGTATGGGTATGTTATCCGATAGGTCGGTTTTTGGGGTTAACGCTTTTTTATGTCCAGAGATACCCGCCAACATGTTTCGCTATTCTGGCGGCGTTTTTAAGGGGTCTAGTATAGGTCGAGTATAGCTGCATTACCCAATAGGATAGCGCAAGAGTATACCAACGGATAGCATCGCCCCGGCTTTAGTATAGCGCATATATACTTTTGTATAACCGGGGATAGCCAAGCTATACTTTCGGATAGGTTAGCTATACTTTAGCCCGGTTAAGCTTAGCTAAAGTTTGCCTTGGATAGAGCTTTAGCATAGGCGCACTACACTAAAGTATATCGAGCGAGTGTGACCTATACGTTCGACTAGGTGAGTGTATCCGATAGGGTAGTTTCAGTTTTGTGATCACAAACAAAGCGTATCTGTCGGGTGTGATCACATATGGGTAGGCATAAAAGCGAAACGTGATCACAAGCTTGTGGGTATATGCATCCAAACCGTGTTTTGTGATCACATTTAGAAAAACCCTTAAAAATCAACACTTTAGCCATATCCACCGAAGAGCCATGACTAGTAAAAACGTTTAAAAACAACAGTTTAGCAGCTCGCAAACAGCTCGTTCTTGAAATGTTCACCTTTTGTTCCTGTTTTGTTCGAGGGGGCACGAGGGCCACGCCGGGTATAGGGGTACGTTGTATATGTAGAAGCACACAGAAGTGAAAATTTGAAGCACAACCTAAGAGTGTAGCCTATTTCTGTATATACATACCTAGTAACTTTTTGTTACAACATGTTACAATACTACATTTTAGGGGTTGACCGCCCTGTTTTACTGGGTATAACTGCGTAGCAGTAGCAGCCTAGAGTTAAACTCTTAGTGTAATACATGAAAAAAAGTAAGATAGAGTGTAACACTCTAGTGTAACATTAAATAAAGAGTAAAAACTTAAATAAAAGTTAACTAAATATAAAGTTTTTACTTGAGAGTTACTACTCTATAGAGTAAACTACACTTGTAACACATGGTTTTCGTGTTTCCTACATGTGTAACGCCAACTTGTGTGTGGCACTCTACGTCTGTGAAGCTTCCTTCCTGTTTCCTTCCCTTCATTACAACGTTTAGAGTGTCACACATATTTTCCCTGTATATTTTGTGTTGACATATATGAAGAAGAACGTACAACTATATGCATCTGATAGTGTAATTGAAGAGTTTTACTCTGCTATAGCGAGACAAGACAGCCGTAGACTACAACGTATACACATTCCTAAGTCAGATGTGTTTTACGTAAGAGCTGCGATAGAGAGTGACACTGGTGTTAAGTATACGTTAGACCATGTAGAGCGAGCTATGTTCTTAGAGGGTATGTTAGACCGTAAAGATGTACTCGATCCTGACAGAAAGAGAGAAGGTGTAGGGTAATGGCCCAACGCAACTACCGTAAAGAGTACGACAACTACCAAGGCACTCCAGCCCAGCGCAAGCGTAATGACGCTCGTAAGGCTGCACGTCGTAAGATGGAAGCTAAAGGTAAAGTTCGTAAGGGTGACGGTAAGGATGTTGACCATAAAGATGGTAACCCTAAGAATAACTCAAGTAAAAACTTACGTGTCACCTCTAAAAGCAAGAATAGAAGCTTTCCACGTACTAAGACAGCTAAGAAAGTGAAGTAGTATGTGGGTAGGTATTATGTTGTTGTGCTATGATCCATCAGCATTATCGTGCATGGTAGTAGCTAAACCAGAATCTTTTTATAGTGAGCAAGCTTGTTTAGAGGAAGCTGCAGATGTAGCAACTAATATGAGAGAGCAAGGTATATATGCTGTACCTGCTTGCTTTAAGATAGGGGAGTCTGCCTAATCATGGAAAACATGAAGCTACCTATAGCACTTGTATTAGCTATGGCAGCTCAGCTAGCTGGTGGTGTGTGGTGGGTATCACAACAAGCTGCGACTATAGCTAGTCTAGAAGAGTCAGTACAGCAGTTTGCCAGTAAGATGGCTGTAGAGGACAACGTTAACTTAAAGCGTGACGTACAAGATAACGCAGACTACATAGCTGGTGCGTTTGACGAGATAGATGAACTCTGGGAAGAGACTGATGAGTTGTGGGATGAGGCTGCTGTAATGGCTACGCACATGACTAGCATTATGGAGTTGCAGCAGCGTGTAGCACTACTAGAGCGCAGCTTAGAGTTTTTAAATAAAATTGATGTACCTAAAGCGAGTATGAGATGAGCAAGCCAGCAAAAGGTAAAATGTTTGCTAAGAAAGTGAAGAACCCTAAGACAGGACGTACTCGTACAGTTTCTTATGGTCAGGCTGGTAAAGCTAAGGATGGCGGTAAGCGTATTCGCCCTGGAACAAGTAAAGGTGACTCATACTGCGCACGTAGCGCTGGGCAAATGAAGAAACACCCTAAAGCAGCTAAAGACCCTAATAGCCCACTACGTTTATCTCGTGCTAAGTGGAAGTGCAGCGGTACTAAGTCACGGAGATCGTAATGCCTACGCCTACCAATAAGAAGTTATACGCTAGAGTAAAGGCAGAAGCTAAGAAGAAGTTTGACGTATGGCCCAGCGCATATGCATCAGCTTGGTTAACGAAGACCTATAAAGCACGTGGGGGCAAATACAGTGGCAGCAAAGCCAACAAAGTCAAAAAAGCCTAACAAAAAGGGTGGCTTGGGTAAGTGGTTCGGTGAGCAGTGGACTGATGTTAAGACGGGTAAGCCGTGTGGACGTAGTTCAGCCAGTAAGTCCAAGCGCCCGTACCCAGCTTGCAGACCCAAGGCAGTCGCAGGAAAGATTTCCAAAAAAGAAGCATCAAAGAAAACAGGACCAAAGAAAGTTAAGTGGTCCACAACAGCATCAGGTAGGAAAAGAAAGTAATGGCTAAGAAGAAATGTCCTAAGTGCGGCGGTAAAGGTTGTTCACATTGTGGCGGCACAGGGTACCACAATATGAATAAAGGTGGTATGATGATGAAAAAAGGTTATGCACACGGTGGTATGACTAAAAAAGGGTATAAAGACGGCGGCTTCTGTACAGGCCCAGCAAAAGGATATAAGAAGTAGTATGAAGTATTATCATCGTTTTAAAGACGCACTAGAGCATTATGGATATCGAGTAGATGAGCACGGCTACGTGTGGGACTCTCAAGGTAATCAGGCAGCAGGTGAAGATAATTATGGTAATGTCCAAAGTAAAGACCCTAATGTTACAGCTATCTGTATTGAAGAAGAAGAAAAAGGACTTCTTTCTAAACTTGCAGGTACAGCTAAGAAAACTGCTAAAAAAGCTGTTAAGAAAGTAGCACCTAAAAAAGGGATGAAACGTGCGCGTAACGAAAAAGGTCACTACATTGCAGATGACCCTAATACGCCAGAAAATGAAGCTTGGATAGAAGATCAGGACTACGGTCAAGGTAAACTCTAATGTCATTACTTAATCAGGGCAAGTCAGCACGGATAAAATCTGTGTATGGTCACAACTCAGGCACAGCTTATGAGACTGTATATACTTGCCCTGCTAACTGTATTGCAGAGGTTACCTTTGTGCATGTCGTTAATGGGGGCGGCTCCACTAATAGCGTAGAAGTAGAGTGGTATGTATCAGCAGATAACTATACGTCACACTTCTTAAAGGGTAAGTCTTTAAATGCGAGTGAGTATGTAACCTTTAGTGACATCGACTTAGTGCTTCAGCCAAATGATGAAATACGAGTAACACCTTCAAGCGCTGGGCATATTGACACTATTTTAACTATAACTGAAACCTTTGTACCTGTAGGCTAGCTTGTTAGTAACGGGTAACGGGTATGCAATAATACGTACTACTAGCTGACCTAAATATAAGTATAACTATCTCCTGCACCTACAACAAAGGAGATAGTGCAAAATGAAAAACTACTTTCGCAAAATTTGGAAGGCAATCGAAGTATCACAACAACGTCGCGCAGACTATCAGCTATTACAGCGTTTATCTGACCGTGAACTTCGTGATTTGGGCATCGGGCGTTCACAAATACGCTCAGCCATTTATGACCGTGACTAATTCGGTTATAGCTAAATTGGTCTAGGAGACACACATGGACCCAGTTACTATAATCAGCGGGGCCACTGTTGCATTTAACGCCCTTAAAAAAGGGTTTGCAGTAGGTAAAGACTTACAGGATATGTCTAGTCAGCTAACTAAGTGGGCTGGACATATGTCTGACTTAGGTCAAGCTGAGAAACAAGTAAAGAATCCACCTTGGTGGAAATCACTAAATGGGTCTATCGAGGCTGAAAGTTTGGAAGTTTTCGCTGCGAAGCGTAAAGCGGATGCAATGAGAAAAGAGTTGAAGGATTATATATCTTTCACGATGGGACCATCTGCATGGGACGAGCTTGTAGCTACAGAAGCTAAGATACGCAAACAAAAGAAAGAACAAGAGTATCGTAAGGCAGAGCTACAAGAAGCAATAATAACCTGGACCGTATCTGGTCTTTTACTATTACTAGGTTTTGGGATATTGGGGTTTATAATTTATCTAACTGCGTAGTGAAGATAAAAAATAAGTATTATGCCTTTGATAAGGCAGGGAAGATACTTATAATTACAAGCTATAAAAGGATAGCTCAGAACATATATAGGAAAGCCAATGGCAAGAAATCTAACAGAAAAGCAAAAAAAGTTCCTTGAAGTCTTGTTTGATGAGGCTGGCGGTGATGCAGTTGCCGCTAAGAAACTCGCAGGATATGATCATGGTTCAAGCACTACTGCTATCGTAGAGTCGTTAAAAGATGAAATCGCAGACAAAACACGTACTTACTTTGCTCGTACTGCGCCCAAGGCTGCTATGGCTATGGTTGGCGCTTTATATGATCCTACTGAACTAGGCATCAAAGAAAAGATGGTAGCAGCAAAAGACTTGCTAGATCGCGCTGGGCTTGGTAAAGTAGATAAGGTAGATGTTACCTCTAGTGGTGGCATTTTCTATCTACCACCCAAAGAAGGTACAAACGAGTAATTGAGTGAAACTACCCACGGAACGTGATTTAGGTGAGTGGCAACTACCAAAGCCTAAATCCCCTTACAACAAAGATTGGCACGAAATAGTCCGAATAACAAAGAAAGTACCATTCGGCTATGCATTACACCCTGAGAATGACCGTCTACTAGTACCAATAGTAGAAGAACTTGAAGCATTAGAACTTGCTAAACGTCACCTACAACAGTATAGTTACCGTGCAGTAGCTAACTGGCTTAGTAAAGAAACAGGCCGTTACATATCACATATGGGCTTGAAGAAAAGAGTAGAACTTGAGCAACGACGTAAAAAGGCAATTACAATTAAACGTAAGTTCGCCAGATGGCTTGAAGAAACCCTTACGGAAATCGAAAAACTCGAAAGCCGTGGGGTCGGGGCGTACTCAGAAGACAGTTGAAGCAGTCGCACCCCCAGTAGAGACTGTTCCTGCTAGAGCGGTAGAGTCTGAGTTTGATGTTGAGCTAGCACAGGATATTGTGTTTAAGCCAAACCCCGGCCCTCAGACAAGCTTCCTAAGTTCCTCTGAGAGAGAGGTTCTATATGGAGGCGCAGCAGGTGGCGGTAAATCGTATGCTATGCTCGCTGACCCACTACATGGGCTAAACGATCCTAACTTTAGTGGTCTACTTGTACGTCATACTACAGAGGAACTAAGGGAACTCATACAAAAGTCTCAGGAGTTATACCCTCGTGCAATACCCGGCATCAAATGGTCTGAACGAAAGTCTCAATGGACTAGTCCAAAAGGTGGAAGACTTTGGATGTCTTATCTCGACAAAGATACAGATGTCACACGATACCAAGGTCAGGCTTTTAACTGGATTGGATTCGACGAACTTACTCAATGGTCTTCACCTTACGCTTGGGATTATATGAGATCACGTTTACGTAGCTCAGCACACCACTTAGGTTTGTACATGAGAGCTACAACCAACCCCGGCGGTGCTGGACACCAGTGGGTTAAAAAGATGTTCATTGACCCAGCGCCATCAGGCAAAGCGTTCTGGGCTACAAACATAGAAACAGGGGATACTATTACATTCCCAGAGGGTCACAGTAGAGCGGGACAACCGCTGTTTAAGCGTAGGTTTATACCTGCGTCACTATTTGATAACCCTTACTTAGCTGATGCGGGTGACTATGAAGCGATGCTATTGTCACTACCAGAGCATCAACGTAAGCAACTACTAGAGGGTAATTGGGATATTAATGAAGGAGCAGCTTTCCCTGAGTTTGACCGATCAAAGCACGTCATTGAGTCTTTTGAAATTCCAGATAGCTGGACTAAATTTCGAGCTTGCGACTACGGCTACGGTTCTTACACAGGAGTTCTATGGTTTGCTGTCTCACCCGATGAGCAACTCATTGTTTACAGAGAGTTATATTGTTCTAAAGTTACAGCTTCTGATCTAGCAGATATGATACTAGACGCAGAGAAGCATGACGGTGGTATGAGATACGGTGTGCTAGACTCCTCTCTGTGGCACAACCGTGGCGACACGGGGCCATCTCTTGCGGAACAGATGAATATGAAGGGATGCAGATGGCGTCCGTCTGACCGTAGCAGGGGTTCCCGTGTCTCTGGTAAAAACGAAATACATAGACGCTTACAGATAGATGAGTTTACTGAGAAGCCTCGCCTTGTGTTCATGGATAACTGTACTAACACTATTGCACAGATTCCTAGTATTCCTCTGGATAAGAAAAACCCAGAAGATGTAGATACCAATGCAGAAGATCACCTGTATGACGCTTTACGCTACGGTATTATGACACGCCCACGCAGCAGCATATGGGATTTTAATCCTGCAACACAACGCACTGGTTTTCAAGCTAGTGATCCTAAATTTGGGTATTAAGAATGGCAGAACAAGAAGAAATGTTTGAAACAGATGAAGTCATAGCTGCAGAGGACAGTGATGACAGCATCTTTGCTGAGCGCTCTGGTGTAGTAGGTTTCGTAGCAGAACGATACAAACGCGCAGAGGATGCTCGCTATGCAGACGAACAGCGCTGGTTGAAAGCCTATCGTAACTATCGTGGTATATACGGAGCAGACGTACAGTTCTCTGATACTGAGAAGTCACGCGTGTTTGTTAAAGTTACTAAAACTAAAACACTAGCAGCATATGGACAAATTGTAGATGTTTTGTTCGGCAACAATAAGTTTCCGCTAACAGTAGACCCATCTATTTTGCCAGATGGTGTTGCTGAGTCTGTACATATTAACATTGACCCTAACGCAGCACAGGCTGGGGATGCTCTTCGTGCTGTTACAGAAATGAAACCGGGTCAATCATTTATCCTAGACGGCAAAACAGAACTACAACCAGGTGAGACTCTTGACGATCTGAAACGTCGTTTAGGACCATTATCAAACAAGCTAGAACCTGTATCTGATAAGATTATTGAGGGTGACGGTACTACACCTACTACAGTCTCTTTCCATCCTGCTATGATTGCAGCTAAGAAAATGGAAAAGAAAATACATGATCAGTTAAATGAATCTGGCGCTTCTACACACCTACGCTCGATGGCTTTCGAGATGGCATTATTAGGCACAGGTGTAATGAAGGGACCGTTTGCTGTAGATAAAGAATACCCTAACTGGAACGAAGAAGGTGAATACGATCCTCTGATTAAAACAGTTCCAGAGTGTAGCCATGTATCTGCTTGGGACTTCTATCCTGACCCTGAAGCTAAAGCTATGAACGAGGCTGAGTACGTTGTAGAACGTCATAAGATGTCACGTACACAGCTACGCGCTCTAAAGAACCGTCCATACTTTATGGAGGATGCTGTAGACATGGCAGTAGCCAAAGGCCCAGATTATATTCAGAAATACTGGGAAATGTCTATGGAAGACGACGATACGCAGCCATCATCTGAGCGCTGGGAAGTGTTAGAGTTTTGGGGTTTCGTAGATACAGGACTACTAGAAGAGCACGGCGTTAAGTTACCTGCTGAACTAAAAGACTTAGATGAAGTAAACGCTAACGTTTGGGTATGTAACGGTGAAGTACTGCGTATGGTACTTAATCCATTTAAACCTGCACGTATTCCTTACTATGCTGTACCATATGAGCATAACCCATACAGCTTCTTTGGCGTAGGTATTGCAGAGAACATGGATGATACTCAAACGCTAATGAACGGCTTTATGCGTATGGCTATTGACAATGCTGCACTATCTGGTAATCTCATTATTGAAGTAGATGAAACTAACTTGGTACCGGGTCAAGACTTGTCAGTGCACCCCGGAAAGGTCTTCCGTCGTCAAGGAGGAGCACCAGGACAGGCCATTTTTGGCACTAAGTTCCCGAATGTTGCACAAGAAAACATGCAACTCTTTGACAAAGCGCGAGTACTAGCAGATGAATCAACTGGTTTCCCTTCCTTCGCACATGGTCAGACAGGCGTTTCGGGAGTTGGTCGTACTGCCTCTGGTATTTCTATGCTTATGTCTGCTGCCAACGGCTCTATCCGTAGCGTAGTTAAGAA
>Ga0255768_10007729_pt1 | contig 10065 bp, 9 predicted proteins | sample 071ome_33_FD_179983 | JGI IMG/M metagenome (GOLD analysis project Ga0255768, IMG submission 179983) | Coastal salt marsh microbial communities from the Groves Creek Marsh, Skidaway Island, Georgia - 071412AT metaG (version 2) | ecosystem: Environmental > Aquatic > Marine > Intertidal zone > Salt...
CTGTAAACTATAAGAAAAATGGTAAAACTTACTATCGTACAAGGTGTGACACCTGTATTAGACGCAACAAAAAAGAGCCAGCAAAAATACCCGCTTGGCACAAAGCAGGCTACAAAAAGAAAAGCCAGTGCGAAAAGTGTGGATTCAAACCGAAGACCAAAGCACAAATCATGGTCTGGCATGTGGATGGAGATTTAGGCAACAATAACAAAAGTAATCTTGTTAGTGTATGTCTAAACTGTGGTGTTGAAGTAAGTGATATGAAACTAGGTTGGCGTCCTAGTGAAGTATTGCCAGACTTCTGATTACTTCATAAAGTTCGTCAATACTACCATTATTATGAATAGTAGCATCAAAGTCTGCTCCAGCCCATGCCCATTCGCTGACATGAACTTTGTAATAATTTTGCATCAAGTCTAGTGCTTCTTTGTCACCTTTATTTGCTTCAACAGCGCATTGGTACCATTCAGGGTCTTGTCCTCGTTGCACTCTAAATACCTTACCGGAAATCCCTTTAATCATTTTAATTTCATTTGGGAATCTGCAGTCTGTGATTACTGAATTATCGTTACTATTTTTAAGTTTATACTCTAAACTAGCAATCCAAGTGTCGTCGTGAAAACTTTTACGAACAACTTCAGTGCCCCACTGTTGTAGAACATATCGAGGAGTAAGGTTAGGTATACCTAGTCTTTGCGACCACCATTCGTCAACTTGTTCACGCCATTGACGAGCCATTGTCGTGCGTCCTTCAACAAGATCTCTATCCCAACCAAATATTGTGCTAACAGCATCTTTAAGTGTGTTAGCAAAACTGTCACGTCTGTAACCATGAAAATTTACCAAGTAATCTGCAATCGTGTCTTTTCCAGACCCGATAAGTCCTACGATGCCTATAATTTGCTTTTGCATCTAGTTATTATAATATAAAGTTTTGTTGAAGTCTAGCCTTGAACCCACCACATTGGCTGATTGCCGGCGTAGTAGTTTTGTATTTCTGTTTCAAGACGTTCCATTTCTGCGTTTGCTTCGCCTTTTAAACTAGCACCGTTAAGGCTTGTTCCGCCTTGCGGTCCAGCGATTTGCGCAAACTTTTCTCTTGCTTCACCTAACATGTGTTTTGCCACTGCTAGAGCATAACTTTGTACCCACGGGAAAATCATGTGATCGTTAAGCATAGTAATGTCAGGCTTGTAGTTGTATGTCCACAATAAAACATCTTCGCCGTCTTGTGGAATCTTACGTACAATAGTAAGTTTCTTAGTGCTTCTATCAAATGTATAATTGATAAAGCCACCAAACATACGCATTGCTAGTTCTTGATATTGTGTAAACAGTTCATAGTTTAATAAGCCGCCTACTCTACCAGCAACTAGCATATAGGTGTTTAAGTAACCACTTGCAAAAGGCTCGAATTGACTAGCAGTAGTACCTGTTACGCTACCAATACCACGTCTAAATACCTGACGTACTTCTTGTACTTCGCTAGGCAGGATGTACTCTTGCTGTTCTTTAACTAAACTAAGAAACGAATAACTTTCCTCTTGTGAGTTGTCAGCACGTTGTCTAAAACGTATAAGAGCATTGTTAATTGCTAAGTCGTAGTGTTCTTTGTCTAGTTCTACATCAACCATTTGACCACCTAGTCTAAGGTTAATGTAGTTTTCTATTTGTTGTCTTTTTTCAATTAGTGTGGCCATTTTAAAATCCTGTTACATGTATTTATTGTACATGCAACAGAATTGTGTCTGAATTGATCCTCCCATTAAGTGCAATTTCCACACTCTTGATACCCTGTAAGAACTTGCGCTTGTTTACTTTATTACTGCCCATAAAGTCTGGCAGTTGTCTCTCAGGCTTACGTAGCGTCTTTTGAGTACTCAAGTTAGTATCATATCCAACTATTGTTGTACCTTTAACACCCAGTACACCCATGTGAGGGTCGGCAACATACTTGCCTAACTTACGTGTCTTGACATTAAACACATAAAGCTCTGTGGCACCTATAATGTTTACAGGATCCACACTTGCAATTTTATAGGTTGTGTTATCCTTAGCATACTTAACCTTACTAACAATCTTCTGCTTGTTAGGTGCTTTTTTAACTCTTGCAACTTTGACTGCTTTCTTAGTTTTAGCATAGGCGTCTATGTCTGCAAGTATGGCCTCCACAAATGCAAAGTATTTTTTGTAGTCCTTGGCTTGCCAGTGACTGTAACCTTCCTTAAGATCCTCGTCTGTGCCTGCTTTGGCTTCCTGCCATTCTGCTAAACGTTCAATAAAAGGCTCTGCAATACCTTTGAGCATATTCTGCGGCACATTTTCTTTCTTAAAGTATGCAAATGCTTTCGGGTCTAGTTTAGACTTATCACGTAACTGATCTTGTAACTCCTCAAAATAGCCTACATGCTCGTTAATTTTAAGTTTGATCCTATCTTGAATAGTGAGTTCAGACCTACCTGACGTTTTTTCATTTTTAGGCTGTTGTTCTTTAACGTCAATGAACTTGTTTATGTACTCTGCAATAGTTTTCTTCATATAACCTTTTTCATGGTCATCTAATACCCAACCGTTACGCCATGCTCTTGCTAAATGGCATAAACTAGCTGAACACCATCCGTCTGGTGCTACTGTAAACGTTTTTACTTGGTTGGCACTATATTCACCCGAATCTTGCATCCATTTAATAACATCTGGTTTGAGATCTTTAACGCTATAGTCGTAATTCAATTCGTTAAACATCTTAATTTTTGCTAGTTTACGTTCAGATTCAGACCACTGAGCTTGCTGTTCTGGCGTAAATTTAGTATCGATTACTTTAGTTTTTCTAGGTGCTTTTGTTTTAGTTGCCATAATAATCCCTCTATAACAGTTAGTTATAGTAATTATACAACCACTCCGACCGTGTGTCAATTACATAAATATAGCAATAAGGACCGAAATAGTGCCTAGACTTAGTTTATGGAAAGACGGTAAGCATACCGCAGACTACAAATTTTTTGACCAAAACATCAATGAAATGTTTACTGTGGGCGGTGTGGGCATCAATGTACACAAATATTTGGGTCCAGATGCGGCTAGTGGCGAGACTGGTGACCTAGCAGACGCAACAAAACCCAACTACACAAATCAAAGTGAAAAGAACATTCAGGACTTCTTGTTCTTAGAGAACAGAGACCGTAAGTATGATACCAGCATTTATAATATGCGTGGTGTCTACACTCCTGCAAGTCAGGACTTTGATCTAACACAGTTTGGTCTAATGAACGCTAGTGATACAGTATTCATTACATTCCACTACAATGAAATGATTAATATACTAGGACGTAAGATTATGAATGGCGACGTCCTAGAGTTCCAAAATTTAGTAGATTATCATCCACTTGACGAGGATCTACCTGCAACACTAAAACGTTACTATGTTGTACAAGATGCAACCAGAGACGCACAAGGCTTTAGTGCTAGTTGGTGGAGCCACTTATGGCGTTGTAAAGTAACACCGCTTGTAGACAGTCAAGAATACAAGGATATCATTAATAAAATTAATGCAAGCACCGATGAGGAGTACAATCCACAAGGTGTTGATACAAGTCTTGCAGACCTACTAAGTCAGTACAATAAAAACATCGAACTTAATGATGCTATCATTGCACAAGCAGAAGCAGAAGTTCCTGAAAGTGGTTACGACACCAGTAGATTCTACGTTGTTCCCACTGATGAAAATGGTCGAGCACTTAATCCTAAAGGCAAAACTGCTGATGATACCAGTCTAGTAGGTGATGACACAATTAATAGTTCAGATGTTACTCGTGTTACACCGAGACGTGATACACAGGGCTACTTGGTTGGCGATGGTCTAGCACCTAATGGTTTCCCAGTAAGTTCAGGTACTACATTCCCAACAAATCCTGTACAGGGAGACTTTGCACTACGCTTAGACTACAAGCCAAATCGCTTGTTTAGATACGACGGAACACGTTGGGTCAAGGTTGAAGACGATGTTAGAACAAGTATGACACCTGGTGCAAGTAATCAGACACAACGCAGTGGATTTGTTAACAATACTAATACATATACAACTGTTGACGGCAAGACTTATGATGAGCGTCAAGGCCTCAGCGATGTACTTACAGCAAAGGCAGATAACGAATAATGGCTCAAACATTTTTTTACGATGAACAGATACGTAGATTCTTACTACAATTCATAAGAGTCTTATCAAACTTTGAGGTGCAATTTGGTAAAGACGAGGATGGTACTAGAGTATTACAACGTGTGCCTGTACGTTATGGTGACGTGAACAGGCAAGGCGCACAAATACTACGTGGTAATAGCGAAAACACTATGGCTAATGTGCCAATGATTAGTTGTTACATTAATGGCTTACAGTACGACAGACCACGTATACAAGAGCCTAACTTTATTAGTAAGATTGGCGTAAGAGAACGTAAGTACGATCCCGACACAGACAGTTACTTAAACATACAAGGCGATGCATTTACTATTGAACGTATGATGCCAGTACCTTATAAGTTAACACTTAAAGCAGATATATGGACAAGTAACACAGAGCAAAAATTACAATTATTAGAACAGATGTTGGTGCTGTTCAATCCTAGTTTAGAAATACAAAGTACAGACAACTATGTTGACTGGACAAGTTTAAGTACAGTAAACTTAACTGACGTGCAGTGGACTAGCAGACCTATACCGCAAGGCATAGATGAAGCAATAGACTTTGCTACACTTACATTTGAAATACCTATCTTTATCAGCGCACCTGCTAAAGTTAAGAAACTTGGTGTTATTGAGAGAATAGTTACTGGTATATGGGATATGCAAGGTGAGTTTGATCAGAGCTTATTCCAAGACGTAGGCAACTTAATACAACGTAAAAGAATAAGTCCACAAAACTACGGTGTACTGTATTTGAATGGACAGGCACAACTACTTAAACTAGAAGACACTATAGCAGAGTACAAGTAACATAGGGGATACTACTGTAACTAAAGTAGGCACTAGAACAGATTGGCCCAGTTTCATTAACCTTTTTGGGGAAATTAGGCCCGGAGTTAGTCAAATTAGGTTCGAAACTGACGAAGACGGCACTGAAGTTGTAGGCACTATAGCATTACACCCTACAGACGAAAGTTTGCTGTTAGTTACAATTGATGAGGACACAGTACCTACAAATGACATACGTCCTGTGAACGCTATTATAGATCCTGACAGAGTAGGTCCTAATGCAGGACTAACAACTCCAAGTGCAGGTACCAGGTACTTGTTAACTAATCCTATTGGCAATGCCAATAACATAGACGGTGCCGATGCTTGGAAAGGGTTGCTACCAGATTCTAGCACAGATGATCTCATAGCAGACAGAAACGACATTATCGAATACGATGGAGACATGTGGCGTGTTAGTTTTGATGCTAGTACAGAACTAGGCACACACTATGTCAGCAACTTAAATACAAATTATCAATATAAATGGACCGGATCCGCATGGGTTAGGTCTTATGAAGGTCAATACAAGGAGGGCTTTTGGAGCCTCGCATTATAAACAGTTGTGGTGCATTAATAAGATCGAATAAAACTGGCAGGTACTTATTTTTGTTGAGAGACAAGTGCAGTTACGGCAACACTTGGGGACTTCCTGGTGGTAAGTTCGAAAAGGGAGAGTCTACAATACAAGCATTAGAACGTGAATGCCAAGAAGAACTAGGTAGCGAGTTACTGTACGAAAAATTTATACCTATCGAAACGTTCACTAGCGAAGACAAAAAGTTTGTATACCACACTGTGTTACTAACCGTAGACAGAGAATTTACTCCCGTATTAAATGAAGAACACAAAGGTTATTGCTGGGTATATATAGAAGATCACCCTAAACCATTGCACCCAGGTGTATGGAAAACATTTAACTTTGAGGTTGTAAAGGAAAAGTTAGATACTATGGATAAAGTTTTATAAATCCACTTCTAACGAAAAGTCTCGCACACTTATCTCACGCAAATTTACACAATACTTCCACTGTTCAGGAAATCGTGAACGACCACCTGATACCCAGACAAATTCTACATCATCGTATGTATCGATAATACGTTTGGTTTGTCCTTCCCACTTTTTGCTACTGACTTTATGCTCTTTGTCTGCGTAGTTAGTGGTTCCTGCATATACATTGTTGTTGATATCGCCATCTTGGTTATCGAAACCTAACATATACACAGTCTTGTGTCCATCGAAGCATGCTAGATAGAGTGCTATTGCACCAGCACACAAATTAATTCCATATGGTATGAGATGCACTTTACCTGGATGGTTAATGCAGTTATTACTGTTTGATATAACAATATGATTATCTGCATATCCACTTCTAACAATCTCATTGACCATAAAATTATTGACAGACACAAGAAATTCTGGATTCATGTCTCTGTATAGTGCATTACAACCATAACTTTGTAAGCGTCGTTTGCCTAAATGCCCGCCTGCATGCCGTTCTATCTTTCGTAAGTCTACTGCTAGTCTAGAAGTGCCGTTGCCTATGACCACAGCTCTATTTGTATGCTGATTGTTTACTATAGTGTTGGGTATAAACTCTCTGTTTTCGTAACGTCTGCCTTCTTTTAAGACATATCCGTCAACTACAAACTCGCCCTCATAGTCAGTGCGATAAAGTTTTTGCATTAGAGTCTGCCAATTACAACCTCGATAGTCCCTACTTCTTCACTGTCATAGTCTTCTAATGCTTTGCCAATAACAGTGCCTATTTGTGGATTATCACTAGCTACTGCAACACCTTCTATATTACTGGTAACCATCATGTCACCTTTATTGATTGTGCCTTTGACTTTTGTTGGTACTCTGCCACAAAGTGCTAGTGGAACCATGTGTTCGCCTTGTGCGTCTTTATTCATTAGTATACCAGGTTGTGTTGATACAACACCTGCTACCTTATTGCTGTCTGGTGCTCGACTAACAGTTACTTCTTGAAGTCCACCAAAAATTAAAACTGTTCCTGGCTCGTATCCTGAGTCTGCTTGATATAACTCAGCTACGTCAGCATATTGTGCAGTAGTTGCAGTTCCTGAAAAAGTTGTTGTTGTTAACGTGTTTGAACTAGGATTGAAGGTCAAACCTGTATCTGTTTCTAATCCTTGTGCGCCAGTTGCTCCGTCTACAAAGGTTAGATAAACTGTTTCGTCTGTTGTATTGTTTGCGGTAATAGGAACAGTCATTGCAGAGTCTGCATTTGAACCATCATTACGTAACATTTCAAATCCACCTGCTGTAGACCCGTCGTGTATTCTCATTGCAGCCGTAGTGGTATTGTAACTGATCTCACCGGCGGCGCCTGTGAATGCATCGTTTTGTGCTGTTGTTCCTCTTCTAAGTTGTAGTACTGTAGGCATTTCTTATCCTTCTATCCTTTTCTATATTTATGCTCCAACATAGGCTTCACTGTCGCCTAGGTCGGTCGTTGATGTAGATCCAACAGGTTCCATTTGGTCATAAACAGCACCTAGTGATACACCAAATGCGTCTGTACCTGACGATTCAAATGGCGTTTCCACTGTATCATCACTAGGGCCTGTTGCTAGGTCTTCGTCGCCACTAGCCGCAGGATGTGTGCTGAGTGTTGAACTTTGGAAACCACTTGCGCCTCCGCCGCCTGACTGATTAGCGAATGACCAGTTACCAGCACCATCAGTAACAAGAACTTGTTGGCTTGTTCCGTCTTGTGCAGGCAATGTAAATGTATAATTACTTGCTACTGTGCTTGGAGCTCTTAGACCAATATAGTTACTGCTATCTGTATCATAAAATTGTACAGGTGCTCTAGCATTCAAGTCTAAGTTAGTTCCTACTGTTGGACTTGTAAGTGTCTTGTTAGTCAGTGTATCCGTTGTTGCTCTACCAACTAGTGTATCTGTACTAGTAGGTAATGTAAGTGTTCCTGTGTTACTAATATTAGATATAATAGGTGTTGTTAACGTTTTATTTGTAAGTGTATCAGTTGAGCTTGCTGTGATATAAGAACCCAAGTCACTAATATCAGATTCTGTAATTGTTATTGTATTACTTGCACTATTAATTGTTTTATTTGTTAAAGTCTGTGTACCAGTAAGTGTTGCTACTGTACTGTCTATAGCAATAGCAACTTGGTTATCACTAACAGTAGTATCTATTCCCGTACTACCTGCAAATGTTAAAGTCTGGCCCGTAGTAAATGTATCAGTATTAGGTGTCCCTTGGTTATCACTAAGTGTAAAACTACTACTGATATTATCTATCTGTGTTTGTATGTTACTTGTAACACCATCTAGGTAATTAATCTCTGCTGTAGTAGCAGTAACACCATCTAGTAGATTTAATTCAGCCGCACTGGCAGTAATACTTGCACCACCTATCTGTAGTACTGCTGATCCGCCACTTATGTTAACTGTGTTTTGGAAGGTAGTTGCTCCACTTACTGTACCACCTGTAAGAGATAACTTGCCATCAATTTGTGTTTGTATCGCACTTGTTACACCATCAACGTAGTTAAGTTCTGCTGTAGTAGCAGTAACTCCATCTAATATGTTCAATTCGCTTACAGTAGCAGTGATGCCATCTAATACGTTTATTTCTGCCGCGGTTGCTGTAATACTATTGCTACCATCATTAAGTGTTGTATATGTAACTGTTGCAAAAGTAGGACTGTCAGTTGTATCTAATGCTTGATTAGGTATCTTAACGTATGTACTTCCGTCTCTTGTAACTTCCCAACTATCACTAGTTTCGTTCCATCTTAATTGTACGTTAGAACTATCTCCTCGTACTACTTGCAGTCCTGCATTTTCGGTAGGAGCGCCACTAGTAAAATCACTGTTTAAGTTTACAATATTGTCCGCAACACTAAGAGTGGCTGTGTTAATAGTTGTGGTTGTACCACTTACCGTTAAGTTACCTGTTACTGTTAAATCTGCCGCAATAGTTCCGCCACTTGCTAGTAGTAACGAATAAGTGTCTACATAACCTTTCGTAGCGGCATCTGTACTAGCACTAGGAGTTCCAAGATTGGTAACTTTGTTTGAGTTCATGTGAATGTCATCACCGAACTCTACGTTTGTTCCTGCACTATCTACAATGCGTTTATTTGTTAAAATTTCTAAGTTACTTCTAACTTCAATATTACCATCGCCTTTTGCAACTAAACGTAGGTCAATATTTGTATCATTTCCTGACGCTGTTAAACTTGGCGGGTTGCCAGTTGTAGCACCTGCATTTTGAATAGTATTGTCTGAATTAGAATAATCTCTGTCTACCTTTCCATCAATACTAAGTTGTTTAGACTTATTATCCCAGGACCAGGATCTAGTTCTACGTGCCATTATTGAGCTACCTCATGTGTTTTTACTATCGCTGTCCAACTAATCGTTTTCGATGCAACGCCAGTAACGTGGATGCCTATGGCATCATTTGTATCATCTGCTCTTGCATCTACAAGATAGTTACTATCGTCCCTGGCAACAATAACTTCATATACGTCGCCAACATCTGCTACTGTACCACTAAAATTATCTACTACACCTTTAAGGTGAATTCCTGCTGATTCTCCAGTTGCATCGGTTCTACGTGCAACAATGTAAACTTGGTAAAATATAGTTGTGTTACTAGCAACAGGTATTCTGCTATTCGTTGTACCGCCCACAAAAATTTCTGTTTCTGTTGCATCTGTAGTCGAACCGTACAGTACATATTCTTTACTATTATAATTTGTAACACCTACAGTTAAATTGCCACTAAGTGTTAAATCTGTTGCTGTTACATCACCTGATGTTGTAATATCACCACCTGATCCAAATGTGACTACTGGAACACTATTGTAGGCTATTTTTACATCATTGGCGCCAACAGAACCAATCACCGAATTACTGGCACCACCTTCAATGAAAGTAGAAGCACCGTCTGTTCTATCTAACACTAATAGTGCGTTTGAGCCGGTGTTTTCTATTTCTACTTGATATCCTGGACTTGTTGTTCCAATACCGACTCTGTTATTTGAAGAATCAACGTAGA
>Ga0255768_10007730_pt1 | contig 10063 bp, 12 predicted proteins | sample 071ome_33_FD_179983 | JGI IMG/M metagenome (GOLD analysis project Ga0255768, IMG submission 179983) | Coastal salt marsh microbial communities from the Groves Creek Marsh, Skidaway Island, Georgia - 071412AT metaG (version 2) | ecosystem: Environmental > Aquatic > Marine > Intertidal zone >...
TGTATTTAAAGTGGTTGATAAGTCAACATTAATAGTTTTTTGATATCTTACATTATATGCATTTTGAAATTCCATTGGTACATCTACAGCATTAGGATTAATTTCACCTAATATTGTTAATGTTGCTAGACCACCAAAATTAACTGGTGGAGAATATACTTCTATCGTAACATATCTGTAAGGAACATATGGTGGAGTTTCTTCACCGACAAAATCTACAGGTGCTAAATATATGGTATTACCTCTAGAATCAATTAACTCTAACTTTAACTCTATACCTTCTCTTAAAAAATCAGAGCCAAATATCTTAAATGCATATCTTCCCTGCGTTATTGTCTCAGGTACTTCTTGTACATTAAAATATTCGTTATTTGTATCTTCAATAAAGACACTAACTTGGTCTAAGTTTTGTAGTGTTAATCGTTTAGGTAAAAATCCCATAGATGATAAAATCCTTATATATCATGTATAAATATCTACAAGACAAAATTATAAATTAAAAGTATCTAAAAAGTAGGTAAAAAGGATGTAAGTAATAATTATAGATATGGAAGATAAATTTGTAAATATAAAAATCAGAGAAGAGTATCGTGATATGTTAAAAGATTATTCTAAACATCATGGATACAAAATGTATGCTCTATTAGAAGAACTGATAAAACAAAAATGTACAAAAAGGATATTATACTCTAATCAAAAATAATATTACTATGTGAACTTGTTTTCTTTACTTCTAATAAAGTATCAACTGCATCTCTCATTGAATCTATATGTGATACAATCATAGTGAATTGAAATTGTGTTTTTAGATACTGAAATAAACTATAAACGGAATTAATATTTTCACTATCCATTGTACCCCAACCCTCATCTATTGCCAAGAAATTAGAACGTGGTAGGTTAGAAACATTTATCAACCCAACACGAATAGCTAGTGATGATATGAATCTCTCCATACCACTACTCAATTCAAGAGGCCATACTCTGTCATCATCATACACAATATGAGTATCGATTACTTTTCCATCCATATTAAATATGATACTAAAGTCAACAATCTGTGAAAGGATGTCGTTTACAGCTCCTTCAACAGTTGGAAGTGATTTACTAATCAAGTCATAAGGAACACCATCTCTTCGTATAGCTTCAAGTAGATATTGATAAGCTTGGTGGTCACCTTCTAACTTTGCTACTTTCTTGATATTACTATTTATATTCTCTTCGTTTGTTTTAAGAACTTTAATATCAGCGTATAACTTTTTTACCTTATTAGAAACGGTGTCTAGTTGATAGTCCAAATTATCACTTTGGTTCTGTAAATTCTCTACCTCAGATTCTATTTGTGAATTAAATAAAATATCTTTCTCATGGTTATGATATTTTTGTATTTCAGAATTTACAGAGTTTAGTTGATTAAATATGTTTGTTCTTTTTTCTTCTAATAAATTTAGTTGAGTTGTAGTGTGAGTTTCTTCTAAATTTAATGAACTTAATTGTTCCATCAAGGAATCTAAGTCACCTTTATAAGCTCTAACCTTAAACATCTTCTGTATTCTATCTTCCATCTTTTGTTTTTTAGAAACATATTGTTGAGCTAATAATTTATCTTTATCAAGGTTCTTTTGAGTTTCTATTGCATCTAATGTAAATGGATTACTCATACAATTATCACAATCCTCATCATAAGTTAAGTTACCAAGTTTTTCAATCTTGTCTAGTTTCTGTCTAACCTCAACCTTTAATTTATCAATCTCTATCTGAAACAAATCTCTTTCTTCTTCTAGTTGTTCTAGTTTAGCATACTTCTCATTAACATTATCTTTTTCATATTGAGATATTCTAGTATTTAAATCTTTTTGTTTTAATGCAAAAGCTTTTACTTGTGTCTTTGTATTTGCTGTTTGTTCATCAACTTTATACAGAAGACCATCTAGCTTTTTCTTTTCTTCGGTAAGTAAAGTTATGTCCCTAACATTAGTATCTATTGGTTTTAGTCTAACAGTTTGTTCTTTTATCTTAGACAAAACTTCTCTTATTTCTTTCTTTACTTTTCTTTCATCAGACTTAAATTGTTTATGTTTATCTTCTAGTATAGATAACTCTTGTGTTATACTAGCTAACTCAGTATCGTAATCTGCTTTCTTAAAGTTTTTCAATAGAGTGTCTACCTCTTTAATATCCTCAGCAGCTTGTGTATACAACCTATCAAATATAGTTAAACCCATAAACTGAGATAATAACTCTTTTCGTTCTTTCTGTGTTTTATCGATAAATACAGTTGAGTTATTTTGTGAACTCATAGTGGTAAGAATAAACTCATCAAAACTACCAATTACCTTTTGTATGTTTTTCTGTGTTGTCCTTCTTTGGTCACCATTCAAACTTACTCGTTCACCACTATCATCAATAAGATAAAAATCAACATTAACTTTAACATGACCTGTTCTTAAATTCTTTTTACCTCTTTTTTCAATAAAATAATCTATACCATCAATCTCAAAATTAACTTTACAATACATGGTTGTTTTTGAATTGTTAATTATATTGTCTGCTTTGTAAGCACGAGATGAAGTATCAAATAAACAAAAACATAGAGAATCTAATAAAGCAGATTTACCAGTAGCGTTAGGTGCAAACATTCCTATGATACCATTTAACTTAGTAAAGTCTACAACATTATTTTCTCCATAACTAAACATGTTATCAAACTCAAACTTTTTTAACTTCCAATCTATATTTCTTTGTACATCTGCATCAGGTATATTGGTGTTTAATTCAGTTAAAATATTTTTGATTTTAATCATCATTTCTTCGTCAATAAAATAATTGTTATTAAGATATTCACTTATTAATTGAAGTTGATAATCAACACTATTTACATCTCCAATATTAATTTTATTATTACGAATCTTTTCCGTTGATAAACCATCAACTCTACTTATTACTGACTCTTGAACCTTAGCCATCTTTTGTATTTTAGTCATTAACTTTTTAAGTTCAGATGGTTTTGTATTTGAAACTCTAACTCTTAGTCTTGGTTTTTTTGGTAGGTCTGATAAATCTGGTAAAGTATTATTATCTATATTGATTGTATAATAACCATATTCATTTGGTATCTCGATATATTTTGATTTACGAGCTGGAACATCCCATAGTAAATAACCTTTACCAATATCTTCACCATGATTCTGTTGAACTAGTGAACCACAATAAGATATAGTTTCTTCTTTGTTTAAGTGTTGTCTTTTATGAATGTCACCAAGTAATCCTAAGTCATACCCTTTGAACTTTGTTATTTTGACATCTGATGGTAGGTTAAATCCTAAATCAGTTTCACACTTATCTACAGTTCCATGAAACAATACAACCTTAGTTCTATCACCAGGTACATCTTTTGCTTTTATATAATCCTTTTCTTTGTCCCAAACATCCCATACGATAAAATCAGTATCAGCACAAGTGTAGACACCTGTTCTTTTTAGATAATGTAAATTAGGATGGTTTAGATTATCAACGATTGGTGTTAGACAATCCATTCTATTTAGATTGTTTAGATTACAATCGTGATTACCAGCTATTATAATTGTTGGACATATGTCAGCAAGATTCTTAAATAATCTAGATAGTTGGTCGATAAGTTCTGGTGACATATCTGTTTTAGAATGTGCTATATCACCACCGATATATGCTACTGCATTATCTTTGTTTTTTCTTACCTCTTTGTATAAACCTTCAAATACTTCTTCGTATTCTTTATGCCGTTTCAGATTACGAATCTGTATGTCTGATATATGATGTATGTATTTTAATTTACGAAACGGAACTTTAACTTTTTCTTGTATCAAGTATTATCCTTTATGAACTTTTTAACTTTATTAATTTTAGAATTAGGTACTATTACATCCCAAGCAGTCTCTTCAGATAGAACCCCATTTTCATAGTATATAGTAGAACGGTGTAAATCAAACCTATCAACCAGTTTCTTACACATTTCATCACTACTGATATGGACTTTCCACTCGTCATCATTAAACTTCCATATGTCTTTTTGTTTTGCCATTAAGTTTCATCCTTATTAAATCTGAAAATTTAGTATTATTTGTTCTATTAATTAAATATACTAATTCTGAAAAACCTGTTTCACTTGGATCTTTTTCGGTAAACTTTATCAACTTTACATCTATACCATTTGATATAAACTCATCTGATAACTTTACGGTATCTTCAATTGCATCTCCATCTAATCCTAAATATATAGTTTTTACTCTAGATTCAATTATTTTTTTCTTTAACTTATTCATTACCGTTTTACCAAAAAGAGGGATTGCATTTCTCTTAAATGCCATTGCATCAAAAACACCTTCACATAATATTATTGGTTCATCCCAATTGATAAATAAATCAAAACCAATAATATCTTTACTTGTAGTAGAGTTACGATATTTCATTTTACCATTGTAAAAATCTCTACCAACAAAAAAGTTTAATTTACCATCTGAATCATATGATGGAATAATAATTCTATTAGAATATAAACCAGAATCACAATATCCTATATCATATTTTAAAATATCTTCATCTGTAATTCCACGTTTATATAAATAACTAAGAGCATGTCTCTTGACAATACTATCACCACCATTCCAAAGTGGTTTATATTCTTTAGGTAGTTGTACTATTTCTTTAGAAGTATCTTCTACCTTTTTATATCTAGGTAAATCATCTACCAACTCACCTAATTCTGAAAAATGTTCACTAGAAGCTCCGACTTTCTTTAGTAACTGAAATAGATTATGACCACCTTGATTGGATACCCAACAATGCCATTTACCTGTTATTATATTAACTTGTAGTTTTGGTTTATGATGTGATATGAATGGTGACCAATACATATACTCATCTTGTTTTCTAAGTTTTGTTCCATTGGAACTTAACACTCTATTTAAGAGATTAATTGTCTTGTTCATCTAGTAAATCTAATAAGTTATCAAATTCTAAAACTGCATATGTTTTTGTTCTATTTCTTTTAAATATAACCAAAGGAATATGATTACCACTATTGTCTTCAGCTTGTTCTAGAGCTGACCATATGTTTAATTTTTCTTGATTTTTACACTCTACAGAGAATGGAAACAGTCTTCTAGCAGCAGGTGAAAGAAGTATATCTTCACCACTATCTCCCATTGTAATTGAACGAACATCATCTGGTTCTAATTGATTAAATTTTTCTAGGATTAAATCTCTGACTTTGTTTTGTAACCTTTTACCTTTATTCTTTGCTGAACGAGGTTTCATATATTATTCTTTTCTTTTGGTTTTAAAAGGGAACCATTTATAATTATTGAATAAAAACGTTAAATACAATTATTTTTGCTATAACCACTTAGATAATTCTTTTCTAGCAAACTTCTCTGCTTTCTCTTCCCACTTATTATCATCATGAGGATCTAAACCATGATATGAAGCCATCGTACCAGCTTGTGTATATTTTTTTATGTATTTTTTTACACCTAATCTTTTAGCGTCAAGAGCATGACCTATTTCGTGTAATATGGTCATTAAAAATTCTTTTATATTAGGATATGATGGTCGTAAAGTTATGGTGTCTGTTTCAGGTACATATTCACCAAAGTCCTTACCTCTACCCATTTTAATTTTGGATTTCAACCCATATTGTCTAACCAACTCAGAAGCTGTATCATAATAATCAACTCTTTCTAATAATGGTTTTAATTTTATCATTTTATATCCTGTACTATTTAAAATACTTTTTTCTAAAGATTTCTTTTTACTATCCCACTCTTCTGGTTTTATAAAACCAGTAGCACCTTTTAATCCCCTTACATCACCAGTAACACTTTCTTCAGTTATATTATGTATTTCGTTAATATTTCTTTCGATGTCTTTATTAATTGGTGATGGTAAATCATAAACTTCAAAGTAACCCCAATCAGTATGTTCGTGATTTAATATTGGTGTTAACTTTTTATCACCTCTTAACATATATAAATAGAACGTACCGCCCTTACTATTCCAAGAATCTTGCAGCTTTGGTATTGATGGTAAAGATATTTCAGTTTCTTCTAAAAACTCTCTAACAGAACCTTGTAATGGTTCTTCACCTTTTTTTATATGACCTTTTGGTATATGCCATTTACCAGAAGCCTCTCCTTTACATAGTAGATACTTACCATTCCAAGAGTATAGAACACCACCTCTGTCTTTGGTATCATTTTCTAATAATATGTCTTTTAACTTAATCATACCTGGTCTATTACCCCTTCTCTAGCATTATACCATTTTCTAAACTTAGCTGGTGTACCAATGGTTATCTTATTTTTAGGAACATACTTTAACATATCTATTTGCCAACTACCAGGATTTCCATTCGGATGTTCCCAATAAGGTTCTTTAGTTATTCTTGTCATTACAAAAGCATCTATCACTTTAGTATCATATATGAGTATCTCATTCCACCAAGCAGATGGTTTGTCGTTTGATGTTCTAAGATTCTTCTTTATAGCTTCTTTATTCTGTTGTAACCATTTGTTTTGCCAATCAAAAAATTCTTTGATGAATTTATTTACATGAGGACCAGACTCTTTTTCTACCATCCTTTTGTATTCATTGTACGGCATCTTTTTATCATCTTCCATCCATTGTTCTTCATACTTTTCTTTTATTTCATATATCTTATCAAAAAGTTTTTCTCTCTTCTTTTCAAAACCAGCTTTCTCGTAAGCTTTAGTAAAAATCATTCTATCACCAATTACATATTGTGCCCCAACCCATCTACGGCCTGTCTTATCAGGTAATGTATCGAAGTCCATATAATTTTTTGCTAGTAATGTTCCTTTCATATAAAATATAACACCACCTGTACCAGTCTGAACACCTCTACCTTTTGCTAGTGGTGAATCGTTATTAGCACGAGTGAATGTTGATATGGATTTTTTCTTACCGATTACCTTACCCAATTGTTTTATATGGTCTGGTGATGTGACATGGAATGAACTGATAGGTTGTTTACCAAACATCGATTCCATCTGTTTTGGGTATAGAGCAACATGATCTCTCATCGATATCATATCCATAGTAGGTTTGGTATGGGCTGGAAACCACATATCCTTACCTTTATGTGTTAACCAAGCTTCGTTTAGTAAATCTTTTAACTTAATCATTTTACTATTTGTCCACCTTTTGATTTTAACCATTTTCTAAACTCAGATGGTTTTCCGTATTTAACATCTCCAGCAAAACTTTTCAATTCTTTTTTATCGTCATCGCTCATATTCTTTTCAACTCTACTTAAAACAAATGCACTTTTAATCTTTACATCGTAAACTAATATTTCATTCCAAGTTTTAAAATAACTATCTTTCAAACCACCTTTTGTCATATTATCAAAAACAGCTCTTTTATTTTTAATCAAAAACTTTTTTTGAGTATCCATCCAATCTCTAATAAATTTATTATCAACTTGATTTCTAATTTTTTTAGCATCCTTTTCAACTTCACCATAAGGTCTTTTATCATTTTGTAAATGTTGTAATTCTTTTTTTAATCTTTCAGTATGGTCTTGTGGTGTTAGTTTTTGTTTTACTAACTCTGCTCTAAAATCATAATCACTACCTTCTCCTACTACCTTTTCAATATCTACCCATCTACGACCTGTTTTGTCTGGCGTACTCATTATATCTTCCCAACTCCTACCCAAAAGAAATCCTTCAGTATGAAATGCTAAGCCACCCATAGTTTGAATACCTTTTGCTTTATCTAAACCAGAACCTCTTCCTACATGAGAAAATGTAGATATAGATTTTTTCTTACCGATAACTTTTTTAAGTTGTTTGTATCTTGATAAATCACTAACATGAAACGAACTAACTTTTTGTTTTCCAATAATGTTATCCATCAACTTTGGATAAAGAGCAACTTTATCACTTCTCATTATCATTTTTATAGTTTTTTCAGTATGAGCTGGAAACCATTTCTCTTCACCCTTGTGTGTTAAAAAAACACCACCCTCTCTGTTTTCGGTTAATAAATGTTTCAACTTAATCACCATTAAGTTCCTTAGATGCGTAATCAGTTAGAACATCAGGTAAGAACGCATGAATAAATAGAGCACCACTTAACTTCATAGCTCTCCACCAATGTTCCCAATATCCTAAGTTATTATCTTTGAGATGATTTACCATTTGCGACAAGACCAATATCTTGCCTTATGACGAGGGCCTGGATTATCACAGTTATGTCTGGCTCTGAAGTTAGCTCTAGCTTTAGGATTTGATTTACGGATTCTCATTGTTCCACCTTTAGCATCACCACCTTGTCCAAAGTTTACCTTAACGACATTACCCTTTGGATTCTTTACATATACTTTAAACTTCTTAACATCACCTTGCATAATCTTACCAAGCTTAACTTTACGACCTTGATACTCAGCTTCGTTTAGTTCGTTTACAAACTCAAGAGTGTATCCGTAACCTTTACCATCTGATTCGTAATATACGTGAGTTGTTTTCATCTTACCATTGGTATTTGTTTCTATAAAAACATCTTCTTTTAATCCATCATAATCTTGATAGACTCCTCTACCTTTGAGTTTAATCTTTTTCTTTTTTAGATTTACACCTTTGTGCTTTTTGAGTTTCTTCGCCATTCTATCACCCAAACCCTCATAACTAATTCCTTTTATATATTCAGTACCTACATTATATTTTATCATTGCTTTATAAATTGCAGCTGATGTTGCGTTGAGGTTATGAGCTAAGTGGCGAACGAGAGTGTCGCCCATAGGCTTAAAATATTTACTTGGACTTTCTCTACGAATCTTTTTTATTTCTCTACTTAACTCTGATTTACCAACTGAGGTTCTTTGTTTTGCTTCACCCAAACCTTCTTTCTTAGAGTTACCCCAGTTCTTAGCACCAACCTTACGACACTTTACCAAAGCACCACTAGCATACGCAGATGGCCATACATCGTATCGAGCTTTGACCTTATGGTAACAAGCATCTTTCTTACCAGCTGCTTCATCAAATTGTTCTTCTGTAATTGGTTTACCTACCAACTCTTCTAACTTTGAGCTCATCACACTCTCCTTTTTACTTTTCTTCTTTTTTACACCTAATTCTTTACTAGTTCTTTTATGTGAGTGTGAACCTTCATCTGTTGGATTCAGATGTTTTACACTTACATTTTCATAAGTCTTATTTCCAAATTTAATATCCACGACTTCAACTTTACCACTTTCAGTCAATGAATGCCAAAGTACTTTACCTACTCCTTCACTTTTATACTTGGAGTCCCCCCAAGTTGCATGGTGAAATCAGTTATGTTGTACTGACTTATTATACTTGTCCATTACTTACTCCTCTTAATAATTTCCATTACGTGTAGTTTTATAAAATTTGTATCTCTTTCAAAGTCATCATTTATAATCTCTGCAACTCTTCCTAACTGAAAAGATATAATGTTTGTTAGTTCAACCGAATGTTCTATAGGATCGTGGTCTACTTCTTCACCCTTGACAACTTGTTTTTCCATTTCAAATAAATGGTCTAATTCTTTAGCAGATGAAACTATTAATTCTTTTGCTTCTTCATTCTTTTTTAATTTTTCATATAATATAACAGCAGATTTACAAATATCAAAATGTTTAGTTTCAAATCCAAATATATCAATGTTTTCACCACCACCAAAATGGTCTGGTTCATCTTGTTCTAATTTTAAAGTAGGTAGTGATTCACCGAATTTACGATTTTCCCAATATTTACCTTCTTTGATTATTTTTTTTAATTTAATCACGATATTTCCTTTCGAAGTTTTTCAGCTTTACCTTAAACTCAATTATATGTTTTTTATATAAAGCTGCAACTTCCGAAGATTCTTTTTTCAAACCTTCTTTTCCTAAATCAAATATAAGTTGTTTAAGATTCTTTTCTAATCGTGCTACGTTATCATTTACGTTATCAAAGTATCCCTCAAATCTACTTGGAATACCTTCATTTAAAATATCTTTTAACTTAATCATTCCAAGCTTTCTTATACTCTCTCA
>Ga0255768_10007733_pt1 | contig 10061 bp, 16 predicted proteins | sample 071ome_33_FD_179983 | JGI IMG/M metagenome (GOLD analysis project Ga0255768, IMG submission 179983) | Coastal salt marsh microbial communities from the Groves Creek Marsh, Skidaway Island, Georgia - 071412AT metaG (version 2) | ecosystem: Environmental > Aquatic > Marine > Intertidal zone >...
TTTGCAAATAGCAAATAGGAGTACTGAGAGTTGAACTCAGACTACCCCGTTATAAGCAGGGCGCTCTAACCATTAAGCTATACTCCCATCCAGTTAAGGGGCATCAGTATTATACTCAGTGTATATCTTTAACCACTCTTCAGTCTCTTCATCACATGGAATCATTACTGCATTACCATACTCACTGGTAATTACAAATGATTCTCCACCTTCAACTCTATCCATTAAGTTATCAAAATCTTCTTGAAATTCTTCTACAGTAAATTTCTGAAGATCACCAATTTCTTTTTTCATTAAAAAACTCATCCAAAGGATCTTTTTTGGTTTTGATAATGGCACATGCTCTTTTGTAGAACATGTTATCTGTATTCCCAGAGGCTTCAAAAGTCTCTTTAATTTTTACCCAATTTTGATAGGTATGGTCATCCATTTTTTGGTCCCATGGTATAATTTATATACCAAAATAACCATTTCTTAACAATTCAATATTTGTTAAGATGATCTTCCAACCTATGCAAAAGTCCCTCCATCTTTGGCATGTCAGGTATCTCTAGATTAGAGACATACAAGTATTCATCCAACGCAATTGTTAACAATTCAACATCACCTTTGGAAAGATTTGGGGAATCCCAGTTCATTTAATTTCAAACTCCAGTTTTCTAATTTTGCGATTTTTTCTTGATTCTTGGAAAGCAAGATCATCTTTACTCAGGACAGAATTGCTTTCCTTCTTTTTTATATTACTCAAGATCTCAACTAATGTCAAGTCTCTTGCTGAGATGGTCTCTCCTTTTATTGTAGTTAAGTTATCACACCCACAGCACTTAGTCTTGGATGGGTGTGCGTGCAACACGTTGTTGCAATTCTTGCATAAGATTGTAGTCATTGTTCTGCATAGATTGTTGTTTTAATAAAGCGAGTAACGGGATTCGAACCCGTGACACCAACTTGGAAGGATGGGATGTTACCACTACACCATACTCGCAGGTATGTGAGAATTATACATCTCACAAATTCAATTGTCAAGCAAAGACTAACTTTTTAGTATAGTCATATGCATAGGTTTCTCTGGGACCTTTGATGCCCCAACCTAACCAATAATAAGCAGCAACCATATACTGGTGAACTGGTTGTCCATGACCTTCAAATTCTGGTAGAACTTTCTGGAAAGAATACTCATTGATCATGTAACTTACTTGACCCTCTAGAGAAGATGGATCACAATCATACTTCTTACAGAATCTACCTAACCCCAGATAGCGGTTTGTAGAGGTCCACTGAATGATCCCATAACCACCGCTATAGCAACTATTGTAAGGAACTCTAGCACCTCCCTCACAAATATTGGCAGTGAAATTAGATTCCTGCTTAATGTTTCCAAGAATTGTTGCAAGGGCATTCCTATCAGAGATCTTTGTTCTTGCTTGGAGTTGTTCTAGGACATACTTCTCATTGTCATTACATCCAGGACACTTCCAAGACTTTTCCTCTACTTCAATCTCTTTAACAGAATTTGGATCCACAAGTCCAACAACTGGTTCTACAATTTGTGGTGGTGGATCAATTTCTGTTATCTTTGGATAAATCCCCTTTGCACAAGCTGCAAATGGAATAGAAAGAAGTAAAGGTAAAAATAATTTTTTAAACATTAAAATTAATTGAATTCAACATCCAAATCAAATCGCACTTGTTTGGCACAGTTTGTGATATTTAGGCAAAGTCTTCTAGATAGATCAAAGATAGAACATCAAATTCTTCTTTATTGACAACCCAATCTCTAATCTCATCATACAGTGCAATTGCATCATGAACTCTACCTTCTGCACATAGATCATGCATTCTATCAATTACATCATCTATAACTTGGCTACAAGTCTCGTGGATCTGAGTTGAACTCATAGTAGTCCTTCCTAAAATACCTTGATAGAATGTTGCTATTGTAGTACTTAGGAATACCATTGTCAAGTGATTCTGTCAGAACATTGTTCACAAATAGTTGTCTGGTCTCCTCATAGTTAGTTTTACCAACTGTCTTGTGGAGAGATAGAATAGTTCTTTTGAACTTATCCTTTCCAAACTTCTTTACATCATCTTTGAGTTCTGGACAAGATCCATAGTAGGATTTCCAATCACTTTCTGACTTAACTTTTCTAGACTTACCCTTAGGTTTTCTAAAAGACCAAAAATACTTTCTTCCAATGTAGCTCCTAGAAGTTTCAGGGCATTCAATAAGATACACAAAACCAAAAAAGTCCTGTATGTCAGATGAATCAAAAACTTCCCCATTATAAACCCAAGGGTTTTCATAGCTCATATATCTTCAATATTATGAGCTATTATTTATCTTGAACCCTTACAGAGTTATTCTACTGACCCTTCTTTGCCTTGTCAACTTTTTCTTTGTTGTCCCTGATCTTATCAATCAGGGCATTGAGCTTAGCCCTCTTGGCAACCTCAGAGGGTCTCCTGCCCCTCCTAGGTGCCTCTGGTGGGGTCAATTCCTCGTTCATCCTTCCACCCCATATCTGCGGTCTGACTTGGAAGTATCCATTCTTTCCTTTGCCTGCTTTGTAGCAGTTGCATACATTACAGACTTGGCTCTATCACCATATCTCTGTTTAAAGTCTTTAGCAGACTTCTTCATGCCCTTGACAAGTCTTTCCTTCTCTTTCTTTTCAGTAGCATCAAGTGCTCTTTCATCAAGAGTATCTTCCTTCATCCAGCGAGGGACAGTATTGTCCTTCACTTTTTTCATGTCAGCAATTGCTTTCTCATTATTTTTCTTTCTCTTCTCCATATCTGTTTCTAGATATGAATTATCTTTTGCCTCACTTTGAGTTTTTTCTCTTGCTCTTCTCTTGGCAACACCAGCATAGATGGCAGATGCTTGTCTAGCTTTTTCTGCTGCTCTGGTTTTATCACCAGCAACTGAAGCCTTTCTTCTCTCATTGTCTGCTTTTTGTGATGCAGTGAGAGCAAGGTTTGCAGAGATCTCATCAATCTGCTCACCTTCTGGTTCAAAGGAATCTGCCATGCCAGCAATGTGCTTGCCCTTTGACTTCTTATCTTCTCTACTTGCAGATCTTGCTTCAGAATCTGCATATTTTTTAGCAACCTTTGCATCCATTCTATCAGACTTACCTGCTCTTCTTTCTTGAGCAGCAAGGCGTCTCATTTCCTTTTCATCATCACTCATTCTTTCATCAAGTTGAGTTTGATAGATTGATAGGTATGCTTCCTGTAAACTATTCATGACGCACAAAGACTTTAGAATTATTTATAAAAAAAGAGGGGCATTGCCCCTCTCCTCAAAGTTGGAAACCTGCAAAGGTATCCTTCTTTAGATCTTGTTTAATTCCACCAACCACATAAGATTCAACCTCTGTTTCCTGTGGAGCAACCTGAAGTCCCTTAGAAGAGATCCAGTGTTCTGTCCAAGGAAGAGGATTGTTCTTTGCAGGAATATCATAGATTGGTTTTAAACCAATGGACTTCATCCTACGATTAGCAATCCATTCAACATAATTGTTGAGCAGTTTATCATTCAAACCAATCATGGAACCATCTTTGAAAAGATACTGTGCCCATGCCTTCTCTTCATCAACACATTTCTTAAATGCTGATGTTACCCAATCTTGTTCCTCTTTAACAATCTGCTGCATCTCTGGGTCATCCCCTTCACGCCATTTGTTGAGGATGTTTTGAGTAATGACAAGATGCTGGTTTTCGTCTCTTGCGATGAGAGAGATAATTTTAGCGGATCCCTCCATAAGTTTGAGTTCACCAAATGCAAACGAGCAAGCAAACGAGACGTAGAACCTGATACCTTCGAGAATATTGACATTGGCAATAGCACGATAGAGTTTTCTTTTTAATTCTAAACGATTTTCTTTAAAATAACCAGCACCTTCTTGAGCATGTCTCCATTCGTCAGTATTTCCATACTGTTGAGCTGCTGAAATAAAATCATCATATGCCTGAGTAACACTCTTGGCACGTTCTAAGATCCTTTCATCATCAAGAATAGTATCAAAGACCTCTGAAGGATCTGAATAAACATTCTTGATGATGTAAGTATAGGATCTAGAGTGAATCATCTCCATGAATTCCCATACAGTCATACATGCTTCTAACTCAGGGAGAGAGCAGTAGGGAATGAATGCCATACCAGGACCACGACCCTGAACAGAATCAAGAAGAATCTGATACTTCAGGTTAGAAGTAAAGATATGCTTCTGCTCTGGTCTGAGAGTATGGTAGTCTGCACGATCTTTCTGTAGTGAAACTTCTTCAGGTCTCCAGAAATATCCCAACTGCTGTTGAGTCAGTTTGTCAAAAATAGGATACTTATATTGATCATATCTTTGAACCCCAAGGGGATTACCAAAAAACATAGGTTGTTTTTTAGCATCCACCTTGTTGGTATTGAATACTGTCATCCCTTCTACAGGGGTATCTGAACTGACTCTAAATTTTGCAACTGTCACAGTCGTCTTCTCCTTTGGAATTTAAAATTTCTTCAATTAGTGCATTAACATCTGAAGTTGGTTCTTTGATTTCATCTGTTTTGTTATCATATGTATTCTGATAATAAGAAGTCTTCCATCCAAACTTGTATGTTGATAACAGATCCTGTGCCATCACTGTAACAGGAACTTCATTATCTGCATAGTTTTCTGGATTGTAACTCCAGTTGCCACTGATTGCCTGATCAAAGAACTTTTGCATTACAGCAACAGTATTAATATAACCACGATTGGACTCCATATCCCACAGAAGAGTGTAATTGTTCTTAAGAGATTGATATTGTGGAACAATCTGCTTAAGGGGTCCTTTCTTACTCTTTTTAACGGACAAGAATCCTCTAGGTGGTTCAATTCCATTGGTTGCATTTGACACAACGGAACTGCTCTCTGAAGGCATTTGTGCTGACAGTGTGCTGTGTCTGAGACCTGATTCCAGGATAGATGCTCTAAGACTTTCCCAATCATGCTGATATGTAATGGATGAAATTTCGTCTACATCTTTTTTGTAAGTATCAATTGGAAGAATACCATCTGCATACTTAGTCCTGCTAAAGTATTCACAAGCACCTTTCTCCTTAGCAATCTGGTTAGAAGACTTCAGAAGATAATACTGGAATGATTCAGAAAGACCATGAACTGCATCCCATGCCTCTTGGGAATCATAGTTGTATCCAAGTTTGGCAAGATAGTGGGCAAGACCAATGAAACCAATACCAAGGGATCTCCTTGCCAGTGTGGATTTCATTGCAGCAGTCACAGGATATTCTTGATAATCAATCAATTCTTCAAGACCTCTAACTGAAAGATCACAAAGTTCTTCAAACTCATGATCATCCTTCACCTTTCCAACATTGATAGCAGAAAGAATACAAAGTGCAATCTCCCCATCAGGGTCATCAATATGATTTAGGGGAACAGTTGGAAGGGTAATTTCTTGACACAGATTGCTCATCTCAACCTTATCCTTAAAGGAAGAATGAGAGTTGCAGTGATCTATGTTCATGATATAGATTCTACCAGTCTCTGCTCTTTCTTTCAAGAGATCCAGAATGAGTTCCTGAGCTCTGACAGTCTTTCTTGGAATAGACTGATCTCGTTCATAAGACTCATATAGGCTGTCAAATCTATCAGTGCCAAAAGCATCATACAGACCAGGAACGCTGTGGGGACTGAAGAGGGAGATCTCTCCATCTTGAATGAATCTTTCATAGAACAGTTTACTGATTTGAATTGAATAATCTAGTTTTCTTACACGATTGTCTTCAGTGCCCTTGTTATTTTTCAGAACAATGATGTCTTCTATTTCTTGGTGCCAGATTGGGAAGTGGACAGTTGCTGATCCACCTCTGATGCCATTTTGAGTGCAGCATCTGACAGTTGCTTCAAACTTTTTGAGGAATGGGACAACACCTGTGTGAGCAACTTCTCCCCCTCTGATTTTGCTGTTGATGCCACGGATCCTACCTGCGTTGATACCGATGCCCGCCCTTTGTGCAACGTATCTGCCAATAGCCATATCAGAGCTAAAGATAGAATCGAGGGAGTCATCAACATCAACAAGCACACAGCTAGCAAATTGTCGAAGTGGAGTTCTAACCCCTGCCATGATAGGTGTGGGAATGTTGACTTTGTGTTTTGAGATTGCGTCATAGTATCTTTTTACATATGAAAGTCTTTTTTCTTCTGGATACCTAGCAAAGATAGTTGCTGCAATCATCATGTACATGAACTGTGGAGTTTCATATACTTGTCCAGAACTTCTATCCTGAACAAGGTACTTGTCAACAACTTGTCTTAGTCCAGCATAAGTGAAGAAGTAATCACGATTATGCTTGAGGTAATGACCAAGAATATTAAGTTCATCCTCAGTATAGTTAGTCAGGATCTCTTTGTCATAGACTCCTGCCTCTACACATTTATTAATATGATCAAAGAATGTAGGATGCTCTTGGACTCTTCCATACAGAGACTTCCTTACTGCAAAGAGAAGAAGTCTAGCAGCAACAAATTGGTAGTTAGGATTTTCAAGATCAATCAGGTCAGAAGCAGAACGAATTAAGATCTCTTGAATCTCTGCAGTGGTGATACCATCATAAAACTGTATGCCAGACTGCATCTCAACTTGTGATGCAGATACACCTGCAAGGTCTTTACATGCCTCATCCACCATCTTGTGGAGTTTATTCAGATCCAGGGGTTCAGTTGTTCCATTTCTTTTAACTACTTTTGTTCCGTTGCTCATACTTTTTTCCAATTAGTAAATTTAAGTTTTGCTTCTAAACCAGAATATATGTTAGATTCTACCACAGACTCCACATCAAGTCCAGACAATACCATATCATTGATGTCCTTCTGCTTTATATCAGAAGGCCAAATGACTACCTTATTACCCTGCTGGATGGTCTTGTCAATTCTGGCAAGGATCTCTCTGTTCCTTGGTTCATTATCATAAACATACACAGAATTGTTATTGCCCCTGTTGTCATAATGAACATCAGCTCCACACATAGCAATCGAATTGCAAAGGAACGTTGAGTCAAAAGGACCTTCTGTAATGTAGACGGTTTTTGTTTCATCAATCTTATCCAGTCCAAAAATTTTAGGTTTAGTTTGATCTAACATTATTGTGATGTATCTAAGTTTTGATCTTGGATCTAAAGATCTTCCCTGATATCCAAAAATGTTTTTGTCTTTATCCCTTAAGGGGATAATAATTCTAGACTCTTCTTTGTCTAGGTCGTTAAATGTATGAATTTGTCTGTTTGTCCACTCTTTAAATTTCTCACAGTAGTATAGATCAGTTAGAAATTTTTGTGGAATTTTTCTGCTCTCTACATATGCTCTTGCTGGGTGTCCTTTATTTAGTTCGAATAGAGAGGGAAGATCTAATTTTTTTAGATTATCCTCACGCTTCTGGACAAAATTTGGTTTCTCAAAATTGAACTCTGGGTTTGGTGTATTAGATCCCTTGCCAGTCAAACCATTCTTATACCTCTCCATAACATACTGATCATAGAGAGTGGTATCAAAGTCCTGCAAAAATTTGCCAAAAGACTTTGACATGCCACAGTTATGACACTTAAAGTTATGATCATTCTTATACTTGTAGATGTATCCCCTTGCCTTGTTCTTATGCTTCTGGGAGTCTCCACAGTAAGGACATCTAAAGTTATAGAGTCCTATCTTCCTCTGAGAAAATTTTTGCAATCTAGAAGAAACAAGTCCAATGTACTTGCTGTCAATAAAACTCATTACAAAAACAGGAACTAACTTGTGCGCTCTATGCTAGCAGTCCTAGGTGCTGGTGTCAACTGCAACCCAATGTTAGGAAGGATTTGCAGCACTGTGACAATAGTGGCAATAATTGCAGTTCCCATAACCATATATTTTTGATTCTCATCTACTTTCTTTTCTAATTCATCTACTTTATCTTCTACTCTTTCTACTAATGCCATGATGGCACTGTTTGCTTTATCCCCCTCATCCAATCTATTCTCATGCCTCTCAAGGATGATGGCAGTTTTATTTGTATTCTCTTGAATAGATGATACAGCACGTTCTAGTTTGTCCAACATCTCTTTGGACAAGTCTTCATAAATGTCCAGTTTAGCTTCTAGTGTTGAAAGTTTGCCAAGACTAAATGCCATTTTTGGATTCCTACTTTTTCTTTTTTAATAGTTGTCTAAAGAAATATGGAATCCTCTTGTATTTTTTCTTTCTCAAATCCACAGGTGGTTCATCTGGTGGAAGACCTGCTAACCCACCCCCAGTAGCAGTCATTTCTTCTCTGATGCTATTTATTATTTTATCTAATTTTCTATGATCCATTTAGATTGACTCCAATAAATCTAAACACTTTTTATCAACTGGAATATCACAAACAAAGGTCTTTGGATAATCTGGAATCCTATTTAAGAACATCAAAAATGTTTTTAGTGGTGACCAAAGTTCCCTTTCTATCTTATAGAATAGTAAAGGAAGAGCAGCCTCATTAAAGATATTAAAGACAATAATAAAATGATTAATCAGGAGACTTGTCTTTAAGTCTCCTGACTTTACATATTTCCTCAACAACTTCTTGATATATTTGAATCTGTTTAGGTCTTCAAAAAAATCCTCTTGCGTCACCGCTTGAGGATTGTCATAATATTTTATGGCAAACAAGATATAATTGTCTTCATTCAATTCATCAAACTTCATAGATTATCAATTAGTTGAATACCCCACTGCAGCAGACTCAGCAGTTACTCCATCACCAGTGACAGTAGCTCTGAAGGTCCAACCATCTGGGATGTCAGCAACAACATCTGTAACTCCAATTCCAAGAACAGGTCCAGTAACATTGCTGAAGATTGGGCTAGCAGACAGTGCTGTGTATCCTGCAGAGACTGGATATGCATAGTACCATTGAGTAGACAGACCAACATAAGGATCTGCCAGAGCAATTGCAGTCAGAGTTGCTGCAGTTGTAGTTCCAATACCAGTGATTGCAGTTGGTTGAGTCAGGAAGGTGACAGTTCTATCTGGGAAGATTGAATCATCATTAGCATCACCAGTTGTTGCATAATCAGTTCCAGCTTCTGGTGGTAAGTTAGTTGTGATACCAGACATTGCAACCAGAGTTTCCTTCTTAACTCTTAAGTTGCCATGCATATCAACATAAGTTTGAATTCCAACCCATCCAGCATGTGTTACTGCATACTTATATCCAGTATCTCCACCTGAGTATTCAGTATCTCTAACAGCAGCAGCTTCATAAATATCAACACCAACAACATCATTGGTGGAGTTATGAGTGCTATTATAAGTTGAATCTTCTAGAGTATATACTGGCTCCTGTGAACAGGTATATGCTAAACCAGCAACAGCAACACCACTAAGGAATTGGGTAGATGCAATTGATATAGTAGTTGCATCAGTCACAGTTTTAATAACTGCTTTACCCACAGTGCTGCCAGCACCAATATGAATCACGGAACCAACATATGCCGAAGTAAATGATGTTCCTGTACCAGTAATAGTCTTAGTCCCATAAACGAGGTCTATAGTGCCTGGTGAATAAAGACTATCTGCAGTTCCCCAAAGAGCCATGTCTTTTTCCTAAATGATTTTTCTTCTTAATTTATTTATAAAAAGGGGCAGTTAGTCTGCCCCTCCAAAATCAACCTTCTTGTGGTTTGTTAATTAGATCCTTTACAGTAGCTAAAATAGCATCATCGATGCTATTATCTGTGCTAGCAACATACTTTTCAAGCAAGTCTAGAACAAGATTTTTTACTGCTGGATGAGTAGCAATCTTAAGTAAAATTGGTTTTACTACTGCTACTACTGCTGCTAGTGCCATGATGTTCTCCAGTGTGGACGCTTGTATTTATTTTCAAACTTCAAAATTTGGAAGTTCTCTGCTTTCAACAAAGTTAAGAACAGATTCCATTGGAGAAGTCTTAGTTCTCTGTTGCATCTGAGATAGTCTCAGTCTATCTCTATCTCTTCTAACCTGACTTCTAGCAGCAGCTTGCTTGACTGCACTCATCT
>Ga0255768_10007741_pt1 | contig 10056 bp, 13 predicted proteins | sample 071ome_33_FD_179983 | JGI IMG/M metagenome (GOLD analysis project Ga0255768, IMG submission 179983) | Coastal salt marsh microbial communities from the Groves Creek Marsh, Skidaway Island, Georgia - 071412AT metaG (version 2) | ecosystem: Environmental > Aquatic > Marine > Intertidal zone >...
GCAGGCGCTCTCCAACTAGCAGGCATTAAAACATCACCTTTTTTAAAATATTTAAAGTCCTCTTTTAATATAAAAGCAAATACACCATCTTTTTTTACAACTTTGATATATTTTTTACCAGACATAACTCTTATTTCTTTATCCCAATCTGCTATAGAATCTTTAGCCCATTGAGATTGCTCACCGTGAGCATTTGTAGTCCATCTAGCATAATCAGCTTTAGCGGCGTCCATCATATTTTTAATACCGTCATCTAAATTTTTTGCTGTTTTTGTTACCGTTATCATAGTGTTTATTGTCCTTTCTTAATTGTTAATACAGTTAGTATACCACAAATCAAAGCAATTGTCAAGCAAATAAAAAATGCTGTCCAATTTTCGTTTCCAATACAAGCGCCATTACAATCTTCAATGGCGCCAGCAGCTAATATTAATGAAACAATAGTAGTAATTGATAAAATATTTGTCATTATGCTACTTTCTTTTCTTCTTTGTTAATAATATCAATATATTTTTGTATATCAATTGTTCTATACATAGATTGATTATAGATTGAAGATATTTTCATTTTAGGTTTTTGACTAGAAATAAAATTCTTCGTTCTATTGAAAGGTCTGATAGTTTCTTTCATCACATATGAAGGCTTAACACTATCATAATTAATGAAATAATAAGTTTTATTACTATCATTTTTCATTTTTGTTACTTTGTTAACTAAATCATAATCATTTTTATCAATATATTTGATTGATTTTAAAAGTGATAATGATATATTGTGTTTATTTGTTTCTTTTTTGTTTAACATTGTGTTTTCCTTTGTTTTTGTTGTCATTACTCGTCCAATATACCATACTAAATAACAAAAGTCAAGCAAAAAAAACATAAAAATGATAAAAAAAGCGCTAAAAATCACTATTTTTTTAACAATTGTTCTGGTTTTGTTCTCATCTTGTGTTAAAAAAGTTGAGGAATGTAGATTTTTGCCTAAAATTCAGCTAGAATCACAAAAAAACAGCGAATCAGACGAAAAAAAAGAAGATTCTAAAGAAAAATTAAAAAATATGATTGACAATCGTAAAACAGAAGCTCATATAAGTTGTAAATTTTAACATAAATATTAATAATGTTAAAAAAAATTCAAAAATGTCAAAATTGTGGACACGATTGCCATTGTGGCGGCCATTGTATGAAAAAATATGATGAAAAAAGTGAAATTTTGTGTTGTAGTCATTGTAGGCACAAAGTAGATACAGATTTTGATGAAAATGAAGTAAAATACGATTCAATGGACTATGATTCGTTTAATGGAGCATAAAAATGGCAAAAATGAGAGAGTTCCTATTTTGGAATGACAAAGGACAAGAAGAAAAAAACGAAAATACAAGTTTTAAGAAGGCCGTAAAATCTATACAAGAAAAATTTAAAAATCAACTTGTTGGATTTGAGTATATTAGTAAAAGAGGTAAAAAGGTTGTAAGTTCAATTCAATTACCACTTGGTAGAAAGAAGAAATTAGGTAAATAATGGCTAAATTAGCAAAAAACTTCGTAGCACACGAAAGAATACCTAAAAAGACTTCACAAGGCACAAGTAAAAAGGTAAAAAGAAGTTCTATGAATAAGCATAGAAAAAGATCATTTAAGATTTACAATAAACAAGGCAAATAATGTTAACAGGTGAGTTTGTCATTAGAAAAAATGGCAAATTAAAAAAATATCAAAATTACAATGATATTCCAAATGAGTTTGAACACGTAATATCATTTAAACCTGATTATCCACCTGAACCACATACGGAAGAACAACATAATCAAATGTCAAAATTTGATGATTATTTAAAGGAGTTAATGTCACGTGCCAGCGGTAACTAGAATAGGTGATGCAGATGTGGCTCATTGTTCAGGAATGACAAGAGCTCAAGGTTCTAGTAATGTTTTTGTAAATGGTATTGGAGTATCACGTCAAGGAGATAACAATACAAGTCATTTATTACCTGCTCCGATATGTCCATCTCATTCAGCACCAATAGCTGTAGGTTCAACTACTGTTTTTATCAACGGTAAAGGTTGTGGTAGAGTTGGTGACGCTATATCAGGTTGTACTAGTGTGGCTGAAGGTTCTCCTAATGTTTTCGCTGGTTAGTGTATAAATATTACCACTATGGCAAACTATGACGCTTCAAGCACAAATAAGAGTAAAAGAAGTAACAGAATCTATTCAGATTTGGATTTAAACTTTACAAGAAATCCTGTTACAAATGATATACCTAAAGTTGAAGATGTTGACGCTGTAAAAAGAAGTGTTAAAAATTTGATACAAACTAATTTTTATGAGAGGCCTTTTCATCCAGAATTGGGTAGTGGAGTTAGAGGTCTACTTTTTGAAAATTTTACACCTATAACAGGTATATTTTTAAAAAGAAAAATTGAAGAAATTATTAAAAACTATGAACCTAGAGCTTCATTACAAAATGTAACTGTGGATGATGAACCTGATAAAAATAGATTAAAAGTTTCTATTTACTTTTATGTAGTGGCTACAAACGAACCAGTTGTTGTAACAACATTTTTAGAAAGATTAAGATAAAATGGCAAGTAATAAATTAACAGTTTCAGATTTAGATTTTGATTTAGTAAAACAAAATTTAAAAACATTTTTACAATCACAATCAGAATTTCAGGACTATGATTTTGAAGGATCAGGTTTTTCCATACTTTTAGATTTATTAGCTTACAATACACATTATCTAGGTTTTAATGCTAATATGTTAGCAAATGAAATGTACTTAGATAGTGCCGACATTCGAAAAAATATTGTGTCATTAGCAAAGATGTTAGGTTACACTCCTACTTCAGCAAAAGCTCCTTCAGCTTCATTAAATATTTTAGTCAATAATGCTTCAGGCGATTCCATTACAATGGCCAAAGGAACAGTTTTTACAACAAGTGTAAACGATACTTCTTATCAATTTGTTACTAATGCTTCTCACACACTAACGCCCACAAATGGTGTTTATCAGTTTTCTAATATTCCTGTTTTTGAAGGTACTTTAGTAACTTACAGATACACAGTTAATACATCCGATCCTGACCAGAGTTTTATAATACCTAGTAATAGAGCAGACACAACAACTTTAAAAGTACAAATTCAAAACTCATCATCTGATTCAACAACAGCGACATATACTTTAGCTACAGGTTTTACAAGTTTAGATTCAACAAGTAGAGTTTATTTTTTACAAGAAGTTGAAGATGGTAAGTTTGAAGTTTATTTTGGAGATGGTGTTATAGGCCGAGCATTAAGTGATGGTAATATTGTAATATTAGAATATATTGTTACAAATAAAACTGAAGCTAATGGTGCTTCAACTTTTGCTTTGTCAGGTGCTATTGAAACTTTTTCAGACGTTACAATTACTACAGTTTCAAGTGCTCAAGGTGGTGCTGAACCACAAAGTAAAGAGTCAATTCGATTTAATGCTCCTTTACAATATGCTAGACAAGATAGAGCAGTTACAACAGGTGATTATGAAACACTTGTACAAGAATTGTATCCTAATGCTCAATCAGTTTCAGCTTGGGGTGGCGAAGATGATGAAACGCCAATTTATGGTGTTGTAAAAATTGCTATTAAGGCCGCTTCAGGTTCTACTTTAACAGACGCAACTAAACAATCTATTGTAACACAATTAAAAAAATTCAATGTGGCTTCTGTAAGACCAGAAATTGTTGATCCAGAAATTACAAAAATACTTTTAACATCAAACATAAAGTATGATGAAAAGGCAACTACCAAAACAGCTGACACTTTAGAGTCTGAAGTTTTAACTGCTATTTCAAATTACAATAAAGACACATTACAAAAATTTGATGGTGTGTTTAGACATTCAAAAATTACAGGTTTAATAGATGATGCTGATACAAGTATTTTATCAAATGTCACAAGTTTAAAAATTAGAAAAACTCTTACACCGACTATTGGATCATCCACAAGATATGACATTTATTTCAGAAACGGTATTTTTAATCCACATACAGGTCACAAATCTGGTACAGGTGGTGTAATCAATACATCAGGATTTAAAGTGACAGGTGATACAACAAATGTTTATTACCTTGATGATGATGGACAAGGTAATGTAAGAAGATATTATCTTGTTTCTGGAATTAGAACATATGTAAATAATACACAAGGTACTGTTGACTATACAACAGGTCAAATTACAATTAACTCTTTAGATATTGCTTCAATAGAAAATATTAGAGGTTCTGCTTCGTCTGTAATAGAGGTTACAGTTGAGCCTGCTTCTTATGATATTGTTCCTGTAAGAGATCAGATTTTAGAAATAGATACAGCAAATTCAACAATCACAGTAGAGGCAGATACCTTTGTTGGAGGTTCCGCTGACGCTGGTGTAGGTTACACAGTAACATCTAATTACTAATGGCAACTTTTAAAGACAAAATATCAAAACTGATTAATAGTCAGGCTCCAGAGTTCGTTGTTGAACAACACCCTAAATTTTTAGAGTTTGTAAAAACATATTACACTTTTATGGAATCTGCCGAGTTAGATGTAACTTCGGTACAAACTACAGACGGTATTCAATTAGAAACAGAAACAGCACAAACAAATGCTTTGTTATTAGATGGTTCTCGTATTGATTCTGATAGAACACAATTAGACGCTGGTGATAAAATCATTTTAGAAAGTTCAGCCTTTGGTAAATTTACAAGAGGTGAAACTATCACAGGTCAAACTTCAGGCGCTACGACTACAGTTCTTGCTGAAGATTTAAATAATGGCCGCTTGTTTATTTCAGCACAAGATAAATTTATTATAGGTGAAACAGTATTAGGTGCTTCTTCAAACGCAAGCGCTGTTATTAATAACTACAGTCCAAATCCTGTAACTAATATACAAGAATTATTAAACTTTAGAGATCCCGATAAAGTTATTTCAAACTTTTTAACAAAATTTAGAAATGAATTTTTAAATACATTACCAGAAAATTTAAATGCTGGTGTTAATAAAAGAAACCTTATTAAAAATGTAAAATCACTTTATAAAGCAAAAGGTACTAATAGAGGCCACGAATTATTTTTTAGATTACTATTTAACGAAGATTCTGAAATATTTTATCCTAGAGAACAAATGTTACGTGTTTCTGACGGACAATGGGACACACAAAAAGTTTTAAGAGCTATATCAACGACTGGTAATACAATTAATTTAGTAGGTCGTACTATTACAGGCCAAACTTCAGGTGCAACTGCTATTGTTGAATCAGTAAAAAAACTTATTTTAGGTAATCAAATAATTTCTGAATTTGTTATTAATGATGGTTCTTATGATGGAACATTTTCTATAGGTGAAGAAATTAGAGGAACATCTTCAGACACAGACGATTATTTTATTAAAGCAAATATTACAGGTATACCCGGAACAAAAACAACAATTAATGATGGTAATCTTTACTCATATACAGATTTAATTTCTGTAAATGGAGGAGGGACTGGTGCTAGATTTTCTATAAATGATATTGGTTCTGGAGGTATTACTGAAATAATTGTTGATGACAGTGGTTTAGATTATTCTATGGGTGATAATTTAGTTTTTAATAATATAGGAACTCAAGGAGTTAATGCATCTGGATTTGTTTCAGTTGTCAATGGTGGGTTTACGCAAGAAACTTCAACATCAACAACAGAAGATCATATTGTATTAGAAGATGAAACTACAAGTGATGATACATATTCAGGAAATAAAATAGTACAAGAAGAAGGAACTGGTGTAGGAGATATTACAGATGTTTATATAACAAATTCTGGTTCTGGATATATTTCTTTACCTCTAGTATCGATTACATCTTCATCTGGTGTAGGTGCAAAATTATTAACTTATGGATCTGAAATAGGAAGAATTATAGGAATAAAAACAAATGAATTAGGAGAAGGTTATGAAAATTCTCCATCACCTCCTACTTTAAGTTTTTATCAAAATTTAATTTTAACTACAGTAACAGGAAATTTTAACATAAATGACACAGTTACAGGTAGTTCTTCAGGTACTACGGGAACAATAGTTAACTATGATAGTGATAGAAATTTATTAAAACTTAAAAATGTAACAGGTAATTTTTCGATTGAAGAAACTATAACATCTTCAAGTGGCGGTAGTTCAGTTTTAAACAAATTAGATGTTGCAAATATTAGCGTAAACATTGTTTCTGTAGGTGATACAGACGGTAAGTTTTTAAACGAAGATGGATTTGTTTCTGAACAAACAATGAAGATACAAGATAGTTTATACTATCAGGACTTTTCTTATGTATTAAAAGTTGGTCAATCAATTAATAGTTGGCGTAATTCTTTTAAAAAGACAATGCACACCGCTGGTTTTTATTTTACAGGACAAGTTGATTTAACAAGTAGATTAAATTTACAAATTAAGAGAATTACTGGAATTAATTCTGGAATTACAGAAATTCTAAGAAATATTTTAACAAAATTATATTCTACAATTGTAGGAAGAAGATTAGGAACTGAAACTGATGGAACAACTTTAAGAACAAATCCTGAATTAGCTGTATCAGCAGATTTTGATACTAGTACTATTACTCCATTTGATAAAACAACAAGAGATGTTACTTTAAAAACACAACCTATAAATATAGATTATGTAAGTAGAGTGAGAAGAAATTTATCTAATTCATTGGGTGACTTAGTAAATGTAAGACAAGGATTTGCATACGCTGGACCAAGATTTGGTGTTTTAAATAGATTTGCTAATACTGCATTTGGAGTTACTGCAAACAATTCTTTTAGTAGTAGTGGTATTACTTTTCAAATATTAAATGATATTAAAGTTCAAGGAACTAGAACATCTTTAGACGGTTCAAACGCAATCTTTTTAATGACTTCCAATGAAGATGGAAGAAAACTTAAAACAAATTTTACTATACCTGCTCAGGTTGGTGTTATTTCACAATCAACAATGGATCAAACTTCCATAACATTTGATAACACTAATAATACAATGGATGCTGGATAGTATATAAATAGTAAGAGAGAGTTATGACAAAACAAACAATAAATATCGGAACTATACAAAATGATGGTACAGGTTCAACATTACGTGATGCTGGTGATCTAATTAATGATAATTTCAATGAAATTTATACAGCAATAGGTGATGGTACAACATTAAATTCAGATGTACTAACAGCATCATCTACACATACTTTAACAAACAAGTCAGGAAATATATCACAATGGACAAATGATACTGGCTATATAACTTCAGTTTCAGAAACAAATGATTTAACATCATCTGTTACTTGGGCAGATGTGCCTGATGTTAACATAACTCAAAGTTCAGTAACACAACACGAAGCTGCTTTATCTATAACTTCATCACAAATAAGTGATTTAGCAAGTTCTACAATATCATTTACAAATAAAACATTTGACGCAAATGGCACTGGTAACTCAATTTCAAATATAGAAGTTGCTGACTTAGCGTCTGGTGTTTTAGATACAGATTTAAACACAGTTTCATCATTACATAATACTCTTGCTTCAGCAAAAGCAATTAAAACTTATGTTGATACAATTGCTTCTGCTGGTATTCATTACCATGATCCTGTAAGAGTAGAAGCTATAACAAATCTAAACGCAACTTATAATAACGGTACTTCAGGTGTAGGTGCAACGTTAACAAACAATGGAACTTTAACAGCTATAATTATAGACGGTATTACTTTAAGTACAAACGATAGAGTTTTAGTTTACAATCAAACTAACGCTGCTCATAATGGTATTTACACAGTAACAACTGTTGGTGATGGAGCAACTGCTTGGGTACTTACAAGAGCAACTGATGCTGATAGTTATGGTGTTTCTGATCCTGATGCTTTAGGAGAAGGTGATGCTTTCTTTGTGGGTGAAGGTAACACTGGTGCTGGTGAATTGTATGTAATGAATACTGAAGGTACGATTACTTTTGGTACTACAAATATCAATTTCTCCCAAATTTCAACATTACCAGCTTTTACAGGTGGTGATGGTATAGATATTACAGGAACAATTTTTTCCGTAGATTATGATGATAATACAATCAATGTCAATTCAGGAGTATTGCAAGTTAAAAATGGTGGAATTACCTCAACTCAACTGAATGGTGCTGTAAATTTACAAATTTTAGACTCATCCGGAAGTGTCTTAAAATCATTATATGGAACAGGAACTTAATTTAAAACATTAAAAGAAAGTGTATAAATATACAATATAGAGAAAAATTATGCCAGCAATTATAACAAATAAGTTTAGATTAAATAATGCGGAACAATTTCATGAGTCTTTCTCAGAACCCGCAAATAACATATACTATCTAGGTATTGGAAGACCTCAGGCTTGGGGTACCTTAACTAGAGCTGATGGACGTACTGATTATGAGGGTACAGATTCAAATCCTACAACTCCTGGTGATACAGTAGTTAATGAATTTTATACATTTGATGAATTAACTGCGGCTAAAAGAATTACAGGATCAGATATTTCTTTTGTAATTCCAAGAAGAAACTGGACATCTGGTACAGTTTACGATATTTACAGACATGATTATGGAGAATATACAACTGGTTCTACTTCAACTAGAATAACATCTACTAGTGGTGCAATTACTTTATTCGATTCTACTTTTTATGTTTTGTCGTCAGATAGAAACGTTTATAAGTGTTTAGATAATAATAATGGTGCAACAGTCAATGATGAACCTACTGGAGTATCGACAACTCCTATTACAACTACAGACGGTTACATATGGAAATATATGTATACCTTATCTGCTGCTCAACAATCTAATTTTCTATCAACAGATTTTATGGCAATTCCTACAAATGCAAATGCAGGAACAGATCATTTAAACGTAATATCTAATGCTATTAATGGTGCAATAGATATTATTAAAATCAAATCTGCTGGTTCGGGTGGTACAAACGGAACATTTTCAAATATTCCAATAAGAGGTGATGGATCAGGCGGACTATGCGAAGTTGTAGTTTCGGGTGGTTTAGTATCTTCAGTAACCGTAACAACTGCTGGTGTAAATTATACATTTGCAACAGTAAGTAATGCTCAAATTGTTGCCGCTGGTGCTACAGGTTTATCTGGCGCTGAATTAGATGTAATCATTCCTCCAAAAGGTGGACATGGTGCAAATGCTTTAGAAGAATTGGGTGGTTTCTTTGTGATGTTAAATACTTCATTAGAAGGTAGTGAATCTGCAAATACAGGAGACTTTTCTGCTGTAAACGATTTTAGAAAAATTGTTTTGTTAAGAGATCCTACAAAAAATTCTTCTGCTGTAACATCAACAACAGCCAGATTAACAAAGGCAATTAAAATTGCTGCTTCACCAACACCAGGTACATTTACAGTTGATGAAGAAATTAATCAAGCAACAACAGGTGCTGTTGGTAAAGTTGTAGAATGGGATTCAACAAATAATATTTTATATTACATTCAGACAAGACATAGTGATGCTGGTATTGACAGTAACGGTAATTTAATTGATTTTTCTGGTGCAAACGTAATTACAGGACAAAGTTCAAGTGCAACAGGCACACCCGACACATCTGCTTCATCAACAGTTAATAATGTTATTTTTGCTTCAGGATATTCTGTACCTGAAATCGACCACGATACAGGAGATGTTTTATATGTTGAAAATAGAACACCAATATCAAGAGCTGTAGATCAAACAGAAAATATTAAACTGATTATAGAATTTTAACATACATAGGGATAGAAATGGCCACAAAAACTGATTTTAATATTAGTCCGTACTTTGATGATTATTTAGAGTCAAAAAGATTTCATAAAATTTTATTTCGTCCTGGATTTGCTGTTCAAGCAAGAGAATTAACTCAAGTACAATCAATACTTCAAAATCAAATTAAAAGATTTGGAGATCACATATTTAAAGATGGCGCTCAAGTTATTCCTGGTGAAATACAATATATAAACACTTATCATTTCGTTAAACTTTCAACATTT
>Ga0255768_10007748_pt1 | contig 10050 bp, 9 predicted proteins | sample 071ome_33_FD_179983 | JGI IMG/M metagenome (GOLD analysis project Ga0255768, IMG submission 179983) | Coastal salt marsh microbial communities from the Groves Creek Marsh, Skidaway Island, Georgia - 071412AT metaG (version 2) | ecosystem: Environmental > Aquatic > Marine > Intertidal zone > Salt...
ACCTTTAATAACACAGATTAATCCTTTAGCTGCATTTTCTGATTGGTCAGCACTAGTAGGGTAAAACAATCGATATTGTGATTTATTTCTAATAACGAGTGAATTAATATTGTGAGTAGTAATCTTATCAATAATTTCTTGTACTTGTTTAGATATTGTACCTAATTCTACGTCACCGATTCTATCTGTACCGGCAATTGTTCTTAATCCGTCTGGGGCTAAGAAAATAACATCACCACCAAATTCTTGAATACTTCTACCGTCTAAACATCCAATCTTTCTAGTGACAGGCTGTAATTGAAAGTCTGCAGAAGATGTTCCTACAATCTTGAATATTTCATCATTGCAAAAAATAAAGATGCTATCACGGAAAACTTTGAGTCCTACTACAGGAGAATCTACTCTTATTTCACCGCCACCATTACCTGTTGTAAAATCATTAGTACCAAAAGGTGACATAAATTTAACAGAATGAGGATTACTAGAATCACCTGAAAAAAAGATATGATTCTTAAATACTTCTACATATTTAAAATTAGCACTACCTGTTGCATTAACATTAGTTACAGTATAACTGCTGTCAACGATTCTGGGTGTTGATGTCCCAGAACAAATAATAATGTTATCAGTACCATCAAAATTGAATTTTCTAAACTCATAGTTCTGTGTAGGTGTTCCTAATCCTGTAATTAAACTTGTCCAACTTCCTGAGCCACTAGATGCATAATGGATACTTCCTCCTCTTCCTGCTAATACTACATCATTAAAGATAGCAGAAAATACTACACGTTCTGTTGATGAAGAAACAAAAGGAACAACATTAGTATTAAACTTTGTTGTACCTAATATTTTTTTATATCCACCAGCAATATCAGGTTCAAAGTTTTTTAACTCTAAAGCTTCTCCCGGAGACATAGAAAATACATCTCTGTTAAGAACTAACCCTCCTGAGCAACTAACAACTGCAGGTGCTATGTTAGAAGTATCTGGCATTATAGGTCAGTCAAACCCCCTGAAGATATAGTATTAAGATTAACTCTTAAATCTCTCACATAATCAGGTTTGTTTAACATTTCTATTCTAATTCTTTTTACTCCATCCTCATATTCTGCATTAGCAATATTTGCCATCGGTACATCAGAACGTAATTTATAAAGATAATATTTTGCTCTATTAACTATGACATGACGATATCGAGTAGGTAATAAAGGTTCATCATCATACGCACTTAAATCTGTGTGTGTTTTAAAATATTCATATACAATAGTGTAAGTATCTTTATCAGGTACGGGAGTTAAACCAAAACTTGTATGGTTTTGTGTGCGATAAACTCTTTCTGGTTTTTTATAAGTAGTATCGATATCAAAATCTCTATGTGTGCTTTCTCTTAAAAAATCATCATAAGCAACATAACGTAATTTATAAGGTTGAAAGTCTTCAGCTAGTTTTACAAAATCGACATAGTAATCAGCACTAGCACTATTAGATAAACCAATATAAATAGTAGAAACGGTGGGAGTAAATAAAGCTGTATAAACTTTACCTTCACCTACAAAAGTAGGAGTAACTTCTTGATTAATAATACTAGCATCACCTGAAGAAGTTCCTATTTTAACAGTCACTGGTCCACCTAATATTCTTACTGCTAATTGATAGGGTCTATTAGTAGTGACGGTAACTGCTTGAGTAACTTCTGAAGCATTTAACTTTATTCTTCCATTACCTAGTGATGAATACTCTGGTGAACCTGATACAGTAGTCCAGTTAGATATATCACTGGTAAACTCTGGATTAGATACAACTTGTTTAGGCTTTAGATAAAAAGATTCAAAATCTACTTTACGCATATCTGCGGGTAAGGTATATTCTTGTTGTCCTACATTTGTATCCTGAGTAGTCGATGTGTGTAACCATGCCCACTCTACTTCTGCATTATATAAATCAGAAATAGCTTTATTAACAAAACCTTTAACAGAAGTCTGAACACCTCTACTAGCTGTAAAATTTGTGCTAGTGAGTTCTACTTCATTCAGTTCTCTTAAGACATTGTTACATAAAGTTAAATAATTCATCTATACCCATTTCCTTTTTTGTTGACGTTTCTCTCTGCTTTCTTTTTCGGCAGTAGAAACTTTAATTAAACCTTTCTTTTCTAAAGTATCTCTTTCTCTATACCCTTGTTGTACCATTTTACCTAAATGGTCTCTTAATTTGTTTTCATTGCTATCTAAAATACGAAGCATATTAGTAGCAGCAGGTATTCTAATTATATTTTTAGTAAGGGGTTTATCTCTATCTTCATAAGATAAATTTTCTTCCCACACTTTACCTGTCTTTGTATTTTCGTAAATATATATTGGCATTATGGTAAGTTTAAAGGGGGAATAAATCCCCCTTTATTATTTATTAATTAAGCAAATGTTGATGTTTGTGAATCAGTATCAGATAGTGTACCACCATCGTCTAATGAAATAACACAAGCCCATACTCTAATTTTAGAGTCTACTGCTGCTGTAGCAATAGTACATCTAATAGCATCTGCTGCTGAGTATGCATAGTTAGCATCCAATGTCGTTTTTTGTCCAGTTGCTGTTTGTACAACTGCTGCAACATATTGGTCTGGGTCAACACTATCACCTAGTGCTACAGTTCCTGTACCAGTACCTGCAGTTAAGATGTCATAACCTGCTGCTAAAACTAGTGAGTTAGCAGGAATAGGTAAAACATCAAAGGTGTCACCAGAAGCGTTAGTAGTAGAAGAAAAATCTACTACGTCTGATATTACTCTTGGAATACTAGAACCCCTTTTAGCAGGGATGTTAGTAGAAGTAATATTACTGTTATAATCAGTCATAATATTTTTCCTCCTCTATTAGTCGATTAAAATATGCTCAGCAAGTAGAGCATCAGTTCTTAGTACTTTTCTTCCGAAAACGTGTAAACCACGTACAACGTCAGCAAAAGAATCAGGGTCTCTTACAACTTCAATCTTAGCAATGTGATTTGCTGTTGAAGCAGCAGACATATGACCTGACATTACCTTCTCATAGTTATTTGTTGAAGAAGCAGGTAAGTTATTGCTCATGTAAAGCATAAAACCACCAATGTTTCCTTCATACACTTTACCATTTCTTAGAACGCCATTAGCGTCTCCTGAGAAACGAGTGTCAAGTAACTTAGAGTCAGTTTGCTGTAATTGCTCATAAAAAGCAGGTGAAGCGACAAACCATCTGTTTTCAAATGGAATATCTGCTGCATTTAGTCTCTTAGAGTGATTTGCCATTAAGTTTAATGGGTCAATCTCAGAAGTACCAAAACCAATATCTTGTCCTGAACCGTCTGTACCAATAGTAGTACCTGCGTTTGAGAACATATTTGATAATACGTTTTGGTCATATGAGTTTTTAAGAGCATATGCACCAGAAGAAGTTGCAACACTTTCAAAGTTAATGTGAGAGTGTCTCTCTTCGATGTCGTCTACTTTAAATGCAAACGCACTAGCTTGGTCAACAACCAAAGTAATTTGGTCATCAGTTAAGTCTTGTGGGTTTACGACTGAACCTCTTGTGTAAGACTGTACGCTTACTACAGGTTCTTTGATAATTTTCACAGTGTCGCCAAAATTTTCAATCTCTCCAGCATAATCTGTATTTGTGATATCCTCAACAACAGACGCTCTTCTGAAGAACTTTTGAACTTTTTGACTATATATCTGTGGGATAAAATTATCGTTTGGCAAGTTTCCGTAACCGGAACTTCTTGATACTGCCATGTTATTTACCTCCTAAGGTTATGTTTATATATAGTTAATTAAGCGGTGATTCTTCCTTCTCTTTTAGCAAGGTCAATTTCACTTTCTAACTTATCAAACTCATGAGGTTTAAGTTTAGAGATTTCTTTTAGACTCCAGACTTTCTTTTCTTTCATCTTATTTTCATCTCCTACTCTTGTTTTGGTTACAGCTTTTGCTGCTTCCATTTTAGCTTCCGCACTAGATACTTTTGCTTTTTTAGATAAACCTCTGTCCATCTTATATAAATCAATTGCTCTAGCAGCAAGTTTGGCATTATCAAAATTATTGTATAACCAATTTTTAATCATGCTATCTTGCTCTTCTGCCCACTCATGAAAATCATCATCAGCTTTAATGTCATAAAAATCAGGATGTAATTTTAATAATTCCACCTCTGCTTTTTCTCTTGCTAAATTTAGTTGAGCATTTTTAATCTCTTCTAGTTTAGCTTCGACAGCTTTTGATTTTTCATCGGCTTCCTCATATGCTAATGTTTTCATAACATCATACATTTCAGGATTCTCTTTTCTCCAATCATCTAATTCTTCCTTAGACATTTGGGGAAGGTAGGCTTTTTTGGTTGCTTCCTCGACTTGTTTTTTAAGTCTTAAAAGTTCATCCTTGTGCTTTGAGATAGTTGAATCGTGGTGGCGTTTAAGGTCGTCATAGCGTTTCTTAAATACCTTATCTTCAGCACTTGCAGGGCGTTGTTCTTCAGGAGTAGCCTTAGAATTTTCTTCGGTGTCCTTGTCAACGGTAGCTGCACTCTGTTCATTATTGGGTTCATCATCTTTCCAAACATCCTCACGGTCTTTGTTTTTGTAAGGTTTTGGACTTCCTAATGATTCAGACTTAGTCTCAACGGGTGTTGATTCTTTGCCTTCCTCAATAACTTCAGTTTGCTTTTCTTCTTCGTTCATGAATAACTCCTTTAAGTTACGAGGGCTGCGAACGGTAACAGGTAGCTCTTATTTTGTCGTAAAAAATAAGGGGGCTAGGTTATCCTAGGTAGCCCTTTTCAACACTAGAGAAATTCTAGTGCTTTCCTACGTTAGTAGAAACTTTTTATTTTCCTTTTGTAGCTAGTGAGCCATATTTCTTTTTGGCTGAACTTAGTTTTTGTGCTACAGATTTGTTAACTAATCCACTTCTAGTTCCACTACCACTAGAGGAAGAAGATTTATTGCTCCCACCACTAGATGATGTTTTTGTAGTATCTGTTTTTGTAGATGTACTTGTTTTTGTTGGTGTTGTTCCTTGATAGACTCCACCATAACTAGAAGGATACTGTGTTCCATCTTCTGTAGGCTCTGCTATATCTCCTGCACCAGAATAAGCTGATGCTCGGTTTAATAGAGCAGTTTTAACTTGTGGGTCTCTTGCTTGTTTAGCTTCTTCAATTAAAGCATTAAAAGTATTTTTCATAGATTCTGACTGCTGTCGCTGTTCTTCTTTTTTAGGTGATACTATTTCTCTTGTATCTATACCTGATGGCTGTTCCTCAGTAGTTTTTTCTTCTGCTGCTCGTAATTGATTTAATGTAGTTGTATATGCTTCTTTAAATTCATCATTATATTTTTTAAGTCCAAATAAACCTGTAGCTTCTAAATCTAATTCTTCACCGCCTTGTTGGAATGTTATTAAAGCTGCTGCTGCACCTCTAGTTCCAAAATCAATAGCTTGATTAATAATATTTTTCATATTGTCATTATCGGAGAGTATAGCCATATCAGATATAAATTTAGTAGCTTCTTCTTTACCTAACTTTCCTAATTCTTCTATTAGATAATCATTGCGTCTTCTATAAGTACCTGATTCATCTCTATAGCCACCTGTTAATTTATTAGCTAAGTTAGAAACATTTTTGGTGTAGGCATCCATTTTATCTCTATCAATAGTAAATTCATAAGTACCTGTTGTTTTATCTACTTCATTACCTTCAATGATACCTGCAAAACGTAATTTATTAAGTGTGTTTTCTATAATATCTTTTTCGGCTACTTTTAATACACCACCTAATATAGAAGGTAATCCATAACCACCTGCTTCATCTATTTGGTCAAAATTAACAGTTAGTTTATCACCTTCTTGATTTAATATACCTCGTGTAGAGTAATAGAGATTTTGTTCTGTACCCGGAGTAAATATATTAGACATTGTTTTAGAAAAAGTCATTGGGTCTTGACCCGGACCAAATCTTTCCATGTCTTCTCTTCTACGTCTTTCTCCTGCACTTTCACCTCTATCAGGTTGAGGTATTAAAGGTTCTGCCGGTTGAGTAACTTGTGCTGTAGGTTCTTCTGCTGTAGGTATTTCAGGAATGGTAACATCAGTAGGTAATTTAACTTCAGTAGGCTGTGGTGGTATAAACATTTTAGAAGGTTTTACAGGCTCATAAGATTCCTCCCATACCCCTGACTCTTCATTAAAATTTAATTTTAATTTACCTTGCGAATATAGACCTAGGTCTTTTTGTTGACCTGCTTCTGCTGCTAATACTTCTGATGTTTTAGTTTCTGCCATTTTATTTATTGTTCACCTGTTCCTTGAGTGCCAGTATTTGGCGAAGAGAATTGAGCTTCCCCTGCAGTCGGAACACTTCCAACTCCAATGTTGCCACCTCCAACGCCCGTTGCGTCAAGTGGATTTGCTCCTGTAGGTACTCCTCCAGCACTTCCCATGCCGGGGACTCCACCAACATTCCCAGTTGCTTGAGTTTCATTTTGTCCTCCCATCATTTTCATATACAATGCTGCTTTCTCTGGGTCATTAATAACTTGGTCAGGGTCAATATCCATCGACTTAGCAATCTCTTTCAATATAGTATGAAACTTAACGAAAGGTGCTAAAGAAGGATTAGATGCTACCTGCATAAATGTCATTAATCTTTGTGACCTTACTTCTTTCTGCATTAATGATGATGTGCCTCTTGCTTTAATAACTAAATCTCCTCTAATCTTTTTTGCATCTTTATTAAATTGCATATTCCAAGAAAATAAAGATTCACCTAAAGGTCTTAGTAAATAATCATCAATATTTTTTATAACTGTTTTAATATTCAAAGCTGCAGCCCCTAATAACATTGACATACCTGCTGCAGTTCTAGTTGTTGATTGTATTCCTGTCTGACCGTGTGAGTAAGAAGGGATACCTGTTGATTCATCAGCTAGCTGTCTAAACTTATCAAACATCATAAGATTTTCATTTGCAGTATTAGGGAATTTTAAACCATGAATTGCTTGACCTGTTTGACCACTTTGTCTTCTAAATATTTTTCCGGGATACACTGACATATCTTGTCCGGGTACTAACATTGTTTCATCAACGTCAAATACTAAATTACCTGCCAAAGCTAAGTTATCAATTGCCATACGAGCATGACCATTCATAATCTGCTGAGAGTCTTCCATATTTTCTGGAATACCTACACCAAAGAATTGATAAGGATTAATCTCATAAGGACAAACCATGTAAGGTAATCTTGATGGAGTAAATGGATTTAATACTAAACGTAAGATATGTCCATTGCATACCCATGCATTAATATCTACTTCATTTAAAACATCTACCTCATCAGGGTCTACATCTAAACCTGCTTCTTTAGCAAGGTCAGCATCCATTTTACCCCAGTACTCAAATACCTCAAATCTATCTTGTTCATAATCTGCTTGATTCTCTCTATCATATAAAGCTGTTTCATAGCTACGTGCTTGGTAGTTTGAACCTTCTTTAATACAATTTCTGATAGCACTTTCTCTAAAGAAAGGTCTATTAAGTAAATCACGCATATCGGAAGCTGTTAACTTATGTCGTTGGATGACATAGTTACAATCTTCAATAGATGTTGCATTAGGGTCTTGATAGAAATCCCAACAGCTAACTGCTTCTACTTTTGGAGTTAGTTTTGTTTTAGGATTATAAAATAACTCATCGCTATCTTCATCTCTATCCCAACTATGTAATTTCTTTTCATAGTTAAATGGACCTTTTAAAATTCCTGTACCTAACAAAGTCATCTCAAAGATAATATGTCGTAGTACAGTAGAAGCTAAGGATTCATCTAACTGGTCATGAATCACTTTCTCCATATTTTCGGCTGCACCTTTTGCCGGCTCTAATTGAGGCATCGACTTTAGGTCAGGTGCTGGACCATCTTCAAACGGTAACGAACCATACTCATCTTTTAAGCCACCTAAAATTTCATTAATGGTTGTACCCGGTTTTATTTCTTTACCATCACCGGGGAATCCATAAGGACTTTCAGGTTGCTTAGGCTGTTGCTGCCCTTCAGGTTTTAAATGTGCATATTTAGAAATACCATCAGGTATAGTGGTTGGTTCTATACCAATAGGAAACTTTCCTTGAGAAAATAAAACTTCAATTATTTGACCATAAGCAGCGAGAACTTTTGTTTTTGTTATCTTAACAAATACTTTAGACTTTTCGTTTTCACGAAATGCTAAATCAGGACCATAGATTCCTCTATAGTTCCTGTATGCTCTTAACCATCTTTTTTCGTCAAATAAACGTGCGTCTTCTGATACTTTAAATTTCTCTTGAATTAATGCACCTAAACCATGTATCTCTTGTTCTTCCTCAGTAAGAGATTGGGTAGCATCTGTGCCTGTATCTATATCGTTCGTTATATTCATTAAATATTATTCGCCAAGGTCACCTTGAGAATATTTTTTAAGTAAAGAACCATCTAAAGCTTCTTTTGATGTTTTAGGATATGCAACATTACCTTCTGCATAAGCATCAGCAGGAAATGCACCACCCTGTGTTAATAGACTGTTTTTAACAGCACCATCAGCAGCAGCAGATAATTCACCCTGTTTATAGGTTTTACCTAATTCGGATTGAACTTTCATGTTCATCTTACTTCTTTTCATCATTCTTTTTTTCCTCCTCTATTTTATTTTTAATAAAGTTTATTAGCCACGGGTTATCTCGAAAAACTGTTGTTATTCCATTCGCTATTGTGTTTACAACACGTTCTTCTTTATCATCAAGTTCTGATTCTAATCCCCATTGATACACAATACCGTGGAGTATTTCGTGTATAAGAGTATTAGCTTGTGATATGCTATCTTCCTCAGACGACATACAAATAATGCCTTCTTTAGAAAGAAACTGTCCATAGGATTCTGTTTGTTTATTCCAGACTCTATCATTTTTTTCAATAGAGTAAGTTCTATATCCTATTTTAATTTTATCTTTAATATCCAAAGCCTTCATCTACTGGTTTAAATTTATGTTCTCTTGATAATGGTGAATGAGTTTGTAAGCTATGAGGATGGGCAGGTCTGCTCATACATCCATATCTTAAAGCATCATAAGCATGGTCTTCTGCTTTTGTATCCACGTCTTCACTATTATTTTTATCTAGTGGAAGCATTGGTAAAGTTCTTAATAAGTTCTTACAGTTACTAAGAATATACAAATTTGGTTCACCTGTATCTTCATTTATTTTTAATCGTTTATGGATTTCTATTTTACCATTAACACGACTTCGAGGGCTTCTATCAGAGGGTCTCCATCGGCAACCTTCTTTAATCATTGTTTCTGCAATGCTAGGACCAATGTCCCCTCTGTTAGCCCAAGTAGAAGAGTCCAGTATACCATAGCGAATGTATTCACCGTATTCTAAATCTAAAACTTGTCTTGCAAATTCGTCAGCAGTAATTCTCTGTGTATATAATTCTCGATAAACATACATCACATTATCATGGTCTACTGCAAACCATAAGCAACAAGCAGGTGAACTATATCCCCAGTCTGCTGCTCTAAATCTCATCCAGTTATTAGGAATATCAAAATTTTCTAGTACATGAATTTCTCTATTAAATTCTGGAAAACTAGAATCTTCATAAGCATCCCAATCACCTTCCAAAAACTGTTTACGTTGTACCTCAGGTAAAGAAGAAAGCATAATAAGATAATCATCTGTTTGCATTAGATAAGGATTATCTTGTAACTTTGCAGGGATAAATCTTCTTGTAATAGATTTTGTTCCTGCCATTGTAGGTATTTCTACATTAAAGGGTTTGTTAGGTTCTCCGGGTTCAACAAACATTTTCTTTACCCAATGTGAACCTACGTTTCCGGGGTTACCTGTTGCTCTGATATACACTGGTATTTCAGGGTCAACACTTCGTAAAGAAGACCGAAGAAAATTATAAATATCTTCGGTTGGATACTGAGGTAATTCATCGATTCCAATCCAAGTGTATGATTGTCCTTGGTAACGTAATACA
>Ga0255768_10007754_pt1 | contig 10045 bp, 9 predicted proteins | sample 071ome_33_FD_179983 | JGI IMG/M metagenome (GOLD analysis project Ga0255768, IMG submission 179983) | Coastal salt marsh microbial communities from the Groves Creek Marsh, Skidaway Island, Georgia - 071412AT metaG (version 2) | ecosystem: Environmental > Aquatic > Marine > Intertidal zone > Salt...
GCCCTATAAAAATTGGTACTTGAAATGCTCCTACTATTTCCATATTACACCTTCACTTTATTTGTTTCTAAAATATCTCTATATAATTCAAGTTTTAATATTTCAACATTTCCTGCAATTACTACTCTCGGAGTTGATCCTTTATATGACGGAACATGATGCTTTGCCCTGCTATCAAAAAGCAGTAACATGCTATTACTAGGCTGTATAGTTAAATTATCATAGTCATCAAAAATTATAGGACTTGTATCGTCTCCTACATCTACATAATACACAAAACTTGTATGATTCCAGTGATGACTATGTGTAATTGCATGATCCTTTTCGTTGCCGTCGTATACAATGCCCCACATGTCGGGAACAATTAACTTTTGTTTTGTGACATCTTCATAATTTCCGTATACACTTAAAAAATATTCATAAACAAATTTTTGACAAATGTCTGTTCCTAGTGCCGAAAACGGAGGATAGTCAACACATAAGTTCCAATCAGTCATTTTGGCAAAAACATTTTTTCCATCTAATTTGGGATCAATGCTGTTAACTATAATATTTTTTAAAACAGTATTGTCGTGTCGGCCCGACATGTCTGCTATTCCTACAAACTCATTAGAACGCTTTTGTCTTGCAATCATTTCCATACAAGTAGTTATATTTGCTTGATAATTACTTTTATGAATATGACACTAAATCAGCACAATGTTTTTCCAACTTGTATTTTTACTGTCAAAATTGACGATTACGAAAATATAAATCAGCGTTTATTATATAAAATACAAAGTTTGCCAGATAACGATAAAATATCAAAAACATATGGATGGCAAACCGATATAGACATACATAAACGTTGGACAGAGTTTGAAGATTTATGGGATAAACTAAACGGTGCTATGAATCATATACAGGAACATTTAAGTTTCACACCAGATACTTGGATGACCAGTGCATGGTGTCAAATGTATCAATACAAACAAAGGATGGAAAAGCATACACATCCAAACTGCTTTTACAGTGCGGCCTATTACATTAAGTGTCAAGAAGGAAGCGGCAAAATCAATTTTCATGATACTAGACCAAATAATAGTGTTGTAACGTTTCCACTTACTAGCCCAAATGAATATAGTAGTGGTATGTTTAGTGTAACACCAGAACCTGGACTGGCTGTATTTTTTCCTAGTTGGACGCCTCACAGCGTAGAAGCAAATGAAGATGATGATACTAGAATAAGTTTGGCATTTAATTGGATGAAGCCGCTACATGAGGAAGGAATCACAAGTGCTTAACTATGAAATAGAAAATTTTATTGGTATTTTTGACAATGTAGTATCTCCAGAATACTGCAAACAAATTATTGAACATTATGAACAGCGTGCCGAATACGGTGCTACAAAAACTCGTAAACAATTGGAAAATATTCAAAAAAACTCCAAAGATAATTCCTTATATGCATTTGATTTAGAAAATGATCCTATTCAAATGAGTATAAATCATAATTTTTCAGTGTCATTTTCACAAGCGTTATGGCAATGCCATACTCTATATGCTGAAAAATATGGAACTTTGGATTCATTAGCATCTTATAATGTTTCTGAATGTATAAAAATACAAAAAACACAACCTTCAGAAGGTTATCATATATGGCATTGCGAACACGGAAGCATTGCCACAGGTAGACGATTACTACTTGTAATGTTATACTTAAATGATGTTAGTAGTGGAGGAGAAACTGAATTTCTCTATCAGTCTAAAAGAGTAGAAGCAAAAACAGGACGTTTAGTTATTTGTCCAGGAGGCTGGACACACACTCATAGGGGAAATCCTCCTTTAGTTGGAAACAAATATATGATGAACACTTGGTTAGAATTTTCTGCATGATCTTTTTAAAAAAAACAAAAATAACAGTTGATGCTTTTACTAATGTAACAGGTGTACATGAATATTTTCCTATTCAACGGGCAAATAAATTTATTCCTGAATGGTGGAAAAGAATTCCAGGATCTTTAGATTTACCAAATAGTGTAGGCATAAATGTAAAAACTCCTACTATGAAGACATGTAGTGGATTTATAGATTTATATAATGAAGGATTTATTTTACCTTTATGGGCAGATTTAGTTTTTGAAACTAAAGAAACAGGTGAATATGCTTTTCAATTTTCTAATCCAGAAAGCACAATGAATAGTCATATGAGTAAACAGTTTGGAAATCAGTTAAAAGATAAAATACACTTAAAAATTATAAGTCCTTGGTATCTAAAAGAAAGATCAGGAGTAAAATTTTTATTATTTCAACCTGTATGGAATCATTTAACTTCTTATCCTGATTTTAATATGCCGCCTGGTGTAGTTGATTTTAAAAATCAAGTAGTTTCTAATATTAATATGTTTGTTCCTGCAAAAGATGCTAGATACGAAGTTAAAAATAATACCCCTTTAATGCATATTATACCGTTAACAGATAAAAAAGTTGAAATTAAACATCATTTGGTAGATGATAAAGAATACAATAAGTTACATGATCAGTTAGAATATCATAGTACTTTTTTAGGTAAAATGAGTAATAATAAAAAACTAAAAAAGAATCTTACCATTTAGAATCAGGACATTTACTGTTTTTTAATCTGGCTTTTATATTCATAAAACACCAACACTTTTTGCATTGCCCTGTAAAGTGAATATAATTAGGACAAGTTTTGCAAATTTTAATTCTTTTTTGGTAACTAGTCTCGCCAATTTTCTTCATAAACATACCATCCAGTTGCAATATACTTTGTTTCTTTAGGTGCTACTATGCCTCTATGATAATGAGTCCAAAATGCTGGCCATATAGTTAAGTTGCCTCTTTTAGGCTCTAACGAAGGAAAATCATAATTAAACTCTGTGCCACCGCCTTCTTTTACATCATTTAAATAAAACATCCAAGCCATAATTCGACTATTACTATCCATTCCTGCGGCTTCACAATGCCATTCAAAATATCCTTCTCCGGGTTTATATCTTTGAATATTCCACCATCTATAACATTTCCAACTGCCTATTTTATCGACAGTTTCATATTTTTTCTTATATTCTTCTATGCCATTATTAAGTGCTAGATTTAAGTCTTTTACTGCTTCCCATCCAGGAATATATTGATAGTTAAAGTCAATGCTTATGTCAGTGGATATTTTTACATCTGGTAAAAATGCAGGAACTCCGGATTCATCTGCGGCATGACCAGGACCATGAAGATCTGTGCTTTTTTCAAATTGATTTATAAGACTAGTACAGGCTTCTGCAGAAAGAGCACCTTCAATAGTATGAATAAAGTTTGTCATACTATTAGTTATTCTTGAAGAAACTAGTTGCTAAATTATTCGGAACAGCCGGCCATAGTTTGATCACCACCATCAATCCAAACTAAATTTTCTTCGTCCCAACGATGACACCCTACATGTGCTGGTGGTTCAACTGGAGGTCTCCATGTATATGTTGATTTGTCTAGTGTCCAACTTGGAAAAGGTTGTCCAGGAACAAAAACGTCTGCTTCTGCATCATAAGTAAATCCTACTCCTGCTTCGTGTATTCTATGGGTTGGTCCTTTTCCGTCTCTAGGAGTTTCAATCCAAAGACTTGGATCTCCTGCTACTCCAGATTGAATGTGTTCTTCATCTGCAACAATCATGTCAACTACATTACCATCTACTACTTTTGCCCAAAATCTACTCATGTTCTATCCTCTATGTTTGATACCTTACAATAACAATACCGTTTCCACCACGTCCTGACGGTTGGTTTTGGCCTGCGCCACCTCCGCCACCACCAGTGCCATCTGTTCCCGCATCTCCAGGACCTTGTGTTCCGTTAGAACCACCGCCGCCACCGAAGCCACCGCCTCCTTGACCGCCTAGTCCAACACCTTGTGAAGCACCGTTATCGCAACAGGCGCCACCGCCTCCGCCTGCAAACCAACCTGCAGGATCACCTAACGATACACCCTGTTGTGTAAATTGTACATATTGTCTACCTGCGCCGCCGTCTCCTCCGGCTGTGTTATACCCTCGTTGTCCTTGAGCGCCTGCACCACCTGCACCACCTCCGCCCCAATCGGGAGATGATGTTCCATTAATATTACCTGCACTACCATAACCTAAAGCACCGCCACTATTTCCTTGTAGTGCGTTACCTGGGTTACCTGGATTACCCGGCCATGCCGCGCCTCCTCCAGAGCCGCCGTTGTTTGCGTTGAAGTTACCAGCACCACCACCGCCAGCGCCACCGCCAATTGCTACAATGGTATCAAATTGTGAGTTACCGCCGTTGTTACCTCTTGACGTTGTGCTAACAGCACCTCCGCCTAGTCCAACGTTTACTGTATATGTTCCTGTGTTTACTGTGCGTGATGCTTGATAACACAATCCACCAGCACCTCCACCACCATTTGAACAGTTGTTGGCATATGCCGCGCCGCCTGATCCGCCGCCTGCCACAACAAGCACTTCTGCGTCCAAGCCGCCGGTTTGTGTTGAATTAACTGTGAACGATTGGCTACTTGTAAATACGTGTGTTTTATATGTGCCGCTCGTTGTTATAGATCCTCCAGAAGCCGCATTTGGTGCTCTAACTGTAATACTGAATGCTCTATCAACACCAATACCTGCTTGTGTTGCTCTAATTGTAAAACTTGAAGTTGTATCACTTCCTACAGCACTAAATCCTGTAATTTGACCATTGTTAGCATCTAAACTTGCACCTGCAGGTAAACTTCCACTAACAACACTGTAAGTTACTGCACCATCTGGGTCAGTTGCTGATACAGTTATTGTGTTGCCTCTTTGACTGTCTAGTAGTGTACCTAGACTGCCTGCGGAAGTATTCCATGTTAATGTACTGTCAACTGTTCCTGCTGGGTCTAAAAGATAAGCAAGACCTGATGGGTTTGTAACTCTTACACTAAAAGATGCGCCTCCTACATAATTTACACTCGAAGAGGCTGTATCAAACGTCATCTCACTGTTACTAACAAACGTTGACGATACTGCACGAGCAACGTTATTAACACCAGGCCCTTCAACAGTAATTGTTGAGCCACTTTTAAAATTAGAACCTGTAACAGTAATAGTTGAATCTACTGAAGCATTAATTGTTCCTGTTATATTTGTAATTGTTGGAGGAGCATCAATACCTGCCCACCCTGTTGCATTATATTGTTCTACAAATCCTAAATCACTGTTGTATCTTAATGTACCTTGTGCAGGAGATCCGCCTCTAGCGCCTGTGCCACCTGAAGGTATTTCAATTCCTTCTGCACCGGTAAATTTAGTATTTTTATTTTTAAAGTCTCTACTATCTGCCATATTATATCTCCTGGATTACCCAACCATATGTAGCACCACTGTATACTAATACTATGCCTTCATATTGTGTAGATAATGTCATATCGCTTGCCGCTCCCATAATGTTATTTCCATTTCTATCTATAGTTAGTGCAAAGGTGTTAAAATTACCTGCTACGTCTAAAAATCTAACACTGTCTCCTGTGTTAGGAGTTGCAGGCAATGCTATACTAAATGCTCCACCTGTTGTGTCAACAAAAATTCTGTCATTATTTACTGCGGTATATCCAGCACCGGTTTTTGTCACCCACGGATTGCCGCCGCCGATGCCGCTCCAAGCGCCGCCAACATATCCTTCAAAAATATTTAGGTCTGTGTTATATCTCAAATATCCATTTGCAGGTGAACCTGGTCTATCACCGGTACCTCCTGTTGGAACAAGTATGTATTCTTTACCAATTTGTGCAACAGTATTTCCATTAATATCAAAGTCAATTGTATCTGTTGCCGCACCATTACCACTAACTTCTACTTTAGAAATATTAGGACTAGCACCAACTTTAATAGTTCCGCTTCCTGCAACCTTACCATCTACATAGGTTTTAACTGCTTTTTCAGTAGGTACAGCACTGTCACTGTTATCAGCAAAAGTACCATCAGTACTAAATTCGTTAATAGTAGCACCCTGTTTACCTGCTGTAATGGATCCTAATTGTAATTCATTCAAACCAGCAAGATCAAATTCTTCAGATGAAAGAGTGGCTCTACCTGTGGCCTGTTCAACTTTGAAGTAATCACCAACTCGGAAGTTACCATCTTGGTCTGTGGTTACGTAGAATACTCGTCCTCCATTTTCTGCTAAGGTTTCTCTATTTTGATCTGGTGCCTGTGTGTAATCACTTGATATAATAACTGGATAGTTAGTATCAGCAAATCCACCAGTACCAATATCAAGGAAGTCATGTCCGCTCATACGCACTTGACTGAACGCTTCACGGAATGTTAATGTTGTATTATCGTTTGGTGTTTTGTTACTAGGAATAGGCGGATCAAGTTGAATTTGTGCTGTGCCTGCTACTTCGTCAAAATTGTTAACACCAATTACAAAATAAGTTTCTTGATCGCCATCAATCTGTAGCACTGAACCTTCTTTTGGACTTCTACTTAAATTATCTACACTAAACAATACACCTGTACCAATCCCAGCAAAACCTGCTCTAGTTGCTACAACCGTTCTAGTTTGACTAGGTGATTGGTTAAGAGTGAGTGTAGTATCTGTTACTCCGAGTGTTACGTTTGCACTAGTAACATCTTCATCTTGTTTCTGTACAACAGTATCAGTAGTAGGTGTTGGTAAAAATTGTGCAAGTGTGTAACTTCCACTAGTAACAGTTCCTAGTAAATTATTTGTATCACGCTGTACGTTAACAATTATACTATTACCCTGTTCAATACCTGCGGCAATTACGTTAACACCGTCAAGCATTACTCCGTTAAGAACAATGTTGTTTGCACCATTGTCTACTCTGTAGGTCCAATCTACAGTACCATTGCTAGTTAATCTTGTTAACAATCCTGTGTTGTTGTTATTAGTTGTTTCGTTAGTGTATCCTGATACATATACATCATTACCAAAAGGTAGAACATCTTTAAATTCGCCGTTTTCACTTCCGTTTGGAAATTGTTTTTGCCATTGTACGGTTCCGTCAACACTTATTCTAAATACCAATGGTGTTTTAGTTACTGCACCTGCAGGATCATAATAACCCGCGGCGGCCAAATAAATTCCATCACCATTTCCTGTGTCTAGTCTTAATTTGTTGATTCTTACATCACCATAAATGTAATTGTCTACATATGTTCCTGTGCTTGTTAATCTTGTTATAACTGCTTGGTTAGCCGCTGAATCATAACTTGCCACATACAAGTTATCTTCTGCTGTTGCATCACCTGCTAGTGCATACGTGTCGACTGATGTAGTTGGTACTCCTGCAAAACAAGCAGAACTTGCTACCAGTGTGTTTTGTACACTACTATCATTATATTCAATTGTTCTTGACCACTGTTCAATACCTGCAGGATTAAGTTTCATTATGCTACTACCCGTAGTCGAATGTGTTCCGACAGCGTATAGGTTATTACCGTCTGTTGTTAAATCTGAAATTTCAGTAGTGTCACCGACGGTTTTTTGCCATTGTATTTCACCTGCTTTTGAAATTGACAATATAAAACCTTTATTTGCACCACCGTCATATAATACACCACCACAGTAGATTCTATCACTTAATTCTACTGCACTGTGAATGGCTCCAAAAGTAGTTTCATATGTGTAAATCCAATCCAGTGATCCTGCATTGTTAAATTTACAAACAAAAGGATAACTTGCTGTGTTATCAAAAGTAGAACTGTCATCTGTTCCTGTCGGAGCAGTATGTCCTACAAAAAATCTATTACCTACGCTATCTCTATAACTAGTGAAAACGTGTACGTCTGAACCTAACTGTATAACACTATCAATAGTTTTATCATCTAACTGTAATTGTCCTGTAAGCGGTGTCTCTAACTGTGAAAATCCTCTTGCTACAGCACCATATTCTCCATATGAGTTGTTACCAACAATACCACGAATCTTACCACCAGACTCTGCTAGGTAACCAATGTTACAGTAATATGTAAAACAACTTACAATTTCAGTTCTACCATCATTTAGAGCGTGTACGCCTATACCGTCACTATTGATTTGTGTAAAGTCATTGTTAACAATTGATTTATAACCACCGTTGTGTAACGCACCGTCAATTTTCATACCAGTACCGCCAGGGGTAAATGAAGTACAGTTTTGTACATATGGTGATTGTGATGTAATCCATACACTTGTGTCATCTGGACCAGTACCTGGATCTAATGAAGCCATAACCGAACCAGTACTAAAATTACGGAATACAAAGTTACGTAAACGTGAACCGTTGTTTAGATGAAACACATCTGAGTTAGCATTTGGAGTGGATCCGTCATCTGAAATACCAACACCAAACCCGTTATCGTTTGTTGTGTCGGGACTAATTGTAACAGCACCTAGTCCGTTACCTTCAACAACCACTCCTCGTCCTATTTTAATAGGACATTGTTCTGTATAAGTTCCAGAACTAATATTAATTCGACATTGTCCTAAACTAAATGTTTGTTCAGTAGCATGTTTGATTGTTTTCCAACTTGTAGTAGGTGTTCTACCATCATTGCTATCATCTCCTTGTGGTGACACAAAGTAATCATTTTGTGGAGTTAAATGACCCCATTTTAAATCTGTTCCATCACTGGTTAAGAATGATCCTGCAGGACCGATCGGTAGTCTTACTGCTTGTGTCGCATCTCTAGTTAGAATGTCACCTCTTGTTGTAATAACAGCATTTGAATCTCCTTGTGCTACTAGATTCCAACTTGCTGGACTTGAACTAGGAGTGTTTCCAACGTTAGCAGATACAATAGAAACATAAGAACTTTGTGCATATTCGACTACATCTCCAATTTGATAGGTTGTTCCTGCTGAATAACTTCCTTGCCATGCAAGTCCGTCATTTACTAATTCCCAATAAGTAGGGTTATACGGATATGCTACAGAACTGTTATGTCCTGAAATACAAATATAACTTCTACCACCGTATCTAACAATATCACCAATTTTATAATTGGTTGCAGTTACCCAAGCACTTGCCCAAGTCATTCCGTCTTGTATCAATGTCCAATACGCTACATAACTTGGATCATTACCTACAGAAGTTTGTACGTTAATATATAATCTACCACCATATTTTACAACTTGTCCTGGATAATATGTGTCAGCATTATCATAGTCGCCTAAGAATGCAAAACCTTTTGTATGGATATCCCAATAACTTGTACTAGTCGGTAAATTACCTGTGGTGTTTGTTGTTGCAATGTATGTATATCCACCAAAAACTACAATATCACCTTTTTGGTAAGTTGTAGAATTATCGTAACCGCCTTCCCATTGTTGTCCTTCTGAAATAATTTGCCAATCACTAGTTGCTGTTACAGGATTTGCCGCTGTGTTTTCACGTAATGCAATATAGACTGCTCCGCCGTAGTTAACAACTTCGCCATATTTGTATAATGTAGAATTACTCCATACACCGGCATTTTCTAAACCAGCAACCATTAATTCCCATTTAGCAGAGTCAGGAGCGAATGTTGATTGTGATGTGTGTGCTGTTATACAAACATAGGCACTTGGACCATATTTTACTACATCATCTTTTTCATATGCATAAGCGGCTTGCCAGTTGCCTGCCCAATAAAATTTAAGATTTCCTAAAATAATATCTGCCATTATCTAAATTCCTCATTGAGATCAAATCTTACTACAAATTTTCCTCTATTATTAATAAAATATTGCATACTACCAGGTCCTAAATGATATTGTTCATAAAGTTCATTTCCGTTTGCGTCTTGTGTACGAATATTTGTAAATTCTCTGTCGATTACTTCTTTTGTGTAGACAAGTTGCCCTTTAGAATTAACATTAAAACCGTGCAATGCGCCGGCTCCACCGCCGCCTCCACCGTCAGCAATTAATCTAGCGTTACTACTTGGCATTCCTTATCTCCGTGTTGCTTGTATTTACCATTTAACTGCTTATACTTAAACCACCGCTGAATTGATAAGGATATGCACTTACAAACGGTGTTTGAAGGTACTTGTTAGGACCTCCTT
>Ga0255768_10007755_pt1 | contig 10044 bp, 13 predicted proteins | sample 071ome_33_FD_179983 | JGI IMG/M metagenome (GOLD analysis project Ga0255768, IMG submission 179983) | Coastal salt marsh microbial communities from the Groves Creek Marsh, Skidaway Island, Georgia - 071412AT metaG (version 2) | ecosystem: Environmental > Aquatic > Marine > Intertidal zone >...
TCACAGGGAATGGCGACGTGTTGGAACCTGAGAACGGGGTCATTTCAGTAGGCAGCGGAGGGAATTACGCCTTAGCCTCTGCTAAAGCCTTATTTGAGAATACCGATTTATCCGCTCGCGAAATCGTGGAAAAAGGACTAACCATCGCAGCCGACATCTGCGTGTTTACCAACCACAATTTCACGATTGAGACATTACCTCTGAAATAAACTTACATTGAATTTAATCGCGAGCAGGCTCGCTCCAACAATCCACTGTACGAACGAGCCTGCTGGTGAAAAGAAAAAAGCCAAACATCATGACAAAACAACACCTAACACCCGCACAAATCGTCAAAGAACTGGACCGACACATTGTAGGCCAGAGTGAAGCCAAACGTAGCGTGGCCATCGCCCTGCGCAACCGCTGGCGCCGCATGCAATTACCAGAAGACATGCGTGCTGAAATCACACCTAAAAACATTCTCATGATCGGCCCGACCGGTGTAGGTAAAACCGAGATCGCACGTCGCCTCGCTAAGCTATCGAATGCGCCGTTTATCAAAGTAGAAGCGACTAAGTTTACCGAAGTGGGATACGTGGGCCGTGATGTAGAAACCATCATCCGTGACTTAGTCGAAACCGGTTTTAAGCTCCTGCGGGAGCAAGAAATGGCCGCGGTGGAAGAGCGAGCGAAAGACGCCGCTGTTGAACGTGTGCTCGACTGTTTGCTTGCACCTGCACGCACAGGGTTTGGTGAAATCGAAGCAGACAAGCCAGAAGACAGTGCCACCCGCAAGCTGTTTCGCAAGAAGGTGATGAACGGCGAAATGGACGATAAAGAAATTGAGATCGACGTGGCCGCCCCCCAAGTAGGCGTTGAAATCATGGCCCCTCCGGGCATGGAAGACATGACCAATCAAATCCAAAACTTGTTTAGTAACTTTGGTAATGCCAAGACCAATCGTAAAAAAATGCTGGTTAAAGATGCTTTAAAACAAGTGCAAGATGAAGAGGCCCATAACTTACTGAATCTTGATGATCTCAAAGCCAAAGCGGTAGAAGCCGTTGAACAAAATGGCATCGTCTTCATAGACGAAATCGATAAAGTAGCAAAACGTCAGGAAGCGTCCGGTGGCGACGTGAGCCGCGAAGGGGTTCAACGCGACCTATTGCCATTAATCGAAGGCTGCACCGTGAACACCAAATACGGCATGATCAAAACCGATCACATCTTGTTTGTGGCATCGGGTGCGTTCCATCTAAGTAAGCCATCAGACTTGATTCCTGAACTACAGGGCCGTCTACCGATTCGCGTTGAACTTCAAGCGTTAACGCCGGACGACTTCAAACGTATTTTAACCGAGCCTAGCGCCTCTCTTACCGAGCAATACAAGGCATTGTTAAGCACAGAAGGTCTGAAGGTAGAGTTCACCGAGGACGGCATCGACAAACTGGCGGAAACCGCATTCAAGGTGAATGAAACCACTGAAAACATCGGTGCCCGTCGCTTACACACCATGATGGAGCGACTGCTTGAAAAAGTGAGCTTCGATGCAGAAAGCCTCGCCACACAATATTCGGCATCACCGCTGCAAATTAACGCCGCTTTTGTCGATGAGCATTTAGGCGAGATTGCACAAGACGAAGACTTAAGTCGCTTTATTTTATAACACACCCTTGAGTGCGCTTATGCGCACTCTCGCTTGGCACGATAAATCAATGGATCGGCCTGCCGTTGCCATAGGTTCTTGGTATAGTCCAAATAAAAAAACGGATAACACCATGCACGAATCCCCCTCCCATACAGCCAACAACGATCACACTCCGCAGCCCAAGATAGTCGTCGCAGGGGCTGGCAGTATTGGATGCTATGTGGGTGGTGTACTGGCAAGCGCTAACCCGAATGTGCACTTTTTTGCACGCCCCCGCATTAGCCAAGATCTAAAGACAAACGGGCTACACCTTTCCGACTGGACCGGCCGACACTTAGACATTTCAGCCGATCGCATCGCCATTTCGACCACACCCGACATCTTGCGCGACGCCGATGTCATTCTTATCTGCGTAAAAAGCAAAGACACCGAAGACATGGCGAAAACCATTCGAGAAAGCGGCAACCAGCACGCCACTCTGTTCAGCCTGCAAAACGGCGTCGGCAACGCCGCCACCCTCAAACGGATACTGCCATCTCATACGGTACTGCCAGTCATGGTGCCGTATAACGTGGTTTACACAGTAGGAGGGCAATTTCATTGTGGCACCGAAGGCGAGCTTTATTGCCAACAGCATCCCGCAGCCTTTACCTTGAAGGACGCAGCAGACCAAGCCCACTTAGGCTTCGAGCTAAAAGACGACATGGCCAATATTTTGTGGGGGAAATTACTGCTCAATCTAAACAATCCGGTGAATGCACTCTCTGGCATCCCTCTGAAACAACAGTTAGAAAACCGTGCCTATCGTAAAGTTTACGCACAGTGCTTGAAAGAAGGGCTAGCCGTGCTCAAAGCCGCTAACATCGCCCCTGGGCAAGTGGCAGCCGTACCTGTACATTGGATTCCGTTCATATTGGCTTTGCCCGATTGGCTCTTCAAGCGTCTGGCGCAAAAAATGCTCGCCATCGATCCTCAGGCCCGTTCCAGCATGTGGGAAGATTTAGAGCAACGCAGACCAGTAGAGGTGGACTTCATCACCGGAGAGATCATTAAACTGGGTGAATCTCTCGGCATCCCTACCCCTATGAATCAGCGTCTATTACAATTGGTGAAACAAGCGGAGTTAGCGGGCAACGGCAGCCCCAACTTGTCACCGTCAGCCTTGCTGACCCCCTAAAACAAACATCAGGTAGTTTCATGTCATCCATTCCTAGCACCATTAAGTTTCACAGCAAAAGCCAAACTCTGGAACTGGCTTGGAATGGCGGCACGACCTTTGAGTTACCCGCTGAATTTTTACGGGTTTATAGCCCATCAGCCGAAGTGCGTGGCCATGGAGTGGGTAACGAGGTACTGCAAACCGGCAAAAAAGATGTGCGTATAATCAAGCTAGAGCCTGTGGGTAACTATTCCCTCAAAATCACCTATGACGATGGTCACGATTCGGGCCTGTATAACTGGGAATACCTGAAGGACCTTTGTGAGAACCAAGAGCGCCATTGGCAGGATTACTTACACCGCCTTGAGCAAGCGGGAGCGAGCCGCGAGGCCAGCCAAATCATGTTTAAGTCGATTGACTAGATTATCGCCTGTAGGAGTCGAGCCCGCTCGCGACCGCTGTTCAGTCCAATATCTAGTCCGCCGGCCAAATGGAGAATAATCCAACAAGACCGTTCACCCGCTCAACTTCAACCCCAAAATTAGGCCCTTGGTCTCGCGAGCAGGGCTCGACTCCTTCATGTAACTTGGAAACCCTAGCTAAAGGGTGATCTCTCGCAAGACATTACCGTTTAACCTAGCTAGAATAGCTGCCAATTAAATTTAAGCTGTTTATATCAGGGTTCTTATGTCTGATACGCCCAACAATGGTGATCAAAACACCACTCACTTTGGCTACAAAACTGTTAATACTGAAGACAAGCAAGAAAAGGTTGCTGAGGTATTCCATAGCGTAGCTGCCAAATACGACATCATGAACGACTTGATGTCCTTCGGTATTCACCGTCTTTGGAAGCGCTTCACAATGGAATTTACCGGTGTGCGCAAAGGCGATCACGTGCTCGACATCGCAGGCGGTACGGGTGACCTCACCATGAAATTCAGCGACCTAGTGGGTCCTGAAGGCAAGGTCGTATTGGCAGACATCAACGACTCCATGTTGAAAGTCGGTCGAGACCGTTTACTCGATAAAGGCTATAGCGGCAACATCGAAGTCGTACAAGCCAATGCAGAGGCTCTGCCCTTTGCTGACAACAGTTTTAACGTCATCACCATGGCATTCGGCCTAAGAAATGTGACGGACAAAGACCAAGCGTTAAGGGAGTTTAATCGTGTCCTAAAGCCAGGTGGCCGCCTACTGGTGCTGGAATTCTCTAAAACGAAAAACCCATTGCTCAGCAAAGCCTATGATCTATACAGCTTCACGGCTTTGCCGTTTATGGGCAAATTAGTGACCAACGACGCAGAGAGCTATCGTTATTTAGCAGAATCCATTCGCATGCACCCGGATCAAGACACACTGAAAGGCATGTTTGAAAATGCGGGCTTCGCCAACTGTGAATATCACAACCTTACGGGCGGCATCGTCGCATTGCATAAAGGCGTTAAACCTTAATACAACATTCAATGTGGCTCGTTGGCACCCTACAATAAGCACAGTAGAGGGTGTCTCGCCTCAACCGAAACGTGGCCTCGTTGAAGGCACAGCGGGAGACTAAGTTGGATCAAACCCTGATACAAGGTGGCCTTGCCGCTGCCCAAGCCACCATAAATAAAGCGCTTCAATACGACCCGGCCACTCAGGCCAAGCTGGTCAAACTAGGTGGAAAAACCTTGGGCATTCACATGCAGCAACCTAATGTGTCGATCTATGTTCGTTTTGGCGACAGCCTTCACCTGCAAGCCCATTTTGAAGGGGAGACGGATACCGACCTCTCAGGTCCTGCTAGCGCCTTTATCAATCTGGCCCGTCATGACGACAAGCAAGCGGCATTGATGAAAAGCGATATTCAGATCCGCGGTTCAAGCCAATTGGCCATGGGGTTAGCCGATGTTTTCTCCGATCTGCAAATCGACTGGGAAGCCGCCATTGCCGAATGGACTGGTCCAGTAGCAGCCCATGTATTGGGCAACAACATTCGACGTGTTGGCCAATGGTTTCAACGATCCATCACTAAGGTAAAACAGGATACTGTCGAGTTCGTTCGCGACGAATGGCAGGCCAGCGTCCATGAGATTGAAGGCGAACAGCGCTTCAGCGCCATACAAAAGCTAAAGCTGGATGTTGAGCGTTTAGACGCTCGCATTCAACGAATTAAGCACCAAATGGACAGCCGAAAATGATGCAACTTCGCCGACTGCTCACCATACTCTACGTTTTTAGTAAGTATCGATTGGATGATTTCATCCCGGTGCGTCTTTTACCTTGGTATTTACGCCTCGCCTTTTACCTTGCCCCGTGGCGTCTCAACCCCTTACCGAAGCGCGTACCGAAAGAAAAACGCCTGCGACTGGCGCTCGTCGCCCTCGGTCCCATTTTCATTAAGTTTGGTCAGCTACTTTCCACTCGTAAAGATTTATTACACGGGCCGTTGGCAGATGAGCTGGCCAAGCTGCAGGATAAAGTCCCCCCCTTTTCGCAGGATTTGGCCGTACGCATCATCGAATCCGCCCTAGAGCAACCTGTGTCGCAAGTGTTTGCGTCATTCGATGCCGAGCCCTTAGCCAGCGCCTCCATTGCTCAGGTTCATAGCGCCGTTCTTCACGGTGGAGAAAAAGTGGTCGTTAAAGTCATCCGCCCAGGCATCGAAAAGACCATTGAGAAAGACATTCGTTTGATGCTCGTGGCCGCTCGCATCGTCGAAAAGTACGCACAAGACGGTAAGCGATTGAAGCCCGTAGAAGTGGTAAAAGACTATGAGCACACCATCTACGGTGAGCTAGACCTCATGGCCGAAGCCGCCAATGCCAGCCAACTGAAACGCAATTTTAAAGACAGCCCGCTGTTGTATGTACCCGAAGTTCACTGGGACTACTGTCGCACACGTGTCATGGTCATGGAGCGAATCTATGGCACACCCATTGGCCAAGTGGACGAGTTGATTGCTCGCGGTACCGACATGAAAGTGCTGGCCGAACGCGGCGTTGAGATCTTCTTTCGCCAAGTCTTCCGTGACAGCTTTTTCCATGCTGACATGCACCCTGGGAATATTTTTGTCGCCCATAATGACCCGAGCGCACCGCAATACATTGCCATTGACTGTGGCATCGTCGGCACACTCAGTGAAACCGACCAGGATTATCTCGCACGTAACCTTCTGGCGTTCTTTAATCAAGATTACCATGAGGTCGCGAGACTCCATGTGGAATCCGGCTGGGTAGGCGAAGGCACCAAAATTAACGAATTCGAAGCGGCCATTCGCAGTGTGTGTGAGCCTATATTTGAAAAGCCGTTGGAAGAAATCAGCTTTGGCCAGCTGCTACTCAGGCTCTTTCAAACCGCTCGCCGCTTTAATATGGAAGTGCAGCCACAATTGGTATTACTACAGAAAACATTACTGAACATAGAAGGCCTTGGTCGACAACTTTATCCACAGCTCGATCTATGGAGTACTGCGAAGCCATATTTAGAGCAATGGATGATGAATCGAATGGGGCCAAAAGCCATCTGGCGCGAAGTAAAACGACAAGCCCCTGCTTGGGCTGCCCATGCCCCTCAGATGCCCGAGTTAATCCGAACCACGCTGACCCATATCAGCCAGTACCCGGCCCAACAGAAGGTGGTATCCGATAAACTAGAGCGCCTCGACCGCACCCTGAACCAGTTAAATCAGGCTAAAAAGCATCGAGCATTTGCTGTTACAATCAGCGCCCTTGGATTAATAGGCCTCCACACCCCTTATATATGGGGCCATGGCGTGAGTACGGCCCTGATTAGCATCGGGCTGATTTGGTTACTCGCCAAGGGGTAAATCCAAATCAGGCAAAGGTTGTAGATAGTTCGGCTGAATAATTGATGTATTCAGCCTTAGAATACCGTTTAATGACCATCACGAATTCTAGGTTCGAGATGGTGAATGTGGCTAAACTAGGCCACACTTAGACCAGACGAAAAGGAAGCGATAACCATCATGAGCGATGTGATTGCAGAATTAGCCTCCATCTTGGAAGCCCGCAAGTCAGCCGATGCTGATAGTTCATACGTGGCCAGTCTCTACCGTAACGGAATCAACAAGATTCTAGAAAAAGTAGGAGAAGAAGCCACCGAAACCATCATCGCGGCGAAAGATGCTGAAGCATCAAAGGATAACAAAGAGGTTATCTATGAAACGGCCGACCTATGGTTCCATACTATGGTGATGCTGTCGCACTTAGGGGAAAGCCCTGAAGCCATACTAGAAGAGCTTAAAAGACGGTTTAATCTGTCTGGCCTAGAAGAAAAAGCCAGCCGTCAGAAAAGCAAATAATTGGGAACCGAAGCCACATGAGCGACTGTATCTTTTGCAAAATCATTTCCGGTGATATTCCCAGTAATAAAGTTTACGAAGATGACCATGTATTGGCGTTTCATGACATTCAACCGAAGGCTGAAACCCACATATTGGTTATTCCGAAGATGCATGTTGTCAATTTGATGAGTGTAACCGACGAGCAGTGGCCTCTTGTCACTCATGTGTTACAAAGCATTCATAAAATAGCGCAACAAGAACAACTCGAAGGTTATCGCGTCATCACGAATAATGGCGAAAAAGGTGGCCAAGAGGTATTTCACATGCATTGGCATATATTGGCCGGTAGTAATCTACCGGGTTTTTAAATCGTTTCATTCGAGGAGCAACCCATGTTTGGTGGCATTAGCATTTGGCAACTATTAATCATCCTAGTGGTGGTGATTTTAATTTTTGGTACCAAGAAATTACGCACGTTAGGCAGCGACCTAGGCGGTGCCGTAAAAGGTTTCAAGAAAGCCGTAAACGAAGAAGAGAAAAAGCCAGCGGATCAGCTAGAAGATAAAACGGCTGACGCTCAGTTTTCAGAACAAAAAGAAACCGCTAAAAAAGACGAAACCAAGTAAGTTAACTGCACATGTTTGATATTGGTTTTGCTGAACTATTGGTGGTTGGCGTACTGGGTTTAATCGTACTGGGCCCAGAACGATTGCCCAAGGCTGCTCGCACCATTGGTTTAATGGTGGGTCGGGTGCGTCGTACCATGAGTGGCATTCAGAGAGAAATAGAACAGGAAGTTCGCAATCAAGAAATCAGAGAGAAGCTGCAAGACCCTATGCGCAGCTATCTATCTGACGATGAACTTAAACGCCGCCAGGAAGAAGAGGCCCGTCAGCAGGCAGAAGAAAAAGCCTATGAACAGGCGATGCACCAGCAGCCTGAAGACGATGACATTGAAGCGAAAATCAAAGCCATGCATGCCCATCATCCTCAAGACTCTTCCACTGACAACAAACCTCAGTAGATTATTTCATGGCTAAGAAAACCAAAGAAGAAATGGAACGCATGCAGGCTGAGCAACCCTTGATCGCTCATTTGATCGAGTTGCGCAACCGATTACTAAAAGCGCTCGTTGTCATACTGGTGGTATTCGTCGGGCTCTACGCCTTTTCTAACGAGCTATATCTCATCGTTTCAAAGCCCCTAGAAGTGCTACTGCCTGAAGGATCAAGCATGATCGCAACGGGCGTCGCCTCGCCATTTTTAGTGCCGTTTAAGCTTACCTTGTTCGCCGCCGTCTTTATCGCGGTACCCTTTATTCTTCACCAGGCTTGGGCCTTCATCGCACCAGGGCTGTATTCCAATGAAAAGCGGTTTGCTATTCCACTATTGGTGAGTAGCGTTATCCTATTTTACAGTGGGATTGCGTTTGCTTACTTCATTGTATTGCCACTGGTGTTTGATTTCTTCACAGGGATTGGGCCCGATGGTGTGAACTTCCTTCCAGACATTAACAACATCTTAAATTTTATTTTGAAGATGTTCTTTGCGTTTGGCACCGCATTCGAAATCCCCATTGCCACTGTGCTGCTCATTATGACTGGCATCACCACCATTGAAAGCCTGACTGCAAAGCGCCCTTATATTTTTGTTGGTTGCTTCGTGATCGGCATGCTGGTTACCCCACCCGATGTTATTAGCCAAACCATTCTTGCACTGCCCATGTATGCGCTATTTGAATTGGGAATATTATTTGGGCGATTGGTACAAAAACAAAGACCGGCAAAGTCTGATGAGGCAGAAACCGAATGAGTTCGGCTCATGGGGTTTATATCTCACATACATAAAAATGCCGGCTAACTCGCCGGCATTTTTAATTCTCTTCCATTAACACCCAATAAATGTCTTGCGCCTTATCATGGTACTCGTCCACTTTGCGAGCGCGCACTTGTGAGTTTATCTCTTGTACGATTTGCTGGTTGAGCGTGCTATTACTGCGTTGATTGTTTGCCGTCTGTTTAATCACAGAAGTAGAAGAAAGTTGTATGCCTTGACGCGCTGCCAACTCCATTCGTGCACGAGCCATAGCGCACTCTTTTTGAAAATGCTTTCCTAATGCATGAGTACCACAACTGCCCACCGCCTGACTGCGATCCGGATTAGACACCCAATCAGGCATAGTGTTCACTGGGCCCTGTGCACAACCCGCCAGCCCCATTACTGCAACGGTCAAAACACACATTTTTATCAGTTTTTTCATGTAAAACTCTGGCGAGATTTCAGGTTATTGGTTAAGGTTAGCCTACTTTAACCACATTTCCCTTCAAGGAGAAGAAGATGGCCCTTACTCGAATTTTAGGTCTAGGTGCATTAACCCTTTCATTAACTGCTTGCTTCGGCGGCGGAAACCAGCAAGTTGCCGTTCCAGACTGTACTTTCCCGGATGCGCCAGAAGTTGCGGCTCCAGGTTGGGTATGTGATGAGCCTGTAGAAGGTTTAGCTGTATCGGCCGTTGGTAGTGCAGACAAATCTGCTGCTGGAATCGACTTCATGAAGCAACAAGCCTCTGCCGCTGCTCGCGTTCAATTGGCTCAAATGATGAAAGTTCAGGTTCAAAACATGATCAAGCAGTTTGCTGAAACCACGGGTTCAGGTGACAGTGAAACGGTAGACCAAGTGAACAGCTCTGTTACTAAGCAGATCACCAATGAATCTCTAGTGGGTACTCGTATTTATAAGACACGCCGCAGCCCTAACGGTGCTCTATATGTGTTGGTTGGTCTAGATGACAACGCGGCGAGCTTGATTCATGAGACGGCTCTTAAAACATCTATGAACAACGAAAAAGCATTATGGCAAAAATTCCAAGCCAAGAAAGGCTTCGATGAGTTGGCCAAAGAAATCGCAAACATGGAAGGCAATTAAGCCCATTCCTTTGCGCATAAAAAAACCGCCTTATGGCGG
>Ga0255768_10007772_pt1 | contig 10036 bp, 7 predicted proteins | sample 071ome_33_FD_179983 | JGI IMG/M metagenome (GOLD analysis project Ga0255768, IMG submission 179983) | Coastal salt marsh microbial communities from the Groves Creek Marsh, Skidaway Island, Georgia - 071412AT metaG (version 2) | ecosystem: Environmental > Aquatic > Marine > Intertidal zone > Salt...
GCCAAGGCGGTATCCGCAAGTTGTTGTGTGAGTGCTTCGAGGTGCTCCGATCCTCCGTCGAGCGCATTCAGCTCCGCCTGCAGGGACTCCAGCAACTCAGCAAGCGCGTCGGGCGGAACGCGATGTTTGCGCGCCATGTCATGCAGTGCTTCCAGCCGCTCTTCGGTGGTTCGCAGTCCCTCCGGATCCAGTTCTACCGACTCGGCGAAACGCGCGGTTTCCGCTTGCGCCTCGTCGAGTTGAATCAGCGCGGATTGCAGTAGTTCGCGCAGATTAGCCGTGGCCGCCGTGGTCATTCGGTCGTCCTGGGCGAGCTGCACTAGGCGCGCGAGCTGGTCACGCTGGTGATCGCAGCCATCGGCAATATGATTCGCGCTCTCGATAATAAAGGCCGCATTGGCGAGGAGTTTGTGCTGTGCTTCGAGTGCGTCGATTTCGCCGGCTCTCGGCGCTAGCTGCTCGAGTTCGGCAATTTGATAGTGAAGCAGTTCCTTGCGGGCGTCGGCTTCTTCAGTCTTGCCCGCGAGGCGTGCGTGCTCCTCTTGCAGCACCCGCCAACGTTGCGCCGTCTCGCTGACCTGCACCATCAGCGCCTCAGCGCCGGCGTAGGTATCGAGCAAGCTCCGTTGGGTGGGTCTGCGCAGCAGTGACTGATGAGCATGCTGCGAGTGGATGTCGACCAGTAGCTGCCCCAGGTCGGCGCAGTCCGCCAAGGTCGCCGGCGTGCCGTTGATGTAGGCGCGGGAGCGGCCCTCAGCACTGATGGTGCGCCGCAGGATGCATTCACCGGTCGCCTCGAGGTCGCGCTCCGACAGCCAGACGCGCGCCCGAGTATTCTCGGACACGTCAAAGCAGGCGGTGATATCGGCGCGCTCTGCGCCGGGCCGAATCGCCCCATGATCGGCGCGATCACCGATGCAGAGTCCCAGCGCATCGAGCATGATCGACTTGCCCGCACCCGTCTCGCCGGTGATGCAGGTCATGCCCGATGCCAAATCGACCTCGAGCTGATCGACGACGGCATAATCCTGTATGGAGAGGTGCATCAGCATGGTGAACCGGGGCGAATTCGCAAGCGATTGTGACTGCCTGTTATAGCGCAGACCGGGCGCCGAGTGAATATCATGGTCGCTCCATGCTGACCCTGTCTTTGACGGCACCCGCATAATTGCTGGATGGCATGACCCCGTGCGCCTTGCCGTGCTTTTTTGTCGCGGTCGCCTGTGCTAAAACAGTATCGAATCGCGTCCGAAGAGACCCGCATTGGAAGCCCTGTCCCCCCGCGCCTCATCCCTTCTGAAAACACTGGTGGAGATGCATATCCGCGAGGGGCAACCGGTAGCCTCTAAAAATCTGCAGGGTGAAAGCGGGTTGTCGGTGAGTGCGGCGACGGTGCGCAACATCATGGCCGAGCTGGAGGAGCGTGGGTATCTCGTCTCGCCGCATACCTCCGCCGGTCGGATACCGACCGCGCAGGGATATCGATTTTTTGTCGATAGCTTGTTGCAGGTGGGTCCGGTCGAGGAGGGCGCTGTCTCGGTGTTGCAATCCGGATTGGACCCGAATCGCAGCGCCGGCGAGCTGGTGCAGTCCGCCTCTAATTTACTGGCACAAATTACCTACCAAACCGGCATCGTAACCGTGCCCAAGCCGGCCTCCGCGCAGCTGCGGCAAATTGAGTTTTTACCGCTGTCGGGCGACCGCGTGCTGGTCATCCTCGTCATTAATGAGCGCGAGGTTCAGAACCGGATTATTCAAGTCAAACGTCCGATGACGGAAGAACAGCTCAAGGCTGCTGCGGATCTGATCAATATGCGCTACGCCGGCAGTGATCTCTCGCAGGTGAAAAGCAGAATCGTTCGCGAAATGGCCGAAGCGCGCTCGAGAATCGATGCGTATCTTGAGGCAGCATTGGAGCTGGCGAGCGCCGCCATTGATACCGAGGACAAGTCCGACAAGGTGGTGTTGGCCGGTGAGGCGAGCCTGCTCAATCAGGCGACCCCGGAAGATATGCATAAGCTGCGTGAATTATTTGACGCCTTTGAGCGCAAACGCGATTTGCTCGAGCTGCTCGAGCGCTGCTCGCGTGCCGACGGCATTCAGATCTTTATCGGCGAGGAGGCGGGCTTTGACGTCTTCGGCGATTTCAGCGTGATTACCGCGCCCTATGCCCAGGGTTCACAGTCGTTGGGTGTATTGGGTGTGATTGGCCCCACGCGCATGGCCTACGAGCGTGTGATTCCGATTGTGGATGTCACCGCGCGAATGCTTAGCGCGGCGCTGTCTCGCTAATTCCAGCGACTCAGCCGATTCCAGCATCAACAAGAGATCTCGGGTGTCTCGCGCGGCGGCTCGAGATGCCACCACTTCTCGTATTTAACCGCGACCACTTGGGCATCTGAGGGCGGCACCCATCGCGGCCTCTGCCAGTGATCGAGGGGGTTCGCCTCAGCGGGCGGCACCATCCCCGCGAGTGGCCTCAATTGACGCAGATTGACTTTGTGGCGGCAAAAATCCGCGACATGACCCCAGAAAGCCCGCGATGCCGGCGCTTTTCCCTTGAAATCTCGTTCCTGGCCCCCACATCACCCCCCAGAATGGGGGACCGGCTCCTCCGAGAGCAGCATTGGAGTGGAGATATCCCATGGCAGAAGATAAATCAGAGCAGCCCGGCGACATCGAGGATCTCGCGGCGCAGCCGGCGTCGGACGAGAGAGAGCCATCCGCCGAACAAGAGCCATCCGCCGAACAAGAGCCATCCGCCGAACAAGAGCCGTCCGCAGAGGGCGAGACCGGCGCCGACGCATCGACCCCAGAGACTGGCCCAGATGGCGCTGACGTAGCGTCCGGCGACGAGGATGCAGCGCGCGACCTGGAAGCGGAGCTGGCAGCGGCACAGGACGCCGCATTGCGGGCACAGGCCGACGCAATGAACGTGCAGCGGCGCGCGGAGCAAGAAATCGATAAAGCGAGAAAGTTTGCCCTCGAGCGCATTTGTGGCGACTTGCTCAGCGTTGTGGACAACCTCGAGCGGGCGCTGGAGTCCGTTGGTGACGAATCGGGTCAGGCCGCGTTGGTGGAAGGCGTCGAGTTGACGAAAAAGGGCTTTATCGACGTGCTGACGAAATACGGCGTGACCGCGGTAGAGCCGATGGGTGAGCCCTTTGACCCCGAGACCGCGCAGGCGATGAGCATGGTTGAGCAAGCCGATGTTGAGCCGAATTCGGTCATTGCGGTGATGCAGAAAGGCTACACGCTAAACGGCCGCCTGCTGCGGCCCGCCATGGTCATGGTGTCGAAGGCGCCCAGTGCCTGAACGCGCACCCAAAACCGAGATGACGATAGCCATGATGAATCGCGCGGTGAGCCAATAAAGAGACAAACAACGGGGTAATTGAGCACGAAACTGACGCTTGAAATCGGGACGACCGCCCCCACATTGACAAACAAGGATAGAGGCCGGCGTCGAAAGGACGGGCCACAGGAGATAGAGACATGGGCAAGATTATTGGTATTGACCTGGGCACCACGAACAGCTGTGTATCGGTGCTGGAGGGCGGTAAGCCACGGGTAATTGAAAACGCCGAAGGCGGCAGAACGACGCCTTCCATTGTCGCCTATACGGACGACAATGAAATTTTGGTGGGTCAGTCCGCCAAGCGCCAGGCGGTGACGAATCCGCAAAACACTCTGTTTGCGGTCAAGCGGCTCATCGGTCGTCGGTTTGACGACGACGTCGTGCAGAAAGACATCAAGATGGTGCCCTACAAAATCGTCAAGGCAGATAGCGGCGATGCGTGGGTGCAGGTCAACGACGACAAAATGGCGCCGCCCCAGGTGTCAGCGGAAGTCCTGCGCAAGATGAAAAAAACCGCGGAGGAGTATCTCGGCGAGCCCGTTACTGAGGCGGTCATTACCGTACCGGCATACTTCAACGACTCCCAGCGTCAGGCAACTAAGGACGCGGGCCGCATTGCGGGCCTCGAGGTCAAGCGAATTATCAATGAGCCGACCGCCGCAGCGCTGGCCTACGGCATGGATAAAGCACAGGGCGATCGCACCGTGGCGGTCTATGACCTCGGTGGTGGCACGTTTGATATCTCGATCATCGAGATCGCAGAAGTCGACGGCGAGCACCAGTTCGAGGTGTTGGCCACCAACGGCGACACGTTCCTGGGTGGTGAAGATTTTGACCTGCGACTGATCGAGTACCTCGCGGGTGAGTTCAAAAAGGAAAACAGTATCGATCTGCACAACGATCCCCTCGCCTTGCAGCGTCTGAAGGAAGCGGCGGAGAAGGCCAAGATCGAGCTGTCGAGTTCACAGCAGACCGAAGTGAATCTGCCGTACATCACGGCCGATGCGACCGGCCCCAAGCACTTGGTGGTAAAACTGAGCCGTTCCAAGCTGGAATCGCTGGTCGAAGATTTGGTCAAGCGATCTCTCGAACCCGTGAAGACAGCGCTGCAGGATGCCGGCTTGTCGCCGAGCGAAGTGCAGGACGTGATTCTGGTCGGTGGACAAACTCGCATGCCGATGGTGCAGCAGGCGGTCGCTGAGTTCTTCGGCAAGGAAGCGCGCAAGGATGTGAACCCCGATGAAGCCGTCGCGATGGGGGCGTCTATCCAGGGCGCCGTATTGGCAGGAGACGTCAAGGATGTGCTGTTGCTCGACGTGACACCACTCACGCTGGGCATCGAGACAATGGGTGGTGTCGCCACGCCGCTGATCGAGAAGAACACCACGATCCCGACTAAAAAATCGCAGGTGTTCTCGACGGCTGAAGACAACCAGACCGCAGTGACCATTCACGTGGTGCAGGGAGAGCGAAAGCAAGCGACGCAAAATAAATCACTGGGTCGTTTTGATTTGGCGGATATCCCGCCGGCGCCACGCGGAATGCCGCAGATCGAGGTGACCTTTGATCTCGACGCCAACGGTATCCTGAATGTATCGGCAAAGGACAAGGCCACCGGCAAGGAACAGTCGATTCGTATTACGGCGTCTGGCGGCTTGTCTGAGGACGAAATCGAAAAAATGGTGCAGGATGCCGAGGCCAACGCGGAGGCGGACAAGAAGTTCGAGGAAGTCGTCGCGGCGCGTAATACGGCAGACGGAATGGTACACGCCGCGAAAAAGACGCTCGAAGAGGCGGGAGAGCACGCCACGGAGGAAGAGCGAGCGGCGATCGAAGCGGCGATTACCGAGGCCGAGGATGCCATTAAGGGAGATGATGCCGCTGCGATGGAAGCAGCGACGACTCGCCTGACCGAGGCGACTGGCGGTGTGGCGCAGAAGATGTATGCCGCGCAGCAGGCGGAAAGCGCAGCTGCCGGTGAGGACAGTGCCGAGAGCGAGGCTGATCAGGGTGATGTGGTCGACGCCGAGTTTGAAGAGGTTAAGGAAGACAAGCGCGCATGACCGTAACGATCTGAGGGGCACAGGGAAGTTCCCACAAACCCTTCTGCGGAGGGGAGTGATTGAGGCGCGGGCCATGGTGAATGCCATTGTGCCCGCGTCCGTTTTTTAGGGAGGATGTGCAGCGTTCTTGAGGACGCGCACCAAAACTATGTCGAAACGCGATTATTACGAGGTACTTGGGGTCGATCGATCGGCCGACGAGCCTGATATCAAAAAGGCGTATCGTCGGATCGCGATGAAGTATCACCCGGATCGTAATCCGGACGATGCCGACGCTGACTCCAAGTTCAAGGAGGCCACCGAGGCCTACGAAGTCCTCTCTGATGCGCAAAAGCGCGGTGCCTATGATCAGTTTGGTCATGCCGGGGTTGACCCCTCGATGGGCGGCGGCGGTTTTCAGGGGGGCAGTTTCTCTGACATTTTCGGCGATGTTTTCGGCGATATTTTTGGTGGCGGCGGTGGACGGCGGCAGGGACCCCAGCGCGGTGCTGACTTGCGCTACACGCTGGAGGTGTCGCTAGAGGAGGCAGTCCGCGGTTCAACTGCAGAAATTCGCGTGCCATCGTTACAACACTGCGAGCCCTGTGACGGCAGTGGCGCCAAGCCCGGCAGTAGCCCTGTCACGTGCGGCAGCTGTGGCGGCAGTGGTCAGGTCAGAACCCAGCAGGGGTTTTTCCAGGTACAGCAGACCTGCCCCAAGTGCCGGGGCCGTGGCCAGACGATTTCGGACCCCTGTATAGAATGCCGTGGCCAGGGTTTGGTTGAAAAAACCAAAACGCTGTCGGTCAAAGTGCCACCGGGTGTGGATACCGGAGACCGTATTCGCCTCAGCGGCGAAGGAGAAGCTGGGCCTGCGGGAGGCCCGCCGGGCGACTTATTTGTGCAGATTGCGGTGCGTCAGCATCCGCTCTTTGAACGCGACGGGCGCAACCTGTATTGCGAAGTACCGATCAGCTTTGCCGACGCGGCGCTCGGCGGAGAGCTGGAGGTCCCTACTTTGGATGGCCGGGTAAAGCTCAAGATTCCTGCGGAAACGCAGACCGGCAAGCTGTTTCGACTGCGGGGTAAAGGCGTGAAGCCTGTTCGGGGTGGCCCGGTGGGGGATTTGCTATGCCGGGCAGTGGTGGAAACCCCCGTTAATCTCACCAAGGAGCAGCGCGCTTTGTTGGAAGAGTTTCGCGGAGGGTTGAAGGAAGGCGGTGAGCAACAGTCTCCCCGCCAGACCAGCTGGTTCGAAGGGGTGAAGAACTTCTTCGATGGTATGACCGGATGACCGTGCGCATCGGCATTACGGGCGCCGCCGGACGCATGGGCCGGATGCTCGCCGAAGCGATCGCAGCGGCGGAGCCGAAGTGCCAACTCGTTGCCGCAATTGAGCGCCCTGAATCCTCCCTGCTGGGTGCGGACGTTGGCGAGCTGTTGGGCGGCAATTCCACCGGGGTGAGCGTGACGTCGGATCTGGTCTCAGTGATTGGAAATATCGACGTGTTGATTGATTTCACCGTACCCGAGGCCACGCTGGCTAACGCGTTGCTGTGCGCAGAGCACGGCGTGCCCATGGTGATCGGTACCACGGGGTTCACCGACGAGCAGGCAGGGGCGCTAGCTGCATCAACGGCGAGTATCGCGCGATGCCAGTCGACGAATTTCGCGCCCGGCGTCAATCTGACCTTTCGTCTGGCAGAAATTGCTGCACGCGCGCTGGGGAACGAGGTCGATATTGAAATTGTTGAGGCGCATCATCGTCACAAAATCGACGCGCCCTCGGGCACGGCCTTGACGTTGGGTGAAGTGGTGGCTGACGCATTGGGTCGCAATCTCAAGCGAGTCGCGGTCTATGGTCGCGAGGGCCGCACCGGCGCGCGCGCCCGCGAAACCATTGCCTTTCAATCGATTCGTGCCGGCGACATTGTCGGGGATCACACCGTGATCTTCGCGAGCGAAGGCGAACGGCTCGAGATAACGCATAAAGCCAGCTCTCGTATGGCCTTTGCTCAGGGGGCCGTGCGCGCGGCCTGCTGGCTCGCCCATCAGCCTGCCGGTGACTACAGCATGCAGGATGTTCTCGCTGATCAGGAGTCTGATTCATGAACGCAGCCGCTCATATCGTCGACATCGACGAAAGCAATGCCCAGCAGCTTCTGATTGAGGAATCGCTGAAGCGGCCGGTGGTCGTCGACTTTTGGGCCGACTGGTGCGGTCCTTGTAAGCAATTGATGCCGATCCTGGAAAAGCTGGCCGATGAATACAAAGGCGCTTTTCTGCTTGCCAAGGTCAACGCTGATGAGCAGCAGATGTTGGCGCAGCAGTTAGGCGTGCGCTCGCTACCCACCGTCATGGTCATCAAGGATGGCCAACCTATCGACGGTTTTTCCGGGGCACAACCGGAGTCTGCGGTTCGAGAGATGCTCGACAAGCATCTGCCATCACCGCAAGCCGATGCCTTAGCCGAGGCGGAGCAGCTGCTCGCAGATGGCGATATCCCCGCGGCGCTCGCGCTGTATCGCAGCGCGTGGGAGGAGTCCGGACAAAAGCCGGAAATGACCATGGCGTATGCCGGCGCATTGATCAGTGCAAACCGTTTGGATGAAGCCGAGACGTTACTCAAAGAGATTCGCTTGGTGGATCAGGACGCGCGCTACGAACAATTGATGGCGCAGATCGAGCTGGGGCGCCAGGCAGCCCGGTCGCCAGAGGTGGAGGCGCTGGAGTCCGAGCTTGCGGCTGATGAGGCAAATCACGCGGTGCGGGTGAAACTGGCGGTGCAACTCAGCAGTAACGGACAGTACCGAGACGCGCTGGAACACCTGCTGGTGGTACTGCGAATCGATCGCGATTGGGGGAACGGGGAGGCCAAGCGCGTCTATCTCGATATGATCGCCACGATCGGTAAGGGAGACCCGCTGGCCGCGGAGTACCAACGCAAGCTTTTTTCTCTGCTGTATTAGGTCGGCTTGGGCGCATTACCTTGCCAGAAGGGCCAGAAATCGGGGTGCGATTCGGTGCGATGAGTGACCCCGGCCCGGGCCTGATATGAGCGCTTGTAAGGGGGCTGCCCACGGGGTTGCAATGGCTGTTCAAGTCCCCTACATTCTCGTTAGTCAGAAAACATACTCAAAATTCAAAAACACCTTCCGGCTTCGCTGCCCGAGGGACTTTTCGTGTGAGGTGAACCATGGATACCGCATATTCCGCCGAAGATTTGGCGTTTCGTGATGAGGTGCGCAGCTTTTTTGCCGAGGCCTATACCCCCGAACTGCAAAAGCGATTGCGCTCCCCCGACTACAAGAATGCGATCGAGGAGTGGCAGAGAAAGCTCTACGATCAGGGCTGGGTAGCCCCCAACTGGCCTGCCGAATACGGCGGCACCGGTTGGACCGCGACCCAGAAGTACATCTACGAGACCGAGCGTTCCCTTGCCGGCATCCCCAACGTCGTGCCTTTTGGTTTGGTGATGGTGGCCAATGTGATCATAGCTTACGGCACGGACGAGCAGAAATCCTATTTCTTACCGCGCATTTTGAAGAGCGAGGACTGGTGGTGTCAGGGCTACTCTGAACCCGGTTCGGGCTCCGACCTTGCGAGCCTGAAGACCAAAGCTGAGCGCGATGGCGATGATTTCATTATTAACGGCGCCAAGATTTGGACCACCTACGCGCAGTATGCGGATTGGATTTTCTGTTTGGTGCGCACCGATAACTCCGGCAAGAAGCAGGAGGGCATCACCTTTATATTGATCGACATGAAATCTGAGGGGATCAAAGTGAATCCCATCATCTCGATCGACAATCACCATAGCCTCAATGAAGTGGAGTTCAACAACGTCCGCGTGCCGGCCAAGAATGTCGTCGGCGAAGTGGGCAAGGGCTGGACCGTTGCCAAGGCGCTACTCGCGCACGAACGCACTGGCATCGCCGGCGTTGCCGACGTGAAGCGCGCCGTGCGTGTCATCAAGGAAGTTGCCGCCAAAGAAGAGAACGGCGGTCAGCGGTTGCTTGATGACCCTGGTTTCCAACAGCGACTTGCTGATATCGAAGTGGAATTGATGGCACTGGAGTTTACCGAGTTGCGCACACTCGCCACGCAGGCGGCGGGCGGCTTCCCGGGGCCGGAGTCCTCTCTCCTGAAGATCAAGGGCACCGAGTTGCAGCAGGCTTCTCAAGAGTTGCTGATGGAAATCGCCGCTTATTATCAGGGCGTGCTGCCGATCGACCTGGATCCCGACGCGCTGGGGCATGCGTTCGCGACGGATGCGCGCAAGTCCTATATGTATGGCCGCGCTGCCACGATTTATGGCGGTTCCAACGAAGTGCAGAAAAATATTATTGCCAAGTACGTGCTGGGCCTTGAGTGAGGATCGCCGACCATGAATTTTGACTTTACTGAAGAGCAACAAATGGTCCGCGACTCGATCGCGCGCTTCGTTCAGGACGATTACGACTGGGATACCCGCAAAGCCATTGTCGCTTCGGAGCAGGGCATGAGCCGCGACAACTGGCAGCTGTTTGCAGAGCTCGGCTGGTTATCGATTCCCTTTGCCGAGGAGCACGGTGGTTTTGGCGGCAACATCGTCGACTTATCGGTGGTGATGGAAGAGCTGGGTAAAGGGCTGGTC
>Ga0255768_10007779_pt1 | contig 10031 bp, 10 predicted proteins | sample 071ome_33_FD_179983 | JGI IMG/M metagenome (GOLD analysis project Ga0255768, IMG submission 179983) | Coastal salt marsh microbial communities from the Groves Creek Marsh, Skidaway Island, Georgia - 071412AT metaG (version 2) | ecosystem: Environmental > Aquatic > Marine > Intertidal zone >...
TAAGTGCTTCAGAAATATTACAAATTTATAATCAAATGAAAGGAAGATTTCAATGAGAAAAAATACAGATATTCATTGTTCAACTTGTAACTTACCTTCAAAACACGAAGGAAAGTGTACAAACACTAATTGTGAGGACTATGGTAAATAATGGCATTTTCACACAATCCTAAAATCACATCATCAGGTTTAAGACTTTACATTGACCCAGCAGATTTAAATTCACACGGTTCTGGAACAGAACTAAATGATTTAAGTGGTAATGGTTGGACTGATAATATAGGAGGTTCTTCTGAAATAACTTTTACAGGTAATCCAACTCATATTTCCGATAGTGGTGCAGGTGGTTATTTTTATTATACGAATTCATCTTACACGGATTGGGCAACAACTGATTTCAGTATATCGGCTTGGGGTAATCGTGATAATTACACAAGTGATGCTCAAGGAAGATTTTGTGATTTGTTATATGCAGGAAACGGACATTTAAGACTTACATTAAAAGGAGCACCAATTTTACAATTTAGACCAACTGGTGGTGGTGGAAACACATTAATTAGTGGAGGTTCTACAACTGCAGGAAATTGGTATAATGTTGTGGTGACAAAATCAGGAACAACATCTGGTGGTAGTGCAGATTATGTATTGTATGTAAACGGAGAACAAGTTGCAACCAATACTTCAAGTGCATTAGCTACGGATTCAAACTTTCAACGAATCAATGTATTGTATTCAGCAGACGATGATAATTCATCAATCACTTGGGACGGACTATTCGGGCCACTTTCAATCTATACAAAAGTTTTAACACCATTAGAAGTAAAAGATAATTTTAATGCATTAAGAAAAAGGTTCAATATATAATGGGTGCAAAAGGTGGACAAAGAATAAAAACCGATGGTTTACTCTTTACCATAGATGGTTCAGATAGAAAATCTATGCCATTACAACCAGAAATTGACCCATTAAAAAATCACGCAGCAGGAGAGTGGGTATGTATGTATGGTGGAACAGGAACTTTATTTCGTCCTTATCCACAAACTCTTGTTTATGAAAGAACCAGTATTAGTGGAAGTGAAACATTAGTCAAAGACCCAAATACAATTCCAACAACAGAAGCATTTACATTTTCAAAAGGAGATATCATCAGAGGAACCAAACCGATTGTATTGTTTGATAGTGCTCATCAACACCATATGACCACAAATGGAAGTAGAGGTAGATTGTTTGGTAATTTTTCAAGTCGTTATGGTGATTCCACATATGATATATATGCATTAGGAAATGGAACAATTTATTTTTATGACAATGTTACTGGTGGAGTAGGTGGAACAGCAACTTCTTCATCAGTCGTAACTGAGGGTAATTTTGCTTCTTGGACGGTATCGAGTAATAGTTATCATTTTATAAGTTCAAGTTGTGATATTATAGTTACGGCAGGAGAAGCTCAACCAGGTGATAGATTAAAAGTTCCACCAGCAAGAGAACGAGTTTACACAGGTAGAGCTGGTTCTGAAAGAACAATATTAAATGCAGCACCATCTACGACAGGAGAGTATTTAACCAAAGACTCAAACTTATGTTTTGCAGTAGAAATTGCAGATGGAGCAGGTGGAGATGCTACACAAGGATTAGGATTGGAAAATCTTTCCAACACTTATGGTTGGGGAGAACAATTACCAGATTATCAAATCGTTGCTATGTATCCAAATACAACTTGTAGTGCTTATTATTACGATAGCGGTTGGGTGTTGGGAGAAGAACATCGTTTAGACGGAACATTAGATTCACCAGTAACTCATAGAAGAAGTGGTGATGATGGGTTCGGTGTTGATAGTGGAGGTGAAAGTGGTAATTCATCTGATATGGCAAGTGGAGCAACTATGTGGAAATGGGAAAGTAATAATGATGTCTTTATTTCCATTAATGATAATAGTGCAGATGAAGAAACTTTATTAGGTTGGCAAACCAACACCACTTCAAACCAAACAGAACCACAAGATTTAACTGGTAATTTTAGTCCAAAAATCAGCAATACTAAATCACACAAACGAGACAGAAAGAAAAAATTAAGAAGTTTTGGTGGTGGAACAGGTAATTTCATCAGAGTTCCTTATTCATCAGATTTTAACAATACATCATTTTCATTTACTTGTTGGGTTTATGTTAGTGGAACAACCAATACAGATGAAAAAATAGCAACATTATCAAGAGATACAGAAAGTGCGGGTGGTGCAGTTTGGCAATTAAGAACATCAACAACATCTAATCAATTATTGTATCAAACTAAAAACTCATCAACTTGGCAAACCTATACAATGAATAGTTTTTTTAATGGTGCGGGTTGGTATCACATAGCAGTAACACATACACAAGGTTCAAATCCTATTGTGTATCGTAATGGAAAAGTATTTAGTGGTAGTGGAACCGTAACACAAAACTTTGATTTTGCAACTGATGACTTTTTTATCGGTTGTAGACTAAGCAGTGGAACCCCAACAGACTTTTGGTCAGGTGAAATTATTAAAGCATCATATTATAATGTAATCTTAACACCAAGAGAAATAAGAGAAAATTTTAAATCAAATTCAAGACGATTTTCTCGTCGTTTTGAAAATTAATTTGATATTTATATATAAACCAAAACAGGAGTTATAATGGCTAAAAAATCAAAAGAAATTAAATTCACTCAAGAAGAATTAGATTCATTACAAGGCTTATCTCAAGGATATGATAACATTCGTAATTCTATGGGTGCGTTAGAAATTTCAAGAATTCAATTGGAACAAAGATTAGAAAATCTATCAGACGAAAAACTTCGTTTAGAAACAGAATATTCTAATTTAGTTTCAACAGAACAAACATTAGTCGGTGAATTAAACGAAAAGTATGGTCCAGGAAACCTTGACCCAGCAACTGGCGTTTTCACACCAACTAAATAAAAAAATTGGTTTCATCAGTATATTTTCAGTTTTTTAATTGATATTTATACTTACGATATAACCTAATTAGGAGAAACAAAATGGCAGAAAGAATCGTAAGTCCTGGAGTATTTACCAGAGAAAAAGATTTATCTTTCTTACCACAAGGAATAGGTGAAATCGGAGCAGCATTAATCGGACCAACAGAATCAGGTCCTGCATTTGTTCCGACGGTAATTAGTTCTTTTGGTGAGTTTGAACAAATCTTTGGTAAAGAAAGCCAGAACTTTTATGTTCCGTTTACAGCGAAGCAATACCTTCGCAATTCAGGAGCAGTAACAATCGTCCGTGTTTTAGGATTAGGTGGATACGCAAATGACACAATTTCTTTAGGTATTAGTGGTTCAAATGGACACTTTGTAGCAGCTACACTAAAACCTTCAAGAGGTGCAGCAAACCCAGATACATTAGACTTAACAACATCTGGTTCTATCTTGTTGACAAACGGAGCAACTAAAAGCTCATTTACATTAGCAATTAACGGAACTTCATACGCATTATCATTTAATTCAAGTTCCGCAAATTACATTGGTAAAGTATTTAGTGAAGATGCTCAAGATGCAAACAATGATGTTTATGTGTATTCAAACTTCTTAAAAACACAAAATTTAATGAATACAACCGCTAGTGTTACGGTAGCTACTGGTTCAGATGAAAACTTTTCATTTGATTACAAAGTTGCAACAACACCTTCAATTACATCACAATTAGTAAACTCAACCAGAACTTCGTTGTTCAAAGTCAATACATTGGCACACGGAACAACAGAAAGTTCAAAATACAGAATCGGTATTTCTGATGTTAAAAGACCAGCAGATGTTCCAGGTTCTGATTATGGTTCATTTAGTTTACAAGTGATTGTTAATAACCCAGGTCAAAATGATGATGGAACAATTTTAGAAAACTTCCAAAATCTAAATTTTGACGAAGACTCAACAAATTACCTACCAAGAGTAATCGGTGATAGATATGTAACAATAGATTCAAACGGAAAATTAACATACAATGGTGATTATCCAAATCAATCTAAATACATTTATATTTCAGATTATTCAGCATTAACAGGTATTTCAAAAGACTTAGTTCCTATGGGATTTGCAGCAGTATTGAAACCACACGTAGCGAGTGTAGCATCACTTGCAGGTAGTGGTTCAATGACATTCCCAACAGCTTCATTCAAAGGAATTACAAGTAATGGTGGTCAATTAAACTCAAGAGGTACATTTGACAGAAATGCATATTATGGATTTGACTTCGGTAATTCAGACAACACTGAATACTTAGGACCAACACCAACAGGTGCACAATCTGGAAACAATGTAACTATGAGTTTGGAAAACGCATTCGGTAATGACGATGCATCAGTGTTTGGAACAACACACGCATCAGGAAGTCAAAAGATAACATTAGATGTATCAGCTTTCCAACAAAGAAAGTTCTTAGTTCCTTTCCAAGGTGGTTTTGACGGAGACAATCCAGCAAGAACATTCTCAACAGGAACAAACATCAGTGCTACAAATTCACAAGGATTTGATTTGAACGACGCTAACGCAAGTGGTTCAGTAGCTTACAGAAGAGCAATCAATGCTATTTCAAATCCAGATGAGTTTGATATTAATCTATTGGCATTACCAGGTGTTATTCATTCATTACACCCAAGTGTAACAAATCACGCAATAGACAAAGTTGAAGATAGAGCAGACGCATTCTTCATTATGGATGGTTCACCATATGGTGCTTCAATTCAAAATGCAATCAATAATGTAACTGCAGTAGACTCAAATTATGTTGGAACCTATTATCCTTGGGTTAAAATCTTGGATAGTGTTAAAGGTAGACCAACTTGGGTACCACCTTCAGTTGTGATGCCAGGTGTTTACGCAAACAATGACGCAATAGGTCAAGAGTGGTTTGCACCAGCAGGTCTAAATCGTGGTGGTTTAACAGAAGTATTAGAAGCAGAAACAAGACTAACCAACGCCGAAAGAGACGACTTATACGAAAATCGTGTAAATCCAATCGCATCTTTCCCAGGTCAAGGTGTAGTAGTGTTTGGACAGAAAACACTTCAAGGTAAACCAAGTGCATTAGATAGAATCAATGTAAGAAGATTGTTGATTAACTTGAGAAAGTTCATCGCTTCTACATCAAGATTCTTGGTATTTGAACAAAACACAGCAGCTCTAAGAAACAGATTCCTAAATATTGTGAATCCTTACTTAGATACGGTTCAAGCAAATAGTGGATTAACAGCATTCAGAGTAGTAATGGATGAATCAAACAACACACCAGATGTTGTAGATAGAAACCAATTAATTGGTCAAATCTTCATTCAACCTACAAGAACAGCTGAGTTCATCGTATTGGACTTTGTGGTTCAACCAACAGGAGCAGCATTCCCTGAATAATAGGAACACAACCTATAAGAAAAACCCCCGATACTCTCGGGGGTTTTTTGTTATGATATTAAAAAGGAAAACAAATCTCAGAGTTTAACCGCCCAACTCTAAAGGGTTGTTTCTAATTTCGTGAAACCCTACATAACCCACTCGGTTCCAAATAAGTAGTCACCGAAAACCCACAACTCAATAGGTTCTTACGATTACGATATTAACACCTATTTTGGATAAATCGCAAAGGTATCAGCGTATTCAGCTATCGTATTGTATTGACTTCTACGATAACCATATTGTGGTTTACTACCACCACGATACCTAATTCTATAATTACCAGTCATCATCATTTCTCTAATAACTGGATTCCACCTAAATTCCATAGGAATACCTTTGTAATGAGCTACTTCACCAAGGTCAGTATTAGCGTAATTCATAATATTTAATCTTGGTTGATTTTCATTAGCTCTATACAATTCCATAGGATTGTGTGCATATTGATAGACATTCATAGTAAATGTCCTATTGTCAAAACCAAAACATCTTTCTACAAGAGTATCTTGGTAATTTCTTGGCATAATACCTAACACGGCATCAGTTGTAAATTCATTTTCATAGTTTTCAATCATTTCATTTTCCTTTATATCGTTATCAATCATACTATAATATACAAATACTATTTGTAAATGTCAAGCTTTTTTTTTAAATTATTCTTCGTCTTCTTCGTGGTTATCTCTTTCGTAAACTTCTTCTTCACAATCATCACAAAGGAAAAAGCCGTCTATTTCAACACCACATTCTTCACATATTATTTCATCAATCATACTATAATATAAAAACAAAAAATGACAAAGTCAAGTAAAAACTTCAAAAAAACTTCGAAAAATTATATCAAAATAAATCGTTATAGGAAATCATCTTTTTTAATTTTCTTATATTTATTACTGAAAAGTAATAAAATCTTTACAGGAGAAATAAAGTGGCAATGTTAGACCCAAATGAAATATTTTTTACACCATTTGAACCAAAAATGGCAAACAGGTTCATTATGGAAATCGATGGAATACCTGCATATTTAATCAAAACAGCAGCAAGACCATCACTTAACTTAGGAGAAGTTCCACTTGACCATATCAATGTTAGAAGATATGTTAAAGGAAAAGCAGAGTGGCAACCAATTACCGTAACTCTATATGACCCAATCGTACCATCAGGTGCACAAGCAGTTATGGAGTGGGTTAGACTACACCACGAATCAGTAACAGGTCGTGATGGATATTCTGACTTCTATAAGAAAGATATTACTTTCAATGTATTGGGTCCAGTTGGTGATAAAGTTGAAGAGTGGACATTAAAAGGTGCATTCATCACAACAGCAGACTTCAGTGATTTAAATTACGCAGAAGCTAATCCAGCTGAAGTATCATTAACACTAAGATACGACTACGCAATACTACAATTCTAAGGAGAAAAGTTATGTGGGCAATTTTTAAAGACGACAACGACTATAATGAAAAATCAATAATTGGATTTGCAGCATTTGCAGTAATGACAATATTTGCAATCGTTGATTTAGGAACAGGAATAGTCGGAAAAGATTTGGTCATTAATGATATGGTGTACAATTCATTTGTATTCATAACATTAGGTTCTTTCGGTATCGCAGGTGCTGAAAAGATAATGGGCAAAAAATAAGTTATTAATTCTTAATAATATCAAGGAGTAACAATGGCTGAAAATCAGTATGGGTTTCCTACTGAAGTTCTATCTTTACCATCAAACGGATTATTATATCCGGAAGATAGTCCTTTGCGTAGTGGAACAATCGATGTCAAGTATATGACAGCAAAAGAAGAAGATATATTGACATCTCAAAATCTAATCACACAAGGTGTTGTATTGGACAAATTATTAGAAAGTATAATCGCAGATAAAAAAATCAAATTAGATGATTTGTTAATCGGTGATAAAAATGCTTTATTGGTTGGAACTCGTGTTCTTGGGTACGGAAAAGAATACAGATGTAAAATAACAGACCCAGACACATTTGAAGAAGTAGAACAAGTTATAGACTTAACTATTTTTCAAAACAAACCAATTGATGAAGAATTGTACAAAAATGGTAATTTATTTGAATACACTTTACCAAACTCAGAACGAGTATTAACATTTAAATTGTTGACTCACGGAGATGAGAAAAAGTTATTAGAAATTCAAAAAGATTATGAAAAATTACAATCTTTAACTGGTGTTGACAATTCATTAACCAACAGATTAAAGTATCAAATACAATCAGTAGACGGCAACACAGACCAAAAGTTTATTGATAATTTTGTTGACAATGAATTTTTAGCATTAGATTCAAGAGCGTTCAGACAATACAAAAACAAAATAAATCCAGATGTCGAAATGGTGTTTGACTATACGAGTCAAACTGGTAATCAACACAAAATTGATGTACCAATAGGGGTCGAATTTTTTTGGCCAGCCGCCGGAGAATAGGGCGGCCATACACGAAGAACTCTTCAACATTGCATATTACGGCAATGGATTTAATCACGATGAATTGTATACAATGCCAATTCCATTGAGAAGATTCTATGCTCAAAAACTTATTGAAGCAAAACAAAAAGAAGCAAAAACCATTAAAGATGCATCTAAAAACCAAAACAAAATATCTCGTCCAACATTCCAAAAATCTTAAAACTTGATATTTATTATTGATGAAGAACAAACTTACAGAACAAAAAATCAATGAATTCTTAACCAAAGCACTTACTGCTATTATAAACAAAAGAGCAAGTAAAACATTGAAGAAACTTCAAAGTAGTGACCCAGTTATCAAAAGAGAGTTAGATAACATTGGTAAAGCTGCAGATTCTTTAAGAAAATCATTTGAAAAAAAGTATGGTAAAGAATATACTGATAAAGTTTTTAGTAATTAACATTATTCATCGTTTTAATTCAACTTAATTTATAATCTATGGCAAAAAGAACACCACAACAAGATAGAAGATTGTTTGAAGTTCTGGACAAATGGACAGAACGATTAGACCAATCTGAAAAAAGAATAATTGCACTTAAATCAGCTCTTGAAGGCACAACCAAGGGTTCTCAGTTATATGCCAAAATACAAGAAGATATCACCAAAGAAGAGAAAAAGAGATTAGTTGCACAACGACAATCGAATGCACAACAAACCCGTGCAAACAAAGCATATGGAGAAAATCTATCTAAAGTAGAACAACTTAATGGTGTTTTTAAATCTGCATCAGATTCAATTGGAAAAAACTTTGGAATATTGGGTGATAAATCAAGAGATACAGCTAATATTCTTGACGCAATGCAAGCTGATGCAACACAAAGAGCGGATGAAGGTGCAGATATATCTTTAACAGAAATGTTGGGTGAAAAAATAAAAGAATCATTAGATAATTTTGATGATTTATTCGGTGATGAAACCGGTGGTGGTTTTATGGGAATTGACTATGATGAACTACAAAAAATAAGAGAACAAGTTGCTGCAAGTGGAACAGACGCAGAAAAGGCAGGATTCCAAGTATATGAATCAAATTTAAAAATAGCAGAAAGAAGTAAAGCAAATGTAGAAGAAGCGTCTAAAAAGGCTATGGAATTCGGAGAAAACATTAGTGGTGCATTAGGAAGAATACCATTGGTTGGTGGTAGAATAAAAGAAGCATTTGATAATTCATTAAAAGAAGTTGGAGCACAACTAAAGTCAAATTTAACCAAACAATTACAAGAAGGTAATCTCAGTGTAAAAGGAATGAAAACTGCATTTAGAGCAACTATACCTGCAATTAGAGCTATGGGTAGTGCCATAATGACCGCAACTGGTGGTTTAACATTATTTCTTGGATTACTTGCCGCAGCAGCAGTTGCATTAGTTGGTCTGGCAACCAAAGCCAGAGATTATGCAAAAGAACAAGGATTAGCATTTAAACAATCAGTAGCTTTACAAGGTTCCATTATAAAGGCAAATCTTTTATTAAAAGGAACAGGACAAGATGCAGCTGCAATCGCAGGAGAATTGATAAAAACTTTCGGTACATTAGAAAATGTTAATGCGAAAAACATTAGACAAATTGGACAATTAGCAACTCGTTTTGGTGTAGCAACGAATGATTTAATTTCATTCCAAAAAGGATTTATGGATTTAACTGGTGCATCAAGAGATGCAGCAAATGACGCAGTAAGAGCGATTGGTAAATTAGCACAGGCAGAAGGTGTAGCAGCTGGACAAGTTATATCAGATATAGCTGGTAGTATGGATAAATTTGCAGAATTTGCAAACGCAGGTGCAGACGCATTAGCAAGAGCAGCAATTGAAGCCAGAAAAGTTGGATTAAATTTATCAGCAGTTACCAATGCAGCAGAAAAACTATTAGACTTTGAATCAAGTATATCGGCAGAATTTAAAGCACAAGTATTAACAGGAAAGAATTTAAATCTTGAAGAAGCAAGAAGAGCTGCATTAGCAGGAGATTTTGAAAAAGTAACTTCAGAACTACAAAAGAATGTTGGTGCCTTAGGTGATATTCAAACCTTGGGTCCATTAGAAATGGGAGCTATATCTGATGCACTTGGATTGTCAGCACAAGAAATTACAGCACTTTCTCGTGGAGAACAAATAGAA